>Ga0209390_10002372_pt1 | contig 33194 bp, 29 predicted proteins | sample BON01_FD_187212 | JGI IMG/M metagenome (GOLD analysis project Ga0209390, IMG submission 187212) | Freshwater microbial communities from Lake Bonney liftoff mats and glacier meltwater in Antarctica - BON-01 (SPAdes) (version 2) | ecosystem: Environmental > Aquatic > Freshwater > Ice > Glacier...
CAGTTGGCGTTGCATCGTTGCCTTCAGCGGCACGGCATTTCTCGCTTGCCGGATGTCGAGGGTGACAAGCCGAAGCGTTAGAAGTTCAAGCGTTACCCCATCGGCTTCTTTCACCGAGGTTCAAGCTGTGTAGGGCAAGCTCTATCTCTTTGTTGGCATTAACCGGACAAGCAAGTTTGCAGTCACGCAGCTCGTGGACAAGGCAGATCGCAAGACCGCGTGGGAGTTCCTCGAGCATCTGCTCAAGGCCGTCTCCTATCGAATCCACACGATCCTCACCGATAACGACATCCAGTTCGCCGAGCAGCCCACCAACCGGAACACAGCATATTCGCGGGAAATGCGCTTCAATATGACCTACAAGGCAAATGGGATCGAGCACCGCTTGACCAAGCCAAACCATCCCTGGACCAATTGCCAGGTCGAGTTGATGAACCGAACGATTAAGGACGCGATAGTGAAAAGATACCATTACGACAGCCATGATCAGCTGCGGACGCACCTCGCCGACTTCATGGACGCATACAACTTCTCTCGCAGCTCAAGACACTCAACGGTCTCACGCCGTACGAATACATCTGTAAAATCTGGACTTCAGAGCCAGATCGCTTCATCCTAAATCCGATCCATCAAACGCCGGGACCTGACACCTAGCTACCATACTGGATTCGCAACATGAATCCCTCACCGGATTTGTTTAACAGATCTCCAAATCAGTGAAAAATATGAATGACCTCTATCTGTAGTTTAGTATGGCACTGAATTTATTTTTTTCGGGTCAGTTTCTTCATTCTAAAACATATGCCGTCATGCGACTACGATGTATTTTTAAATTGGCGAAGAGTGCTTGTCGCAGCGCCATGCCTAAATTGATCAACCAAAATCAAGTGGGGAACGGTGAGTGCTGCCAATCCTATGAAAACTGTTTTTGAGATCGTATTCTCTATCGTTTCGAGTCCAACACCCTGAATAATGCCGATACTCGCAAAGCCGGTCAAGACGGTTACCACTGACAACGCAATGGATAGGTGGACCGCAGTGCGGCGATCGTCGATCCAGTTCAATGTCAAAGTCATGTGCCGGACTGAATGCAGTGCACAAAAATAGACAATGAAATATATAAGAGGTGACAGACACAGGGCGGCAACCCATAGGACGATCTGTTCAAGGACAGCGCGCGTGCGCACGGCGGGCTGCGACACCACTATGATCAGCGTCGCGACCAATGCCACAGCCCCGACGCAAGCAAGGACCGTCGCGGCAAGAGTAGCTGGCGGCATGGGCGCAAGATATCCGAAGATCGTCGCGACCTCGTCGCGGTGAAACAATGAGGGGGCCCCGATCGTCGCAGCGCCCCCTGTCCAGCGCAGAATAACCGGAGCATCCTCCCAGTCCCCTGCGAAATGAATGGCCGAATAAATCAGAAAAGCAAAAAGGGAAAATCCCGGGAAGTAAGTCCACGCTAAAATAACTGCACCGGCCAGCCCGAGGTAAAGAGCGACAAAGTAGGCGGTGCCCTGCCAGCCATTCAAAGGCCAGATCGCCTGCGCGATGGGCAGGTCCAATGCCCCGTGCGGTAAACCGAAAATAGCGACAAATGGAACCAAAAGCAGGATTTGAACCGTAAGGTTCGGCTGCAATACAGTCATCACCGCGATTGACGCTGTGGCTGTGATTGCAAACACCCAAGTCTGCCAAATTGGTGACATGGTCATGTGGGAAAGGCGGCTGCCCGCAAAAAGGGCAGCGGCGGAAGGGATGCCATGACCGAAAGACGGTCGACGGGATGGGTCGACCCGGACAGGAACCGTTCCAGCCGATCGGCTGATACGTTGCGGAACAGGGCCTCGAACAACGCGGGGCCGCTCTTGGGTGCGGTTGCCAGCACTTGCAGGAACACGCGGTCCATGAAGTGCGTCAGGCGGCTATCAAGGCGGGTGTCCGGCACCCGGCCAGCAATCACGGCAGCCGCGACGCGGTCTGCTTGAATTTGATTGCGCGCGAAGGCGTAGCCTGTTGACGGTCTTGCGGCACCGCCACCCAACCCCATCCGAATGATTCCGTCCTGCGCGGGGTCCGCAAAGCCGACCTCCATCGGGAGGGCACCTGCTTCGGTGCGCAGAGTTTCGGTCCATCCGGGGTCCAAAGCCGCAATTTCATCGTCAAGCCACGCCGCATAGATATCACGTCCTGGATTATGTGGGGCGAACGACGTTACCTCGACCAGCGCGTGATCCGCTGCAAAAGGCAGGATATAAACGAAATCGACGCCACTACTGCGGGCCGGGCGGAAGTGCATCAACTGGACGGTGTCGGGGTTGAAGACTGGACGTTCAGTTCTGATCTCGCGCCCGAAAAAGAACTGTCCATATGCTGGAATGCGGGCAGGTGGGCGGGTGTCGACAACAATCTGCGCTGATAATGTTCCGGCGTCCGTTTCGACATGCCAGCGATCATTGCAGCGTTTCATCCCATTTGCTGTGACCCCAAGTGACAGGTCGATGTGCCTATCTTGCGCAATCAAGTCTTGTGCGCGGTTATAAAAATCTTCCGACCTGATCGTCTGATAGCGCAAGTGCGATGACGTGCGCCGTACCGGATCGCCCTGGCCTGCGACCGTCCAAGATGTCCATTCCTTGTGCACACAATCCTCAAACGGATCTGATGCGGTGCGCCAAAAGCTCCATGCGCGATCATCGGTGTAAGCTATGCGTGGTTCGATCACACCTACAGATAAATTGGAATGCACCAACCGCGCGGCAAGGCTCAGACCAGCACAGCCGCCGCCAATGATCGCGATATCGACATCAGGTGCGGACATTGGACGTCACTCTTTTCACGTGCAGGCCGCGCATGCTTTCGCCTAACAGCGCCACAATCGCGAGGCGTGCCTTTTGCCTAGCGGGCACAATGGCCCGGCCTTGCATGGGAGCAAAGTTGCGCTGACGCAGTCTGGTACCAATTCCAGCATATATTGAAGCAGCCACAGCGACTGCAAGGCGCAATCGGATGGGCAGCGCAACGAGGCCCGCGTGGCCAGAATGATAAAGTACGTCCGCCCGATCCAGTAGATCCGCCATTGCCTTTGACGCGCCAGCAACAGCATCGGGCACCCCGTCCGCGATGGCCTCGGGCGCGAACGGGCAGCGCGTGTAGGGCAAATAGCGACGACCGGCGCGGGCATCTTCAACGACGTCGCGGCAGATATTGGTCAACTGCATCGCCTTGCCAAGATCGGCTGCGGCGACGTGCCAACGGTCGGGAATATCAAACAAGGCGCACATCATTATGCCAACGGTCCCCGCAACGCCCATACAGTAATCGTCGAGCACGCTGTCGTCGGCGATGCAGGTCGGCCCGACATCCGCTGCAGCCGCGGCGACAAGATCACCAAAGGCCTTCAAACCCGCCGAGCGACCAGCAAACAGAAGCTGTGCTTCGAGGGCGAGAGTGTCGGTTGGGGCGAGCAATTCGATCTGATCGTGCAACCTGAGTAAACGCGCGCGCCCAACAGATCCGCCGATATCGTCGGCGATGTCATCAACAGTGCGGCACAGTGCATATAGCCGCGCGACCCGCATGCGATCCGCTCGCGCCAGAAGGCGCGCAGCTGGTGCAAAACTGCGGGCATGACGTGCCATAATGGCTTCGGGTGTCACGTGATAGCCTCTGCCGCGGGCACCAGCAACTCCAGCACCTTTGCAGACGACACGACCCCGGGTAAGCCCGCGCCGGGATGCGTACCTGCTCCCACGAAATAAAGGTCACGCACACCTTCTCCCTTGTTGTGAAAACGAAACCATGCGGATTGCGTAAAGAACGGCGACAGCGAAAAGCCCGCGCCATCCACCGACAGGTAGTCATGGCGGAAATCTTCGGGTGTCATCGCGAATTCCGCCGTGATCGTGTCCGCCAGACCAGGCATCATAGTGCGGTCCAACGCGGCGACGATCCGGTCGCGCAGCTTTGGCCCCTCGACCGACCAGTCCTGCCCGCCAGCAAGGTTCGGCACCGGACACAACACATAAAAACTGTCGCACCCATGAGGGGCAAAGCTGGGATCTGTGGCGGTCGGGCGATGCACATACAAGGAAAAGTCATCAGACAGTTTCTTGTTCTTGAAAATATCGTCCAATAAGCTCTTGTAGCGCTTGCCGAACCACACGGTGTGATGTGCCACGTCCGGCCAGGTCTTCGTGGCCCCGAAATATAGCACATAAAGCCCCATAGACAGCTTTGATGCCTTGGAACGGACCTTGGCGACCGCAGACACCTGTCTAGCAGGCAACATGTTACGATAGACATGAACTGGGTCCATGTTTGACACCACCAGATCGGCAGTCAATTCCCGACCGTCTTGCAGCACGACACCCGTGGCCCGACCATTGTCGACGGTAATCTGGTCGACCGTTGTGTCGAGGGATATCTTGATACCCTCTTCTTGCATCAGGCGTTCCAGTGCATCAACCAGCGCACCGGTGCCGCCCATAGCAAACCAAACACCGTGCTTGCGTTCCAGATGGTTGATCATTCCATAGATTGCAGTGGTCGAAAACGGATTCCCTCCCACCAGCAATGGCTGGATAGAAAAGGCACGTCTTAGGCGGTCATTCTTGATGTGACGCGCGACCATCGACCAGACACTCTCGTACGCCCGCAACCGCAGAAGATGCGGAATCTGTTTGGCCATGAAGCCGGCGGAATGAAATGGCACTGATGACAGACGGGTAAAGCCAACATCGTAAATTTTCTTCGACCACGCACCCATGCGGCGGTACCCGTCGACATCGTTTGGCGACAGTCGAGCAATCTCGGCTTCGGTCGCTTCTTCGGTGGGGCCATAGTCGAACGTTTCACCGTCGTCATAGTAGAACCGATACCAAGGATCGGGCTGAACAAGCGTGATATAATCTGCCATCGATTTGCCAAACAGGGCAAACAGTTCTTCAAACAATTGCGGTGCGGTCAGAACCGTTGGACCTGCGTCGTGACGAAAGCCTTCTTTTTCGAATACCTGCCCGCGCCCCCCAAGCCGTGGGCAGCGGTCGATCAGATGGACCTCATACCCCTTTGCGCGCAGGCGCAGAGCCGCGGCGATGCCGCCGAAACCGGCACCTGCGACAAGGGCGGTCTGTCGTGCACTATAACGGGTATCACGCGGCATGGCTGAACTCTTTCAGTTGAATGTCGAGGCGGGTGGCCAGTTTGAGAAATGGTGCACCAGCACCTCGGGGTAGGGCCCCGATGTGTCGTCGAGCCGCGTCGAGCGAAGCGCCCGCCCTCGCACAGGCGGCGCGGGCCGCCACGCCCGGCGACAACCCTGTTGCCTCCAAAGAAAGGCAGATATTTTTCACACCGTGGATCTGGTCGGCGACGCGATCCAACATATCATCCAAAGTCTGATAAGCGATCGCGATCGCGCGGCCCGCGCGGATGGCATCGTCGTCATGGCCTAAACCTGCGGCGAACAACGCCAGCTGGACCGGCAATGCCAGCAGTGGCCCAGACTTGTCAGCGGCAATGGTCTCATAATCATCTGGAGTCGCCGTATCAGTGCTGCAATCCCGCGCCTGTCCGCTGATCGTCGTGGCAATGGCGTCGTGCATCGCACACAGGGCTGGCGCAGGCTGTGGGTGCATCGCGATGGTGCGATAAGCAGCCGATATCAGCAGATCACCGGTCGAAATGGCGACATCCTTACCGTATTGCGCCCAAACGGACGGCTTTTGACGGCGCATTTTATCACCGTCCTGAAGGTCGTCATGCACCAGCGATGCATTATGCAGCAATTCCGGCGCAAGCGCGCATGCCAACGCAGTTTGGCCAGACAGGCCAAGACCCAGTGCGGCTTCCAGGCCCATGCGCGCCCGTGTGCGTGAGCCACCTGCAGAAAAATGGTATTTTGCGGCCTCTGCCACAATCGACGGATCACGCCAGACAACGCGTGCGATCTCGGCTTCAATATCGGCTAACGAGACAAACTGATGCGACTGGATGTCGAACATCTTGAAGGTCCGATCTGTAAAAGGGAAAAGCCGCCCCCGGAAATCCGGGGGCGGCCTGTGGGATCATTCTGCCGGGACGACTTTGTCCGAACCATTCGACATGGCTTCACTTTTGCGTACCGCAATCAGGAAGATCAGCACACCGAAGCCCGCTTTTGCCACAATATCGGCAATCGTATAACCGACTTGAATGATAACCTCTGAGCCTGCACCACCAAGTCCGATTGCACCTGCAAAGTAGACCACCGGATAAAAAGCCCAACTTGCGACGGTCACGTTTCGTGCCAGCGTGATCAGACCACGTGCGCTTTCAGGCTGGACGCTGATCGACTTAGACAGACCGACGAACAACTCATATACGATCCAAAGGAAGGGGATCATTGACAACAAACCCCACATCCAACGGCCACCGCCACTTGTCGCGACTTCGCCGGGGTAACCCAAGGCCACCATCAAGGCTGCAAGCAGTCCCAATCGTGTCGCGCGAGAGATGGTTTCGGACCGGCTCAGGCCCATGACCAGGATCAGTTCAATTAACAGCAGCGGCACTGTCAGCAGCCAGTCGACGTAGCGGTAGGCGTCGTTGAAGGGTACGCCGGTAGCCTGAAGTGTGCCGTCGATGAAAGCATAGGACTCAGTCCAGCTTTCGAAGATGCGGAGGTAATGATAAGCTGCGATTGCAGTCACAAGGCCAGTAATCGTTAATGCGGTTTTGAATTTTGTGTCCACTTGGCTGCGACCCAGCCAGAAGAAAAGTGTGGCTGCGGCAAGTGTCGCAAAGCCAAATGAGAAGGCATTATAGACCAGATTATACTGGCCTACTGTTAGGTTTTCCATGAGTATCCTCCACTTGGAACATCTAGTATGCTTGAGCTAATATGAAGCTCAAACTAATAGATAGCTGAAAGTAAGCCGCCACTTTCATATTCAACTGCATACGACAGCGGCAAGATGCCGCATGGCCAATTGTCACATATGACAATGGGGTAAAAATAGAAGATTAAAATATTTTAAATCAATACATTAAGTATCATATTGTTGTCGAATAATGGATAGCCGTCAAACCGGTTCTGGAAATTTCACATTTGGCCCTCAGAGGTGCGCACTCGGGACCATCCAGCCTTAGATTTTAGCTTTATTGACAACTTTGTCCGGCGATTTCAACGGGTCGACGCAATACTTTAGTCTTTAGCCAAAGATGGAGTGATTAAAATGAAGTATCGGCGCCGCGTATTTTTCACGGACAAGCAGAAGTCGCAGATTTGGGACAGATGGCAACGCGGAGAATTGATGAGCTCGACTTGTCGGGTGTTTGATAGGGGGCGTCTTCGTCAATTTACCCGCTCCTTGCGCGCACGGGCGGCATCCGTCCACCAGATCGCGTACGGTCTCGCCTCGCGCTTACCTTGATCGATCGGGAAGAGATATCCAGAGGTCTGCGGGCACAGGTGTCCTTGCGGTCTATCGCTCGATAGCTTGAAGCGATCAGCCTCCACAATCAGCCGTGAAGCTAGGCGCAACGGCGGGATAAAAGCATATCGTGCGGCACCATCAGATGCTGCGGCCTGGGATCGCTCTAATCGCCCGAAGTTGTGCCAGCTGGCAGGCAATGCCTATCTCTACCGCGCGATATTGGCCAAGCTAATCCGCATGTGGTCCCCGCAACAAACCGCAGGCTGGCTGATGCGAGAACATCCTGATGATGAGAACAAACGCGTTTCTCACGAGACGATCTACCGAAGCCTTTTCATCCAGACCCGTGGTGTACTTAAGAAGGAATTACCGGCGCATCTACAGGCGACGCGGGCCAACCGCCGATCTCGCCATGCCACCAGAAGCGTAGTGGTCTGGGCACGTTCAACGACGCAATATCGATCCGTGACAGGCCAGCCGAGGTGGAAGGTCGGGCCGTGCCTGGCCATTGGGAGGGTGACCTCGTCGCAGGCTCCGGCAACAGCTTCATCGCAACATTGGTCTAACGAAGCACGCGCTACGTGATGCTGGCGAAGGTTGGCAACAAGGACAGCCACAGCATCATCCAGGCATTGATCGAGCAGTCACGCAAACTGCCCAAAGACCTGTATCGCTCCCTAACTTGGGACCGTGGGTCGGAGATCGCTGGGAATAAGACCTTCACCTTGGCGACCGATATTGACGTATATTTGTGCGAGCCCCATTCGCCATGGCAACGCGGTTCAAACGAAAACACCAACCGGCTTCGACGACAGTATTTTCCAAAATGCACAGATTTGTCGATACACAGTCAAGCCAAGTTGAGCGCCGTCGCCAGACAACTCAACGAACGACCTCGAATGACGCTGGGGTATGAAAATCCCGCAGAGCGTTTCAATGCATGTGTTATATCAACAAGTTGAGACTGCTCCGCACACCGGACCTCGGTGCAGGACGCAGCTAACAGCAGGTCTAAGCCCAGAGTATCGGATGCTGCGTTGAGAGCGAATGTCGGCTTATAGTGGTGCTATCAGGCGCAGGTCATCAACTCTGAGCCCCTTGGTAGCCATTTCAGCGCTGTCCCTACGTGAACCCAGACATTCGATTAGCGTTGATGATGTGACTGCCCCCGACGACCTCAGTGCTCACTTAGTTTCGGCCGCCCTTGGTTTTCTGGATGGCCGTTAGCGGCGGGTTTAGAAAGGCGTCGAACCGTTCTTTGACGACCATGTAGCATTCACAGGCCGCGCCCTCCAGCCCAGGACGGTCCAAGACCTGCATCATGCCACGGCGATAATTGATAAGGCCCCTGCTTTGCAAAGATTGCGCCGCCAACGTGACCGAAGTTCGGTTTGCGCCCATGATCCGTGAAAGGAATTCGTGAGTATATGTCAGATTCTCTCCCTCAGCTCGATCGTGCATCATCAAGAGCCAACGGCACAAACGCTCTTCGACCGAGTGTAGGGAATTGCAGGCGACAGTCTGCATCACTTGTGACAACAGCGTCTCCGAGTAACTGACAAAAAGATCTTGTATATGTGCGCTGTTCTGAAACAAAACTTGCAAAGGTTTGATATCGCATCGAACCATCGGCCCTTGAAGCTGCACGGTGCATCTGCTGAAGGACACGCGACCATACATCGCTGAGAACAACCCGAATGCGCCTTCGCGGCCGATGTTGCCGCATTCGATCTCCGACCCATTTTCCAAAACCGTCAAGAGCGACAGAACGCATCCTTGCGGAAAATAGGCGTGGGTCAGCAACCCACCTGCCTCGCAAACGGTCGCTCCGAGCTTCAGATCGACCTCTGTCATATGTGGCATTATTTTGTCGTAGGCCTCTTTCGTGAATGCGCCAAGTAGCTGGTTTGCATGGACGTTTGGAACTTTCATCAACGTGTTACTCCTGATTCCTAGGACAGCTGTCTTTAAGGGAGCACAATTTTCTGTTCGGGCACTGCTTTATATTGTGCAGGCAACAGACAGTCTCCCCAAAATTGTGTTTGTCAGGGGGCCACGTCTCCCCGAAATGGAATTTTCTCTGTGGTCTGTCAAATAGCATATGTCAGTTTGCCTAGAACGCGTTTGAAAGAAACGCTGCTCTTGGATGTTCTTTCTGTTTCGTAACGAAACAACACCCGCGATGGAACTTCCGGCATCCTGATCTATCATGACTGGTTGTTCTTTCAGATTTTGAAAGGTGAACGAACCCGCGTCAAGAAATGTTATGCTCGTATCCTTTGTGACCCGCGCCATTCGGCCATGTCGCTAATGTGGGAAGGTGACGATGGAAACCGGACATTTATTCCTTGGGCATTGGGTTACGCGGGCCCTTATGAGATTGGCTTCAACAGCGGCCATCAACACGTGTAACTAGCCGACCTGGCAAGCGGCACGGACGCCACGATGAACAATGATAACCTAGCTTTGCAAATGGCCCTCCACATATTCCGAAGTTTCTCGGGTGCCGACAGATTTGGTCAGTCGGTGTCCATTATGGAGCCATATATCGATAGACGCACCAGCTGGAGGGCAGTGTCCTCCCCCTCTGCCCTGAGGTTATCTTCCCTTAGTAGAGTAACTGTTATCGATCACTCTGGCCAGCTCACGCTTCAATCGCCTGATTTCTGAGGCTTAATCCAACACTTCGGCACGTACATGCGGCGGCTTCGAAAACTGCGTCTTCCATGAGTAGAGCAACTTGGTGCTGATCCCCAGTCGCTCAGCGGCTTCGCTTACCGCATAGCCACTCTCAACGACCCGCGCTAAAGCGTCCCGCTTAAACTCATCCGTAAACCGAATTCCCTTGCCCATATCCGTCTCTCCTTGGTTCCAAAAATACCAAGCAAACCGTCTACAAATCTAGGGGCACCTAAATGAATCTTTAGCCTCCGGTTCAAACGCTGCGGCGCAGCTTTTATATGTGAACTTAATCGCCACATCTCGACCCACCCTGCCTGAGGGGGATGGGGCAAAAAGCTAGACTACATTCCATTGACCATCGGTCTTGTTAAGTGGCAACTGCATCATACAGCTTTTGTACGACAAATGAGACAAGGAAAATGAAGATGGCAGATATCGATCTGAGTAGCATGTCGCTGGAAGAACTTAAGAAGCTCCAGAAGAATGTGAACAAGACCGTTGACGGTTATCAGGATCGGCAGCGCAAAGAAGCACTGGCAGCGGCCGAAGCTGCAGCTCGGAAAATGGGTTTCACTCTTGCAGAGTTGACCGAAGGTCCAAGCAATAAAACCAAGGTTGTTTCGCCGCCGAAATATCGCCACCCAGAAAACACGGAGCAGACTTGGACAGGTCGCGGTCGTCAGCCCGAATGGATGAAAGATGCCATAGAAAGTGGTCGCTCTAAGGACGAGTTCCTGATCCCCAGCGTCAGCTGATATTCGGAATGACGCTAATTCCAAGACGACTGTGCACCAGCCTCATTGTCATGTGCCTGCTTACAGCAGGCACATGCTCTGATGAATCCGCGACCAACAGAAATGTCGTCCCCGTGGGAAACCTCACTATCTGCGGACAGAACCAGCGCAACACGTCAGACAAGACATGCATCGTAGACGGCGACACCCTCTGGCTGGGTGGGGTCAACGTCAGGCTGAAGGACTTCGACACGCCGGAATCCCGCACGAACATCTGCGGTGGCTTTACCGAGATCGACCTGGCGCACGCCGCGACGGATAGACTTCAGCAGTTGCTGAACGGCAATGCATGGACCGTCGAAACCTTCGGAATCGATGGCACGGGCAAGCGTCAGCTGGCAACGATCAGGATCGACGGTGTCGATGTCGGAGATATCATGATTGCCGAGAAGCTCGCGCGCCGCTGGCCAGACGGCGAAGAGTTCTGGTGCAAATGACTTTGATTTGCAGTACCTAAGCCTCCGCTGTTAATTTTGAGATCGAATTGACACATTTTTTCATTTCAAATTTACCCCTCTGGCTTATGATACCGTAATGGAAAGTCTGCAAAATTAATGGCAACTGGTGGGTTACGGCGTTTCGGAAAACTGGGTCAATTTCTCGCACAATTCAATGGGCGGACTGCATGTTGAGCGCCTGTCCGTCGAAGTTTCCGGTTGTCGCGGCGTCTGCCAGCACAGCGGCGACATCGGCGCGGGATGCCTTGGCGGACTTGTCTACCTTGTCGCCAAGAAAAACGTCGCCGCTGAGGCCTTCGTCGGTCAGCGATACGGGACGCAGGATGACATAGGTCAGGCCAGAGTCCTTCAGATGTGCGTCGGCGTCATGCTTGGCTTTAAGGTAATGCGCCAAATCGCCATTCGGGTCAGATTGATCCGCCCCGACAGAACTGAGCATCACAAAGCGATCCACCCCGGCTTCTTTCGCCAGATCGACCAGCCGCATCGCGCCGTCGCGGTCGACCTTGTCGGTCATCTCTGGTCCGGTTGACCCGCCAGAACCTGCTGCAAAGATCACGACATCCGCACCTTCGCAGGCACCGGGTTGCAAATCAGTCAGGTCACCTTGGCGCAGCTGTGTGCCTGCTGGCAGCGCGCTTGTGTCAGAGCTTTCCCGCACGAGGGCTGTGACGGTATGGCCCTGATCCAGCAGATCTTGGGTCAGCAGCAGGCCCGTCTTGCCGGTCGCACCGGCGATCAAAATGTTCATTGGCATAGTAATGTCCTTTCGTTTCGTTCGGGCAGAGAGCGGGATCATCCGGGCGCACCGCATCACTACGATGCCGCCTTGGCTGATCCCGCAGCGTGGCGTCACGGCAGATAGATCGCCTTGACGTTGACGAATTCCTTCATGCCAAAGCCACCATGTTCGCGGCCATAGCCAGAGTCCTTGACCCCGCCGAAGGGCATATTCGGGTCAGCAGCCCCGAACGAGTTGATGCGGATCATGCCAGTGTCGAAGTGATCGTGAGCCAGCTTCAGCGCGCGTTCTTCGTTCTTGGAAAATATGCCGCCGCCCAGACCATAGCGGCTCTCGTTCGCGATGCGCATGGCATCTTCGTCGTCTCTGGCGCGGATCACAGCGGCCACAGGTCCAAAGATTTCATCGTCATAGGCGGGCATACCGGGGGCGACGTCGACCAACACAGTGGCCGAATAATAGGCACCGATGCGATCCGGCGCTTCTCCGCCGCAAAGTGCTTTGGCCCCCTTGGCAACGCTATCGTCGACCTGTCCCGTGACGGTATCGAACTGGCCTTCGCTCGACAGTGGGCCAAGCTGGCTGCCATCGTCGGTGGGATCGCCCATCTTGATGGCCTTCATCTGGTACACAAAGCCCGATACGAAATCATCGTAGACCTTGTCAGTCACGATGAACCGCTTGGCGGCGACGCAAGTCTCGCCGTTATTATAGAGCCGTCCCATGACCGAGAATTTCACAGCCGTTTCGATGTCGGCGTCTTCCAGCACAAGGTAGGCGTCGTTCGACCCCAACTCTAGAACTGTCTTTTTCAGCGCCTTGGCCGCCACAGCACCAACGTGGCGTCCTGCACCGTCGCTACCGGTCAGCGTCACGCCGCGCACAAGCGGATGGGCAATCAGTTTGTCGCTTGTGTCGTGGTCAATCAGGATGACCTGAAACAGATCCTCTGGCAGGCCCGCCTCGATGCACAGCTCGCGCAGGCGCAGGCCAGAACCCGTGCAGATGCTGGCGTGCTTCAGCACGCAGCCGTTGCCGGTCATCAGGTTCGCCGCCAGCACGCGGACGGGTTGATAGAGCGGAAAGTTCCATGGCTGGATCGAGTAGATCACCCCCAGCGGCTGATAGCTGACGACACCGCGTTTGCCGTTTGGGCCATGGGTGCGTTCTTCGTCCACCAAGGCATCGGGCCCGTTCTTGGCAGTATAGTCAAAAATCGCAGCGCAGATATCAACTTCGCGGTGGCCGTCTTTCAAGAGCTTGCCCGTTTCGCGCGTCATCAGTGCGGCCAGCTCATCCGCGTTGTCCCGCAGCTTTTGCGCGATCTTCGTCAGGTAGGGTGCGCGTTCCGCGTGGGACAGCGTGCGCCACTCAAGAAATGCAGCATGACACGCCTGCAGCTTTGCGGTGGCCTCTTGCTCTGACATCAGGGTGTAGGTTTCGATATTTTCGCCCGTGGCGGGATTGATCGTTGTGATCGTAGACATGACGTCTCCTTCAGTATTCACCAAAGGAACCACCAGACTGAGCAACATGTTCCAGTTACCTGCGCGGCACGCGGCGAGCGGCAGCTTGAGGCGGGGGTCAGGCTGCCGCTGTTTCGTTGCGCCTCGGCCCGTCAGCGTGGACCCAGCAGCGTGGGCCCGATCGTCAAATTACCTGAACGCTATACTTGTCTTACGCTGAATATGGCTCCTGGGGTATGAAGGAGCCACTGCCCGCCAAATATAGTGCGTCTCCCCGTTAATCTTCACGAACACCTCGTCCAGATGCCACTGCCAGTGTGTACCATCAACCCTTCTGCGGCGAAGCTCAGCGGCAAACATTGGGCCAAATCTGTTCCACCAAAATAGAACCGTCTCATGGCTAATGTCGATGCCGAGTTCGTGCAGAAGATCTTTTACATTCCGCAGCGAGAGCGGAAACCGTACATACATCATCACAGCCCAGTGGATGATCTCAGGGCTCGTCTTGAAATAAACAAAAGGGGAACATTTTGTCTTCCAGAAAGGCTAAGTGATCGCCCTGCCCGCCTCAAGAAGATTGCCTCTGACAGAGCCCATCCGACGTCTACTTCGGTCGCGATAAAGCTATTCTAAAACAAAGGGAAAGAAATAAACGAAAGATCCTCGGAGCACGACGCTTGCATCACAGACAACGCACCGCACAATCACACCGAACAGATGAGCCGAATTCTCTCTTAGTTTAGGCAACTCGTGGTTCTAAAAACTCTGACTACGGAAAGCATAGGCCCTTTACGTTAAAGTCTTGTCAGGCCACCTTGTCGTTGCTGATGCCAGAAATGGCCTCGATCAGGTTTTCCTCGGTTACTTCGTCCGAGGTGAAGGTGCGCATTATTTGGCCGTTATACATCGCGACGATCCGATCGCTGACGTGCATCACCTCTGGCATTTCCGAACTGATGACGATGACGGCGTAACCCTGTGCTGCCAACTCGCGCATCAGCTTATGTATCTCAGACTTGGACCCGACGTCGATACCGCGCGTCGGCTCGTCGACGATCAATACCTTGGGATTCATGGAGAGCCATTTGCCGATGACAATCTTCTGCTGATTGCCCCCCGACAGGTTGCCCACGATCTGTTTGCAACTGGGAGTCCGGATGTCCAAGCGGCCATGATATTTGTCAAATATCGCATTCTCTTTGGATTCGGCCACGAAAGGCCCCGACGACAGGGTGCCGACCTGCGGCAGAGTCATGTTGTCCCTGCAGCTCATTCCAAGAACCAACCCCTGTCCCTTGCGATCCTCTGGAACAAGCGAGATGCCGTTGGCAATCGCCTCAATCGGGGAATTGATCCGTATCTCTTGGCCGTCCAATAGGATAGTCCCAGCGCTGGGATCACGCAAACCAAACAGGGTCTCTGCAATCTCGGTCCGGCCGGCACCGACAAGTCCGTAAAAGCCCAAAACCTCGCCGCGATGCACCTCAAAATTAATGTCGTGGAACAGATCACCACACGACAGTCCGCGCACTTCCAGCGCGATCCCGCCAAGGTCGTGCGTGACGGCGGCTCGGGTCAGGTCCAGTTCACGGCCGATCATCAGCTGCGTGACGTTTGCCTGATTTGTTTGGGCCGTCTCCAGTGTGCCACGATACTGACCGTCGCGCAGAACACTGATCCGGTCGGTGATCTTAAATATCTCCTCCATCCGGTGAGAGATGTAGATGACCCCGACACCCTGCGTCTTGAGGTCGGTAATGACATCGAACAACACGACTTTTTCCGCGTCTGTCAGCGACGCGGTGGGTTCGTCAAAGATGACCGCCTTGGCGTCCACGGTCAGCGCGCGCGCGATTTCGACCATCTGTTGATTGGCGATGGACAGGCTGCCGACGCGGGTTCGCGCGTTAAAGCCGACCCGCAGTTTTTTCAGGATGGCGTCGGTGCGTTCATAAAGCGTCGCCCAATCAACACGGCCGAACGACCGCCGTGGCAATTCACCCAAGTAGATATTTTCCGCGACCGACAGTTCAGCAGCCAGGCTCAGTTCCTGATGAATGAAAACGATTCCCTTAGATTTGGCCTGCAAGGGCGAGGTCATGACCGTCGGTGTTTCACCAACGATGATCCGACCGGCGTCCGGCTGGTAGATACCGCCCAGCACTTTCATCAGCGTCGATTTGCCCGCGCCGTTTTCGCCCATCAGCGCATGAACCTCGCCCGGCATGACCGAAAACGACACTCCATCTAGGGCACGCACACCGGGAAAGGTCTTGACGATGCCCTCCAACCGCAGGGCGGGTGTTTGAACGGTCATATCTTCAACTCCTCTTTGCCTCGGGTGTTCAGCTGGCGATCAAGAAACAAAACGGCGATCAGGATCAGGCCAATCACAAGGTTCACCGTTTCGGTGCCGGCCCCGATATGTCCCAGGCCCTTGCGCAACAACTGGATCGCTATCACGCCTCCCAGTGTCGACAGGATCGACCCCGCCCCTCCGGTCAATTTGGTCCCACCAAGAACGACGGCGGTGATGACCCACAATTCATAAAGCTGACCGTCGTTGGGGTTCACCGATCCGGATTCCGAATAGAACACCACCGCAGACAGAGCCGCCAGAAAGCCGATCAGCATGAAGTTGATCAGCATGTGTGGCCCGACGCGGATACCCGCGTTAACCGCCGCTTCGCGGTTGTCACCAACCACATAGGCGTTTCGTCCATGGACGGTGCGCGTCATCACATACCAGATCACACCGGTGACGATCAGTAGGACCCAAGTGGCGGTGTGCAGGCTCAAAACCTGCGCCTCGGCAAGATCGACAAGGGTCCAATTCAGGTTCGAGGTCGGATTTTCGCCGTTATACATGAAGACCAGACCGCGAAAGCCCAGCATCGATCCCAACGTCACAATGAAGGCATCGACGCCTGTCTTCCACACAATCAACCCGTTGATGGCCCCAAGGACGACACCCGTCAGCGCAGACAGCAGACAGGACACCGCAATGACCCAGTCGCCAAGGCCCGCAAAAATTGGCCATGTCATGCTGTCCAGCAGAACGATCCCGCATAAGGCAAAAATCGCACCGACGCTCAGGTCGATATTACCGTTGATCATGATCACCGTCATACCGATGGCGATGATACCGATGGGCGCGGATTGCTTCAGCAGCAGCAGCATGTTGCTTCCATCCATAAACGCCTTGTCGGACAGCGACAGGAATTCGCCCGCGACGCTGAAAAAGATCAGCTCCAAGACCACGAAGGCCCAGATCGCACCATTCTTGAGAAAGCTGGAAAGTATTCCCGATTTCATCTTGTCTGCCCTCCTTAAGCGATGCTCGACCAAAGTCTGCCGCGCTTGGCTGCGATATCCAGCCAGACGGCAAGGATGATGATGATCCATGTCACGACATATTGGACGTAGAATTCCAGACCGACCAGAAGAAGCCCGTTCTGGATAAATCCAAGGATCAGCACGCCAATCACGGTCTTGAAAATGGTGCCGGACCCGCCCAGCAGGGACGCGCCGCCAAGGATTACGGCGGCCAGCACGTCAAGCTCTAACCCCTGCCCTACAGTGTTCTGTGACCCCAGCGACCGGCTGGCCTGTATGACGCCTGCGATAGCCACGCAGCCAGAAGATATAACGTAGCATGTGAATACGGTCCGAGCCCGACGGATGCCGGAAAACGTCGCTGCCGTTCCGTTGCCGCCGACCGCATAGACCTTGCGGCCAAAGGGTGTCTTGGCCAGAACGATACCCAGTAGAGCCGCAACGCCCATAAAAACCAAGATCGGCACGGGAATGCCCAGCGCCGTGCCCTGACCAAAAACGTCGAACCAGGTACCATCTTTGTTTGCGATGTCCATGTTCTTGCCGCCGGAATACGTCAGCGTCAGCCCGTGGATCGCGGACAGCATCCCCAAGGTCACGATCAACGAATTCAGCTTCAGATATCCGACCAAAAACCCATTCAAGGCCCCCAGACACAAGGTCATAGCGAACATGACCGGGATAGCCCATTCTGGTCCGATTTTGTCGTGCAGATCAAGGACTACAATAGTGGAAAACGACATCATCGATCCCACCGACAGGTCCAGATGACCGCTGATGACAACGAAGGTCACGCCCAGCGCCATCACCCCCAGAATGGCCGATGACCGGACCACCCCAAGGACATTGTCCGGACTAAGAAAACGCGCGTTGGCAATGGTGAACCCAATGATAAACAGCGCAAAGGCGATCAGGATCCCCTGTCGCGCCAGAAACCGTCCGATATCTGCCTTGGACATCCGCACCTTATCCGTCTTGGATAACTGTGCCATATACTTCCCCCCTTTGAGCCGCATGTCGCGCGCCCGTTCAGACCGTTGCACCGTTCAGTCTCCTCCCGAACGGCGCGCAATATTATTTAAACCAGCGTCATGCCCCCGTCGATCATGACGATCTGACCGGTCATGTAATCGCTTTCAGCGGCCGCAAGAAATGTGGTCGTGCCAGTAATATCTTGCGGCTTGGCGACGCGTCCCCGTAGGATTTCGGAGGAAAACTCCTCCATCGCCTGACCGGGCCTGTCGGCTGCGCCGATCTCCATCAAATCCTTGTCGACCTGCTCCCACATCTCAGTGGCGACGACGCCGGGTGCGAAACCGGTCACTGTGATATTATGCTTTGCCAGATCACGCGCGCCCGACTGTGTCAGAGACACGACGGCGAATTTGCTGGCGCAATAGGGTGCCACGTTGTCATACCCCTGCCTGCTCGCGATTGAGGCTGTGTTGATTATTTTGCCGCCGTTACCTTGGGCAATCATCTGGTGCGCAGCTTCCTGCATGCCGATCAGGCAGCCTAGGCCATTGACGCCCATGATGAAATGCCAGTTTTCCTCTGTCACCTCGAGGAAGTTCATCGGCCTGTTCACGCCGGCATTGTTGAACATCACGTCCAGTTTGCCAAATGTAGCTACGGCGTGGGAAATCATCGCCTTCACTGAACCGCGGTCCGTGACATCGACGCGGGCATGCGTAACCTGACCACCATGCGTCAGTTGGCGATTATGATCCGCGACCTCCGCCACTTTGTCAGCATTGATGTCAGCGAAACAGACGTCGGCTCCTTCAGCCAGCAGTGCCTCGCCAATCGCGCGCCCGATTCCTTGCGCTGCACCTGTCACGATGCAAGATCGTCCAGAGACTCGACCCATGGGCCACCCTCACTTTTAGAACTATATGTTATTTGTAAAGTGTCGCAGGACGCAATGCGCGCCCTGCGACACAGAAAATGACCTTAGAACAATATCTTAGAACACTGGCTTGGTAAAATCGGCCATGTTGTCTTGGGTAATCTTCGGCGTGTCGAAGTAGTTCAGGAACGGTAGTTCCTTGCCGTCCAGCAGGTCGATGGCGGTCTTCAGCGCGGCCTCTGCGTCGTCTACTGGGGACTGATAGATTGAGCCCCAGTATTCGCCCTTTTCCATCGCCTCGTAACCAACAGCAAAGTTGGTTGCACCGACAAAGGTGATACCTTCGGCCCGGCTGGCAGCCAACGCGGCATTCAATGCGCCCACGCCCATGTTGTCGTCGCCTGCATAGACGCCATCGATATCGTCATACTTGACCAGAAAGGCCTCCATGACCTGCTGGGATTTTTCACGGTTCCAATCGCCAGGCTGGGTTTCGACAAGCGTGACGTTCGGGCAGATCTCTGGCAGATGGTCTTCGAAGCCCTTTGCGCGCTCGATTGCGGTAGTATAGCCTGGCTGGCCGGAAATCTGCACGACCCGCGCCTCGTCCTGAATGCCCAGCGCAGTAAAGCGCTCGCACATAATTTCGGCGGCGCGCGATCCTTGTGTGATGTTGTCAGGACCAGAGAAGGACGACACGAACTCAAAACCCGCCTCTGCGATATTGGAATTGGTCACAACCACCGGAATGCCGGCCTGCGACGCTTTGCGGACAGCAGGAATGACGGCTTCGCCATTGGTCGGCCAGATGATGATGGCGTCGACTTCCTGCTGGATCAGGTCTTCGACCTGTGCGATCTGGCGAGCGACGTCACCACCTGCGTCAAGCACGACGACTTCGATGTCAGGGTTGGCCTCCGCGGCGGCGATAAAAGCCTGCTCGTAAGTCGTTTGATAGCTATCAACGCCCACGTTGTTCTGGGTAATGCCGATCTTCATGGTCTGTGCCGATGCACCACCTGCGACGATGATTGCGACTGTCGCGGCGGATGAAGTCAGAATGGTACGAAGTGTCATGTAGTTTTCCTCCCTGGAAATTCTGTCTTTTTGGGGGACCGCGCTCCTCCATTTCACTCCCGTCGGTGAAAGATCACCAGGCGAAATGGAACGGCCTACTACACCCTGTTCCCTCTGCGCCGCCTGATCTCTATCAAAAATAACCATTTTGGTTATTTCTGTATCCATTTTGGATATATTTCCGATATAATCAGAAGCTTCCAGTCAACATAACTGCAAGAGGTCGACACAATGCCCGGCGACAAGAAGTCCGATCTGCAAAGATTAACGCCGCAGCCGCAAAACCGCCACCCAAAGGTTAACTTAAACGTCATGAATGCGATGAGCAGAGATAATCCAGCCCGGATCGCGCCGCCTGAAGCAAAGACCGAGATGCTGCAGATCATCGCATTTCTTGAAAGCCTGAGCGACGAATTGGAAGATCTAATCGATTTGTCTGCCCCAAATGCAAACCTTCGCATGGTGCTGGTGTTGATGCGCGGCCATCTTGAGGGAAAGGTCGTTACTCCTACATCGTTGATCGGTGGAAGCCGCGCACCATATGCGACCGCCAGCCGCCGGCTCAAGGAAATGCTGGACACGGGCCTGATCGAGCAGCGCCCACGCACCAAGACCGGCAAAAGCTTTTCCATGCACCCTAGCGTCAAACTGATGGATCAGTGGTCGCAACTGGCGGTCCGTGTGCACCGGCTGGCGCTGACCCGACTGGGCACAGCAAGGGGTCCGGTAGAAACCAAAGACTATTATTACGGGAATTCATACCTGGCGGCCAAATCGATACCGCCGATGGAAATTCTGCCTGAACCGCTCAGGCTTCCAGGCGGCGTACGCGTGTTGGTTCACGGCGATCCGACCTTCATGGTGATGGACAACCTTAAGCGCCAATTCGAGCAAACGATTGGGACGCAAATTCACCAGCGCGCCTTTTCTATCGACCGCCTGCACGCGGAAACGAGGCGCAACGCTGAGCGTAAATCCAGCCGTTTCGATCTCATTGCCGTCGATCTGCCTTGGGTTGGGGCCTTTGCCGAAGACGGCATCCTGATGCCGCTGGATGAAGTGATGGATTTAGCCAGGCTTGATCCGGACGATTTTCACGCCGCGGGCTGGCAGGGTGCACGATGGGGCGGCAAGCTTTATGGCGTCCCAACGCAAACGACGCCAGAGCTGTTATTTTATCGCACGGATCTGTTCGCCCAAGCTGGTCTTCAGCCGCCAACCACGACAGACGCCCTACTGAATGCTGCGAAGGCCCTTCACGATCCAAAACGCGGACAACACGGCATTGCATGGAACGCGGCGCGTGGCACGGCGCTGGGGCACACGTTCCTTATGGCACTGGCGGATTTTGGCCAGCCGGTCCTTGATTTGCCTCCCATCGCAGGCGGCTTTGACACAAGACATCTGTCAGAGCGGCGTTATCGGTTCACCATCGACACGGACGCGGGTTTGCGTGCCGCAGAATTCCTGCTGGAATTACTGAAATACTCGCCGCCCGAAATCTTGTCGATGTCATGGTACGAACGCATCCGGCCCTATGCCGCCGGGCGCATCGCGATGACTTATGGCTATACCTTGCTAGCGCCGTATTTCGAGTTGGACAAAAACTCGCCCGCGCAAGGCAATACCGGATATTTGCCGCATCCGGCAGGTTCGGGTGCCAACCCTGTCGCGCCGGTCGGCGGCTATATAATGGGTCTGCCTGCCAACCTACCAGTAGACCGGGTTCCTGCGGCGGTCGAGGCGCTGATAGTTTTTACGTCACCCGCCGCCCAGAAGCTTTACGTACAGAACGGCAGCCGGACCAACCCGCGCTATTCCGTCGGGTCCGACCCAGACGTGCGTCGCATCTCCCCGATCTTCGAGGCGGTGGATGCCATGTCCTGGCGCGATGAGCTGCAGTTCTGGCCGCGCCCCCCGGTGCCCGAAATAGGTGAGATCATCCAGATCTGTGGGGAAGAGTTTCACAACATGCTGCGGGGCATCATTCCCCCGCAGGAAGCACTGCGCCGCGCACAGCAAAGGGCCGACGCAGTGATCAAGAAAACCCAGTTTACGTAATATCAGGAGGAGACGACAATGGACCCCAAACGCCTTGAGGGTAAGAATATTCTGATCACCGGTGCCGGTCGTGGCATGGGTGCTGCCAACGCCGAAAGCTTTGCGGCACAAGGTGCGAATGTGTGCCTTGGCGATCTGAATCTGGATGAGGCGCAAAAGGTCGCTGACGAGATCAATGCAGCGGATGGTGGCCGCGCCATTGCGGTCCACATGGACGTGACCAAGCGAGCCGACAACGCTGCAGCCGTGGCCGCCACGGTCGATGCCTTCGGGTCGATCAACATCGGCGTCTTCAACGCCGGACTGAACAAACCCCGGTTCTTCATGGATATCGATGAAGACAATTGGGACCTGATCATGAACGTCAACACCAAGGCGATGTGGCTTGGCATGCAGGAAACGGCCCGCCAGATGATCGCGCAGGGCCCGATGGACGCCCATCCCTACAAGCTGATAAACGTAGGCTCCATCGCGTCACGCAAGCCGCTGATCGATGTGACCGTATATTGCACGTCGAAATACGGCTGCCTTGCGCTGACCCATTGCGGTGCAATCGGCCTGGCCGAACATGGGATTACCGTGAATGGCTATGCGCCAGGGGTGGTGGTGACTCCGCTGTGGGAACAGCTGGACAAGGATTTGGTCGATATCGGCTTCAAGCAAAAAGAAGGCCAAGCCTACGAGGATATCGTGCGCGACGCCCTTCAGATCAAGCGAGTGTCCTACCCTAAGGATATTGTCGGTACTGCGTCGTTCCTTTGCAGTGACGACAGCGACTACATGACCGGCCAGATGATCCACATCGATGGCGGCTGGTGCATCCAGTAACGCCGACAACATCCCATTTATTTTAATCACATGCGGGGGTATTGCCCCCCAAGGAGACTTTCATGTCAGATCGCCCGAGCAACGCCCTGATCCCGAACCTGCTGACCCCACAGGACATCGAACCAAATTGGCGCTGGGAGGGGAAACTCCCCGCTTGGGGCCACACATCCGTCGATTTTGAAAAGCGCGTAGATCACGACCGCCTGCGCCGGTACCGCCTTGGGCGGACACGGCAGGCACTTAAAAACAGCGATTGCGGAACGCTTTTATTATTTGATGTCAACAACATCCGCTATGTCTCGGCCACCAAGATCGGCGAATGGGAACGCGACAAGATGTGCCGTTTCTGCCTGCTGACAGGCGACGACGCACCCTACGTCTGGGATTTCGGCTCTGCCGCCGTGCACCACAAAAAACATGCCGACTGGTTGGTGCCGGATCACTGCCGCGCAGGCGTGGTCGGCATGCGTGGGACGATCCCGCCCAGCTTTGGCCTGATGAAGAAATACGCCGAGGAGATTGCAGGTCTGATCGAAGACGCAGGCATGAAGGGTATGCCCGTAGGTGTGGACTATGCAGAAACCGCGATGTTCCATGCCTTACAAGAGGCTGGTCTGAACGTGGTCGATGGCCAGCAAATCATGCTGGAAGCGCGTGAAATCAAGAACTGGGACGAAATCCAGCTTTTGACTCAGGCCGCCAGCATGGTCGACGGCGTTTATCACATGATTTACGAAAACTTGAAGCCCGGCATTCGTGAAAACGATATCGTCGCCCTGTCGAACAAGATGTTGTACGAAATGGGTTCGGACGACGTAGAGGCGATCAACGCCGTATCCGGTGAACGGTGCAACCCGCATCCGCACAACTTTACCGACAGGTATTTCCGGCCCGGCGATCAGGCCTTCTTTGATATTCTGCAAAGTTATCAGGGATACCGGACGTGCTATTACCGGACTTTCAACATCGGCATGTCCACACCCTGTCAGCGCGACGCCTACGAAAAGGCCCGCAACTGGCTGGACGCCGCTATTTCGATAATCAAGCCCGGCGTGACGACAGATAAGGTCGCCGCCGTCTGGCCAACAGCCCAAAGCCTTGGATTTCCGGACGAGCTGTCGGCCTTCGGCCTGCAATTCGGTCATGGTCTGGGTCTTGCCCTACACGAACGGCCAATCATCAGCCGCGCCGTCAGCTTCGAGAACCCAATGGTGATCGAAACCGGCATGGTCTTTGCCCTAGAAACCTACTGCCCCGCCACCGACGGCTACTCTGCCGCACGGATTGAGGAAGAAGTCGTCGTGACCGACACCGGCTGCGAGGTCATCAGCCTATTCCCAGCGCAAGAGCTGCCGATCACTAACCGGTATTGACCGGGCTCCGCCGTGGTGCCTGCGGCACCACGGCGGCCTTTCATTCAGCCAGACAAAGCAGGGGGGAGCCCGCGATGACCAATGCCAAGACCAATTCTGAGGATTATCTGCGAATGTATCGCCAGATGGTCCGCATCCGCACCTTCGAGGATAACGCCAACCAGTTGTATCTGTCCGCCAAAATGCCGGGATTGACCCACATGTATTCCGGCCAAGAAGCCGTTGCAGTCGGAGTATGCGAGGCGCTGGAAACGCGGGACAAGATCACTTCAACCCATCGTGGCCATGGCCATTGCGTCGCCAAAGGCGCGGAATTCAAGCAGATGTTTTGCGAACTGCTGGGCAAAGAAGAAGGCTATTGCCGCGGCAAGGGCGGATCGATGCATATCGCGGACCAGTCGAACGGCAACCTTGGGGCCAACGCCATCGTCGGCGGGTCGATGGGGATAGCGACCGGGGCCGCTTTCACGTCCAAGATGCTGGGCCGCGATGATGTCGCTGTTTGTTTCTTTGGTGACGGGGCTACGGCGCAGGGCCTACTTTACGAGGTCATGAACATGGCCGCCCTATGGCATCTGCCAGTGATTTACGCCTGCGAAAACAACGGCTATTCCGAATACACCAAGACTGAAGAAATCGCCGCGGGGTCAATCACCGACCGCGCTCGCGCTTTCGGGATCGAGGCGCATCAGGTCGACGGGCAGGACGTTCTGGCGGTCAATGCTCTAACGACTGATCTGGTGGCGCGTGCCCGCAAGGGAGAAGGGCCCTTTTTCATCGAGTTGATGACCTATCGCTATCACGGCCACCACGTGGGCGACATCAACCGCGAGTATTACCGCACCAAGGCCGAGGAGAAAGACTGGAAAGAAAACCGCGATCCGATCATTCGTTTTCGCGCCCATCTGATAACTGAAGGATTGGCTACGGAAGAAGAGATCGAGGCAATGAATGCTCAAATCGCCGCCGATGCCAAGGCAGCCGTCGATTATGCCTTGGATGCAAAATATCCTGACCAATCGGAAGTGGACATGCACGTCTACTCCGGCATCACCCACGCGCTGGCCTGAGGAGAGAAATCATGAGAGAGATCACCCTGTCACAGGCAGTGAACGAAGCACTGGCCGAGGAAATGCGCCGCGACGAGACTGTGTTCATCATCGGCGAGGATGTGGCCGAGGCCGGCACTCCTTTTAAGGTGCTGTCCGGTCTGGTTGAGGAGTTCGGCACGCAGCGCGTTGTCGACACACCCATCTGCGAACCTGGTTTTATGGGGCTGGCCGTCGGCGCTGCGATGACGGGCACCCGGCCCGTCGTCGATCTGATGTTCGGCGACTTTATTTTCCTGATCATGGATCAGCTGTGCAATCAGGCAGCCAAGACCCACTACATGTCCGGCGGTAAGCTGAGCGTGCCGTTGGTATTGCGCACAAACATGGGCGCGACTCGCCGGTCAGCGGCCCAACACAGCCAGTCGCTCCACGCCTTGGTTGCGCATATTCCGGGTCTGAAAGTCGTCATGCCGTCGTCGGCTTACGAGGCGAAGGGCCTGATGAAGACCGCGATCCGCGATAACAACCCGGTCGTCATTTTCGAAGACAAGCTGATGTATCAGGACAAGGCCCCGGTACCAGAGGAGGAATACCTGATCCCCTTTGGTGTGGCCAACATCAAACGTGAAGGTACCGACATCACCCTGATCGGCACATCATCCATGGTACAGGTCTGCGAAAAAGCGGCCGAGATCCTGGCCGCCGAAGGCATCAGCGCCGAGGTAATAGACCCGCGCACCATCGTGCCGCTGGACGAGGCAACCTTGCTGGCCTCTGCTCGCAAGACCAGCCGCGTGATAGTCGTGGATGAAGGCCATCAAAGCTATGGCGTAACGGGCGAAATCGCCAGCCGGATCAATGAGAAAGCGTTTTACCACCTTGATGCGCCAGTGTTGCGGATGGGCGCGATGGACGTGCCTATCCCCTTTAGCCCCGCGCTGGAGGATATCACAGTACCGACGCCCGAAGGCGTCGCCGCCAAGGCCCGGATGCTAGTCGCGGGGGAGATGATCGATGCCGCTTGACGTCATCATGCCCGCCCTTGGCATGGCGCAGGAAACCGGCCGGATCGTTGATTGGCACAAGCAACCCGGTGATCCGGTGGCGTTGGGCGATATCCTGTTCGAGGTCGAAACCGACAAGGCGACGATGGAGGTTGAAGCGGCAGGTGACGGCTTTCTGACCGATGTCAGCGCACTGGTAGGCACCGACGTGCCGGTCGGCACCGTTATTGCCCGCATTTCCGACAGCGCCGAAAGCAGCTCACCCTCGCCCCAAATCGCGGCGACGCCAGATGACGCCGCCCCTGCCCCCGACGACGGTGACAGCGACCTGCCTGATGGCCATGCTGTCATCATGCCCACGCTTGGCATGGCGCAGGACACCGGTCTGCTTGTCGCATGGCGCAAGGCCCCAGGTGACAAGGTGGTCGAAGACGAAATACTGTTCGAGGTCGAAACCGACAAAAGCACGGTTGAAGTTAACGCCGGTGCCGATGGCTATTTGGCAGCCGTGCTGGCGGCCGAAGGCGACAACGTTCCAGTTGGTCAAACCATTGCTATCATCAGCGCAAAATCGCCCAAGACACCGATCATACGCGCAGCGGCATCACCCGCTGCTGCAACCCAATCAACTATGGCAACCCCGCCTACTGCGAAGAGTAAAACGACTCCAACAGCGTCTGTTGCGTCAAAGTCAGGCACAGACCACCCCGAGCCCGTGCCGGCCAACCATGGCCGCATCCTCGCCTCGCCTAAGGCGCGGCGATTGGCCCGAGAACAAGGTCTTGATCTGGGACGACTGGTTGCAGCTGGTCACCCGCAGCCGTTCCACGCCAACGACATTAAAGCTTTAAAGGCTTTATCATCGCCTTTGGCACCACAGGTGGACCATGCCCCGGCCCGCGCCGCGAACCGTTTGACGGCACAGATCGCCACAGAAGGGTTCACGGATTTCGCGATTTGGGCAGCCAAGGACGCATACTTGACCGACGCGAATGCGCTGCTGGCTGGGTTCTGCGCCGCCAGCCTTGGGCAAAAAGTAGTTGTCTTGGTCGAAGGCTTCAGTGCACCGACGGCTTACACCGCCTCATTAGAGCTTGGTTTGACCAAAGCGACCGAAGACGCGCCTGCTTTGCGCCTGTGCGATCTGCGGTTTACCCCGATCACAACGGTTCAGATGGGGGCCGATGATACGCCGGTTATCACCATGACCCGGTTTGGCGACGGTCTGACCCTGACGCTAGAATACACCGGCGATCAGCTCACCGCCGAAGCGGCTATCAGCCTTCTTTCCAATTTTGCAGGCCGGATGGAGCAGCCGCTTCGCCACCTACTTTGACCTGACGGAGATAAAATATGGACTATACTGATCTATACATCGACGGCGCTTGGCGTCCGGGCGCGTCCGGAACACGTTTTGACGTAATAAACCCCGCAACTGAAAAAGTCATCGCCTCGGTTGCGTCTGCCGACATCGCGGATGCGGACGCGGCCCTTGATGCGGCAGAGGCCGCGATGAAGGACTGGGCTGCCCGCACGCCGCGTGCCCGGTCAGAAGTCCTGAGGAAGGCCTGGGAATTGATGACGGCAAAGCTGGATTACTTTGCCCATCTGATCACGTTGGAGAACGGCAAGGCCGGGACTGACGCCAAGGGCGAGGCAACTTATGCCGCCGAATTTTTTCGCTGGTTTGCAGAAGAGGCCGTCCGCGCTGACGGTCTACTGGCTCACGCCCCCGCGTCCGGCGCGCGGATCTTGGTGCAACACAAGCCTGCGGGCATTGCCGTGCTGGTCACGCCCTGGAACTATCCGGCGGCTATGGGGACGCGCAAGATCGCACCTGCTTTGGCTGCAGGATGTGCCGTCATCATCAAACCAGCATCTGAAACGCCTCTGACAATGCTGGCCCTAATGCCCCTGCTAGAGGAGGCCGGCGTTCCCAAAGGGCTCGTCAATGTCTTACCGTCCAAACAGACGGGCGCGCTGGTCGATCACATGCTGCACGATCCCCGCGTGCGCGTCATCAGCTTTACGGGGTCGACCGGCGTCGGGCGAAAACTGCTGCATTCAGCCGCCGACCAAGTGCTGAAACCAGCGATGGAACTGGGCGGAAACGCTCCCCTCATCGTGTTCGAAGATGCCGATCTGGACGTCGCTGTCACAGGCGCAATGCTGGCCAAGATGCGCAATTTGGGCGAAGCTTGCACCGCCGCAAACCGCTTCTATGTGCACGAAAGCGTGGTCGAGACCTTTACCACCAAGTTCACTGCGGCAATGCAGGCGCTAAAAATGGGCGATGGCACCGACCCAAGCGTCGATGTCGGCCCTCTGGTCAATGCTGATACGCGCGACAAAGTTGCAGCCTTTGTGGCCGACGCTGTAGCAAAGGGTGCAAAGGTCGAATGCGGCGGCACCACCCCAGATGGAATCGGCTATTTTTACCCACCGACCGTGCTGTCAAATGTCCCCGAAACCGCCGACTGTGTACATGACGAAATATTCGGACCCGTCGCAGCCATCCAGACCTTCACCGACCAAGAGGATGTGATCCGTCGCGCGAACGACACCGAATACGGACTGGTCGCTTATGTATTTTCCGAGAATATGAAGCGGGCCTTGCAGGTCTGCGAGCGGTTGGAATACGGCATGGTCGGCCTGAACCGGGGCCTTGTGTCCGACCCGGCAGCGCCGTTTGGCGGGGTCAAGCAGTCGGGCCTGGGCCGTGAAGGCGGGCATGAAGGCATGCTTGAGTTCATGGAAACCCAATACATCTCGGCGAGCTGGTGACCGGCATGTCAGACATCATAGCCGCCCCTTCGATCCGTGCCCTGGCTGGCGACATGGGCATCGATCTTGAAAAACTGGCCCGTGATCTGGGCCGAACCACGATAGCCCGCGAAGACCTTTTGGGCGGTAGCAAGCAACCCAAAAGTCCTGATCAAAGTGTCTATTGGGATGTGGACCACGCGCAGTTCGGCCCCGTGACGCAGCAACCGCTTAGCCGCTTTGCACAGGTCGCCTCTGCGAACCTGTCCGCGGCCAACGCCATGATCCCACAAGTGACGCACCACGACCGTGCAGATGTCAGCGCGATCGATGAGCTGCGAACGGCTTGGAAGTCCGAGGCGCAGGCACGAGGCATCAAACTGACTGCACTGGCATTTCAGATCAAAGCGTTGGCCCGGACGCTGCGGGCCTTTCCACGCTTTAACGCATCCTTGTCAGCCGATGGCAACACACTGATCCTGAAGGACTACGTCCACATCGGCATCGCCGTTGATACGCCCCACGGACTTATGGTTCCCGTCATCCGCGACGCCGACCGAAAGGGCCTGTGGCAGATCGCAACAGAGGTGACCGATCTGGCAAAACGCGCTCAAGTCCGCAAGGTCAAGCCCGACGAGATGGGCGGCGCTTCAATGTCGATCAGCAATCTTGGTGGCATCGGCGGCACCAGTTTTACCCCCATCGTTAACCCACCAGAGGTTGCAATTCTTGGTTTGACCCGCACCGAGATCACACCGGTCTGGGACGGCGAACGTTTCCAACCCGTGCCGATGGTCCCAATCGACCTCAGCTACGATCATCGCGTGATCAACGGGGCAGAGGCGGCACGTTTTGCAGCCCACTTTGCAAAACTCATTGGCGACCCTCGCCACATGATGATTTGACCTTCATCCTGTTTAACTCAAGTGAGGAACAATTTGAATAGGAACAAGATTTCCATTGAAAGCTGCCCCAAGTCATCCCGGAAAAGCTGTCTGACGTCAGCACCGATCTTGCCATGAAAAAAGCAGATCGGCGAGGATCAATGTGATCATCCGGGATGGAACATCTAGGTTTGCGGCCGCACCGAAGTTTCGAAACTCACCCAGATTGAAATAGGCCGCCTTTCAGCGCTCACCTCACTCATCGGTCGTTTGAACTGTTGTCCCTACCCCACCCATAAATGATACGCCTACTGACGGCATGAGAGGACAACACATTGGAGCTTGCGTCAGTCCTCCTTTTTTGGGTTGCCCACCCTGCACATCTGCGACCTGACTTAGTTTAGGCTGTGAAGATTCATTAGGAAACATGCGCTCCTGCGCTGCGGCCGACCATATAACAAACCCACTCGGGAAGGACCCAAGGTCGTTCAGGGCCAAATGTGACATCAAAAACTTAAGCGTTGTGAGTGCAGCATGCTCAGCACAACCATCCCTTCTGGCTGAATGCGCCATCCACACCGTCAAAACTCGGGCTCTCTAACAAAATGAAACTGCTCGCGTTCTCTGCTACAAAACTGCTTACATCTGCAGACCCAAGAGCAATACCACACCAATTTAGCGACTGCTTAGTTACCTTCAGGAAGTTCACTTTCAACCGGGCAACCACGATACTCGACCTAAGCGACCGCATCGCGCTTGAACTCGTCTGTGAACTTCGCGCCAGACATGGCGGCCTCCTTGCTTCCAAAGTTACCAAGTAAGCCGTCTACAAACCTGGGGGCAATTCACCACAACCATTTCAACGCGGAGCGCCACCTCTCTAGGCGATCAAGTTTCAAGCTGAACCGCGCCGCCGCTCTTACTGAGTGGCGCGATCTCTGCACAGCCTAACAGATTGAGGTTGATGGAGAACTGAAACTGGTTCGCATTCGCCTGAGCACCCGATTGGGTGCTCAGGCGTCGTTCTTATCATGGGAGCTTGCCCCCTTTTTAAAGCCAATCAACGGCTGCAGCATCGGGGAGAATCTGATTACCTACTTCGCGCAGGTGTCAGGAAATATCGTCAGTCATACCGTCCGACTTTGCCTTACCGACTTCGCCCTTGCGTATCATTGCACCAGACGTGAGAAACGCGACCTTGGTGGCGGTGATGGCCTCAAATTTTTTCTCATGCTGCGTCATCCATGGGAACTATGTGTATTCCAGAATTGCAGGCCAGCTACCACACTGGATTCACGACATGAATCGCTCACCGAATAAGTGCAACAGAGCCCATGACAGTTCTACTTTTCATATCAGCCTAGGCCAATCTGTTTCCGTTTGATCAGTTTGAAGTAGCGGCCCTTGATCGAAAAGAAGCGCCACCCGCGATTACGCTAAGTGGTCCACCTTTTGGGATAAAATTACCCCGTTTTAAGAAGGACGACGAGATGGCTGGCAAGCGAGAGAAGTACGAGGACGTTATGCCGAAACTGCGAAAAGTTGAAGCGTCGGACCCGCACTCGAAGTCAGCGTCAGGAAGGTTTCATGTTCTGGCAGCCTTTCGTATATGGCGTGAGATTTTCTTGCTAGAGGCAGCCTCATGATTTCCGTCGTCATACCCGTATATCAAAAGGCTCGTCACATCGAGCGGGCCCTAAAATCCGCCTTGGGTTCCCTAGCCGAGGCATGTGCGGACTTCGAGATCATCGTGGTGGATGACGGCTCGACCGACGGATCTGGGGAAATTGCACGGAGCTGGCTCGATGCTAGCCACAGGACGATCCGTGCCCGGGTGATCTCGCAGGACAACCGGGGTGTGTCAGCGGCGAGGAATGCAGGGTGGCGTTCAGCCGAGGGCGATCTGGTCCTTTTTCTGGACGCCGATGACGAATGGACAATCTCGCATGTCGGCGAGATCCTAGAGTTGGCGGAGCAATTTCCGCAGGCGTCTCTGATGACAACTGCATGGTCGATGATCAGGCGGGATGGCTGCCATATTTTTCACCAGTTCGGGATTGGTGCGGATCTGAAAGGTTTGTTGCCTTGCTTCTTCAGGGCGATGTCCACGGGCCCCATGCCTGTCTCCTCCAGCAACGCCGCGGTCCCCATGTGGGCATTGAAGCAGACCGGCGGCTTCCCGGATGGCGTCACGCATGGCGAGGACACGGTGGCTTGGGGGAAGCTGGCTTTGCTGGGACCCGTTGCCTACTCGCCGCAGGTCGGGGCGGTCTGGCATCAGGACGCTGACAACCGGTCGGATGTCGGCAAGCCGATCAGCGCGAACTACATGCTGTTTCTGGAGAGCGCTCTCAAGCTAGATTGGCTTACGGATGAAATGAGAGAAGGTATCTGGATTAACCGCGACATCGAAGCGGCTCGCACGGCCGGCCTCATGCCGCTCTACTTTCATGACAGCCCAGAGCGCATTGATGCGATGACTGCAGAGGCAAAGGCTATGCTCATCGAGATCAGGGATCGCTTTGCCGACCAACTCGTTCCCTCGATCGAAGCAGAATCTCACTCTTTGCCCGCAATGAACTACTGAAAAATTGGGTCAGAGTTGGCCTTGCTTTTACGATATGGAAGCCCTTCTGCGCTATTCATGTCTGCAACATATTTATCCGTCGGATGGCACTTTCAGAGGAAAACTTTGTTTAGGCGAGTAGGGCGAGAAATTAGCGTCGTGGGATGGCTCTATTGATGGCATGTATCCCCTTCCGACGTCATCGCAATGTGCCATTTTGGTGATTATTAAAGCCATCAACAGAGCCCACCGAAGTCGATCAAAGGCCCACTTAGTTGAAAATAGATGGCCTTACGGGATATGGTTCTGCTGCAAATCCTCGCGCGTCTGGTATCGGCGCACAAGCAGCGACCGCACAAAACAATAGACATGAAAAAGTCAACCGTATCGCAGGCATAGCGTGTTCCTTTCATAAATTCCTAATATGTAAAAATATTACAAGCTCTTAGTTTTTTCAAATAAGGAACCGACAGGATTTGCCTGCCTCACTTCATATTTCAGGATTATGGATCTTAAAATCTGACACTTATTGATATTTATGAATTTCTCACCAATTAATTACTGCTCGCCACTCCCACTTCACACTCCACTCTTTGTGGTTGCGACAAGCTATAGCTTTTCGGGTGAGGTATTCCTATTAAGCCTATTAATGGATAATATCCTGAATTTCCTATAAGGTGTGATTGGCCGCTCCCAATTCACAAAGAAGCGGCCAACGCAATCGCTGACTGTGTAATTCATATATTGGGCCTAACGTTTAGTCTCGATCAATTCTTGTGCGTGGATGTTGGCGCTCTTGTCATAAAGGAAAACCATAATATCACTGCTTCGGCTACCGTGT
>Ga0209390_10002375_pt1 | contig 33167 bp, 38 predicted proteins | sample BON01_FD_187212 | JGI IMG/M metagenome (GOLD analysis project Ga0209390, IMG submission 187212) | Freshwater microbial communities from Lake Bonney liftoff mats and glacier meltwater in Antarctica - BON-01 (SPAdes) (version 2) | ecosystem: Environmental > Aquatic > Freshwater > Ice > Glacier...
GCCTGAAGAAGCTCTAAGAGCTCTTAAACGTAAAAATGCATCTCTTTTAAACAATTTAAAAACATTCAATTAGTTGATCTGGAGAGATCTTTCAATGAATTACTTATTAACTATTGCGGAAGTCCTGTGATTATCCACTTGAATCACCACCGGATTGTTATTTTCAACAACATGGGCTTGCGCCAAAGGATATGATGGCTGTCCCGAGATCATCAATGCCTCTTCTAAGGGAGGCAATGATGCTCTGCTGTTTGCTAAAATAGCTATATTGTTATTAACAGCTAGAGGTATCTGAGCAAATTGATCTACTTTAATGTCACTCATTTTTAATTCCATTTCATGAAAAGAATTATTGCTTACAAAGCAAAAAGGATGAAAAACCAGAGAATGTATAGATCCTGCAAGTACAGCTTGAGGTAATAAAGAACCATCTATCATATAATCTTTGAAAATAGAATATATTGTCATGGAAAGTATTATCGTTCCAAAATCATACATTATCATTTTCATATATAAATCATCTCGTTGTCTGATATTAAAAATATTTTTTTTTGCTTGAGCGCATTGTCCTAGTGGAGAGTTTATACCATGTTCTTCGATATCATCTGATAAAGATTTTATAATTTTTTTTGCCTTCATTTCATTTTTTATATGATTATAAAATGGATATAACCCACTCAAAACAATACTCCCAGCCGCACAACTAAGATGAAATTTCATCTTATCTTTTTCAGAAGAATATATAGAGGCAGGCAGTAGTAACAGAAGAAAATAAAGTATTTTTTTAGATTTCATAAAACAGGCATCGATTAATTAGAATTATTTATTATATTCAATAAATATAACCAAATAAGAAAGAAAGGTCTAATTGATCACAAAATCTACAACTAAAAACTCAGTTATATCTAACTTTTTCAAGTTCTTACTAAAACAAATACTCCATCTACTTCTGTTATTTTATGATGAATATTCATCAATCCAAGATAGTTTGTATCTAACTCAACACTTACATATTTATGAGCAGCCTTAATTAATGTTTGTAACGTTGTCGACAATTGTTTAAATAATTCTTCACCGATATCTGAGTTCCAAAAATCATTTTTAAACTGCAAATCATTATATGAAATTTTATAATGGACTGCTTTAAACGTAAGACCTTTAAAGGGACCTTTAAAAACGGATACCCAGACGACTGTTTCAAATTTAATAGCTTGTATTATTTTCAATCCTGTAAAAAACAGACCCAATACAATCAGAAAGATTATCGACTTACGCATTTCAAATCCTTTTCACTAAAATTTCATTTTTCATATTTTACTTTATTTTTAATGTAATAAACAACATGCTTATAAAAACATAACTTACAAGGTTAATGCAAAGACTTCTTTTTTGGTCTTAATAATTAAACAAGGCATCTTTATGAAAATTCAACAAAGTGATCAATTTAAATACTCTTCAGATTTCAAAAACTTTTATTATCTTGGCAAAGACTTTGGGCCAGGTATAGGATTTTTATCAAATTTTTTACATAGTGATTTTAGAATTATTAAAAAAAATTTAGAAGCTGATATCAAAGAATTATTCATTGATAGTAAAATAGTTACTTTTTACGAAACAACAATTATTAATGACACTGAAAATGATCAAATTTATATTGGCTTTGAACCAGATTTTCAAGATGAAGAAATCGATGAAACATATGAAAAAAGTATTGAAAATAAATCAGAGTTAGAGTTATTCCAATCAGAAGTTTGGGGGAGCATGCATTTATCTCAAAATAATTTTTTTCATATTTTAAGAAATTGGAATACCTGTCTTTTAAAAAAAGAACCTTTTATTTTGCTTTATCAAGATGAAAACAATTGGTTTGATCTGATTTCTTTTTCATCACAAAGCAGTATGGAATTATTTATGACTGCTCATATTTAATCTAAATATCTTTAATAATAGTTTCAGACTATTAAATCAAAAAACCAACTAAGTTTCATATTGAAAATTTTTTTGTTTTTTTTAACTAGTCATGATACAATTGTATTATAAATAGCAAAAACAACCCTATCTAAAAGGATTTTCAATATGAATAAAAAACAATTAATTTTAAGCATACTAATGCTCAATGCTATAAACATGATAAGCGCAAGTGGTCCTAATGGATTTTTACCAAAAAAAAATGGGAAAGAATCTCTGGCATTTCAAATTCATCAAAAAAACAATCTGAGCTGCGCTAATCAAGATGATGGATATTCATCAGATAAAGAGCTTAATGAACTATTCAAACCTTCTTATGATGATCATATTGATAGAATTGAAGCTTCTCTTGAAGAAATAGACTTTAATTTTACTTCACCTCCACCTTTAGTAGCAAAATCTCCGGCTCTTCAAACTGAAACACCTACTTCAGTCACAGCATCTCATACACCAATCGTTCCTCTGCTAGATTTCACCAATCCTAAAAAATAAATTAAACTATAAAAGCCAAGACCTTTTTCATTATAAGGCTGAACCACTTTAAATTTCAATATGAAAAGACCTGTAGTTATTTGGATGTATACATGCTATATTTGTCAACTAATACAAAAAGCATCTTATATAAAGGGTTTTGAATATGAAAAAGAAACAATTAATTTTAAGCATACTGGTACTCAATATTGCAAATATAATGAATGCCAGTGAGCATCGTAAAGATTTATCAAAATCAACAGAAAAAACACCTCCATTTCGTCGTTCAGAATCTCTCGTGCCTCAACAACAACAAAGTGATGGATATTCATCAGACCAAGAGATCAATGAATTATTTCAACTTTTTTCTAAAAATAATCGGGCATCTTTTTATGAAGAAAGAGATTCAGATTCTCTTGATAATCATTCAAAGAAAAACATAAAAAAATTACTTTATAAAATAATGCCGACCATTAGTAATTCACCGCTCAGGACAATCCAAAAATCAAAAGATTCTTCAAATACAACGACAAGATCTAACACTCCAGTCGTTTCTACATTAGATTTAACAAAAAAGTAATCTCAACTTTATTGCAAATTTACCGATAAAGCATAATCAAGATCCTGTTTAAAAATCTTGATTATGCTTCATATTAATTTTCTTAATTAATTCAAAACTGAACAAACTTTTCTATCAGAAACAAAACTATTGTTTTCACCATATTAAATATGTCATATTTATAATATATAAATTTAAATAGTATCTCAAAATGATTTATTATATGATTTGAAGGACTTTATATGATGAAAAAACAATTAATTTTAAGCTTTTTTTTATTAAGCAGCATCCAAATAATATTTGCAAGTCAACAATATGACAATCAAAAGTTACCAACGATTAATGCTCGATATCAAACTCAAGAAATGTTAGAAAAACAACGGTCTGGTCTTAACAGCCCCTTGCAAAGACATTATAAAATGACAGATGTAAAATCCTTAGAAACTAAATACATAGATGAACTTAATAACAAATCTTCATTTGATACATATGTATTAGATCCTACAATAGTTGAAGTTGAACATTATGGCTATGAGCCTAACTTTAAAGATGGAAAAAAAGTTAAAGGAACAAGAACTCGCCGACTATCTTTTGATGGTAAAATGAAACCATATACAGTTAATGATCGTGTAAGTCTAGATCCTATTGAAAAAGCATCTTCAATCTCTGACAAAACTGATAGTGATACAACTTTTGAAACACAAACGTCATTACTTGCAGCAATAACACTTCATCAAAGAGATGTATCAAAAAATTTAAGACCTACAGTTTTGAGATCTGAAAATCCTTCTGTTGATAGTTTAAATTTATTAGCTCCAACTCCCTCAGACTTAACAGATAATTCTAATCCAACTTCTTATACAAACTCTCCAGCACCTCCAACACCTCCAATAGAGGGAAATAATTCAGGCAGGGTAAGTAAATTTAAAAATAGTTTTCCATCATCTAGCTCAACACCAAATGATGATTATTTTAATGAAGCAAGCCTATAAAATTATTATAGAAAAGAAGGCGACTTGAATTAACAAGTCGCCTTCTTTTCTATCTTTTTTAAAGATACATGCTTAATAAATTAAATTTACTATTTTTCAAGCGCAGCCCAAATCATCATAAAATCTTCCATGGATAATTCTTGTGCACGTTTTTGCAACAACTCAAAAGTGAACTGCTCGGTTCCATATTTTGATTGCTGTAAATTATTCCTCAAAGTACGTCGTGGTTGCAAAAAGCACGCTCGAATAAATTTCCAAAAACCTGCTTCATCAATAATTTCAACCGGATTTTCTATAGGCTTAAAGTAAAGTAAACGAGAAAACACCTTTGGAGGTGGAAAAAATGCTGTTGGTGGAACTTTATCTAACAGTTCCCACTCAAAGTACCTTTGGAAAAAAAGTGATGGATAACCATAACCTCTTCCTGATTTTTTCAGAATTTTTTGTGCAACTTCTTCCTGAATCATAATTACGCCTTCATTGATGACGCTCGATGATTTTTGCAAAAGATGCAAAATTGGAAATGTGATATTATATGGCAAATTAGCTAACAATGTCCACTTTTCACCTGCAAATAATTCATTAAGATTTTCATCTAAAATATTTGACTCTGTGACAGTAACTCGAGCATCATCCTTCAAATCTTCTTTTACTAAGTTTGCCCATTCAGGATCAATCTCGAAAATAGAGAACTTTTTAAGAGTATTTGCTGCTATTGCTTTACTCAACATCCCTTCTCCACACCCAATTTCAAACACGCATGTTTCTGGTGTGAATTTAATTTTATTGATAACCTGATCTACAAAAAAACTATCTTGTAAAAAATGCTGTCCAAATTGTTTTTTTAACAAGATTCCTTGTTTTTCTGCTTTAATATACGCCATAATTCATTAATCCATTAATGCTTCTTTAAAGAAATCAAATTGTTCTAACACTTTACCAGCACCTTTAACAACACACAACAATGGATCTTCAGCAACTATTACTGGTAAGCCTGTATCCTTTGCTATTAATTTATCAAGAGCATCAAGTAAAGATCCTCCACCAGCCATAACTATACCTCTATCAACTAAATCTGATGCGAGCTCTGGTGGTGTATTTTCTAATGCAACACGTACAACATCGACAATGTTTGAAATTGTTTCAAGTAAAGCTTCATTAACCTCTGCACTCGTTAAAACAATTGTTTTTGGTACACCGGTTACAAGATCTCTACCTTTAACATCCATGTTTCCTTGTCGACAATCAAGCATTGCAGTACCAATTGCTATTTTAATTTTTTCGGCTGTGCCTTCACCAATTAATAGATTGTATTTACGTTTAACGTATTGAACAATTGCACGATCCATTTCATCGCCACCAACTCGAATAGATCTACAGAAAACAGCTCCACTCAATGTAATAACTGCAACTTCAGTTGTACCTCCGCCAATATCAACAACCATACTACAAAATGGTTCATGAACTTGTAAACCAGCTCCAATAGCAGCTGCCATTGGCTCAATAATTGTCATTGGTTTATCACGAGCACCAGCTTGTTTTGCAGAATCAATAACAGCTCGACGCTCTACCTGTGTAATTCCTGATGGAACTGCAATGACCATACGAGGAGCAATTAAAGTTCTTCTATTATCATGCACCTTACGAATAAAGTAACGTAACATAGCTTCTGTTAATTCGAAATCTGCAATGACACCATCACGCAATGGACGACACGCAAGAATTGATTCTGGTGTTTTACCAAGCATCTCTTTTGCAGCACGACCCGCAGCTAAAACTTTTCCTGTCTTGCTTTTTACCGCAACCACAGATGGTTCATTTAAGACAATACCTTTATTTCTAACATAGACTAATGTGTTTGCTGTTCCCAAATCAATAGCAATATCATTAGAAAAAAAACTAAATATTTTTTTTGAAGGTAAATACTTTGAAAACATTGTTTTACTCATAAACTCTCTTTTATCTATAAATTATTAAAAATCAACTGTTGCACCCAACGAAATTCTATATGTTTGACTTGACCCTCTAGCTCCTGCAAGCGTTAATGGAACATCAATACTTAAGGTGAAAAGTGGTGTATATTCCCAACTTTGCTTGAAACTTAAATCATACAAAAACTCAAGTGCAATATATTCTTGTATCCACTTACTATCTGCTATCATATTTGTAAAATTAGCTTCCGGAGTTTGTGTTGTGCGAGTATCAGTAAACTGATCTTTTGCGTGTAAAACATACGTATATTTAATCATAGCAGCTAAACCTTCACGGATATGTTGCAAGGCAAAATATGGTGCTACACAAAATGTAATACCCGGATTAACTTTAACATCCCCGATTAATGGTGCAAATAATGGAGCTTCATTAATTATTGGAATTCTACTTTTAATGGTTTTTGCAAATCTTTTTTCTAATCGAATATCAAATCCAACTTTCCAATCTTCTTTTAATTCAATTTCTAATTCTGGAGCTACATACCAACCCCAAAAACCATTTCCACCAAAAGGAACAGAAGCTATGTTATGAATTGTTGACTCAAGACCTGTTGGAATAAACAAACCTAAACAAATACTTCTATCAACCTTGCGACAAAAATAAATATAATCTTGTACATCATATCCACGAAGATAGATTTCTATATCTCCAGTTCCAAATTTTTTTAAAAATCCTTCTTTTGTATTAACGAGTGACTCAAATGATTCAGTTAAATCTGCAAATTTGGCTTGATTACCAGCTGCATTATAATTGATCATTCCTTGCACAGTCTTAGATGGAGTTAGATTTGCTTGTGTTGTAAGATTCATAAACAACATTGATCCACCCATTCCAATATGATTTGTAAATGGAATATATCCTGCAACCGACAAACCTTGGCCCTGAAAAGATCCCTGCATGTCAACAGCAAAATTTTGAATATATTGCCAATCAGCCGGAATAGGATTTTCTAAACCAAGCGTAGTTAGTGCACTTGCAAGCTCAGTGTAATTTAAACTACTTTGTGGATTTTGAGTATCAGTGCTTTGCGTTCCTAACAAATTTGGAAATCCATACTCTTGATCTTCGGCTCTGACACCTGGTTTAATTTTTGATGCCGATGCTGCTGTAATGAAAAATGGTTCTACATATAAACATCCATGTCTATGATCAGTCCCATTATAAAGATGAGGCATCCATGGAAAATAACGATTATCCATAATCATAGAGTTAAGATATGATGACATCGATAACAGCACAAAACCAAACAAATAATAACGTTGAATTAATTTCACAATTAGACTTCCTTACTCTCTTGAAAAATCGATAGATAGTAATTTTTTTATAATCTATAAAAGATGTCTTTATTTTAAACTATTTTTATGTATTTGAAAAATTAAAAAATGAAAGAGAAAAAGTATTTGATTATTATATAACAAAACTATTGCATTATTGTTAAAAATAACATTATACTTTTGCAAATCTTTAAATAATTATAACCCTCATTATACATCAAGTTATCTATTAAGGAGCTTACTATGCCAGAAAATTTACAGGCTGTTTTACTTGCTGGTGGTAAATCCATTCGCTTTAATACTGAAAAATCAAAACTTACTGAAAAAATCTGCGGTAAAGAAATGATTTTATATCCTATATATTTATTACAACGAATGAATATTCCAACAACTTTAGTTGTAGGATTTCAAAAAGAAAAAACTTTAAATGTTCTTTCAAAAAATTCTATTAAAAACATTGGAATTGCGGATCAAAATGAACAACTAGGAACTGGTCATGCCATTGCTGTAACAAAAAATCATTGGAATAAAAATAATATTTTGATTATTAATGGTGACATTCCCTTAATGACTGCTGATGTTATTCAGAAACTCTACAATAAACATATTAAAACCGATGCTGATATTAGTTTTATGACATCACACTCACTTGATGACCTCAATGATAGTTATTGTCGCATTGTTATTAATGATAATAAAATTAGTGTTGTTGAACGCAGAGATGAAAAAATTGAAATGGAAGCACAATGTTGCATCAGCGTTGGTGTTTACATTATGAAAAAAGAATTTTTAGAAAAGCACATTGATAAATTAACATTGAGTGCTTTCACCAATGAATATTATCTTCCCGAATTAATTCAAATTGCAGGTAATGAAAAATGTAAGGTAGTTACCTTGCCAGTTTCATTTGATTTATCTCGAGGCGTTAACACTCTTGCTGAATTATGGGTTGTTGAACATATTAAACGTTCTCAGCTTATTAGCTACTGGATGAATCATGGTGTGCGTTTTGCAATTAGTTTAAATGTCATTATTGATTCTGATGTTATTTTAGAACCTGGAGTTTTTATTGGATCAGGAGTTCATCTTCTTGGAAAAACAATTGTTAAAAAAAATGCAAACATTGGAGCATTTGCCTACATTGAAAATAGTATTATTGAAGAGAATGCAAAAATAAAATCTCATACAGTAATTCTTAAGTCTACAATTGGCCAAGGCGCTATCATTAATTCATTTAACCAGGTAAACTGTGAACATATAGTAGGCACAACAAAAAAAATAAATGAAAATAAACATCCTCTTTTTACCGGTGCCGTAAAAGATGGATCATCAATGGATAGTTCACACTCTTTATGATTAAATTTATTCACACAGCAGATATCCATTTTGGAATGGAAAATTACGGAAAAATAGATCCAAAGACGGGAATTCATTCCCGTCTTTTGGATTTTGAAAAATCATTAAACATTTGTATCGATTATGCAATTGAACAAGATGTTGATTTTTTCATGTTCTCTGGTGACGCATACAAAACTGCAACGCCAAGCCCTACGCAACAAAAATTATTAATTCGCTGCTTTATGCGATTGTATCAAGCAAAAATACCTATTGTTATAATTGTTGGTAATCATGATAATCCACTCAGCTTTGGCAAAGCTAATTCACTTGATATTTTTGCAAGTTTACCTCTTGATGGATTTCATCTTTTTGCCAAACCAGACGCTTTGCTTTTACAAACAAAATCTGGTCCAATACAAATTGTTGGCATTCCATGGCCAAATCGTCACAACATTGCCCTTAAAGACGATTATTTTTCTCACACTGCAAATGATATCACCGATCAAATATCAGATGCACTAGGACAAATCATTGAAAAATTAGCAAGTAAACTTGACCCAACATTGCCTGCAATACTTGCAGGACATTTAACGGTTACCAACGGTGTTTTTTCTGGATCAGAGCGCAAGGCTATTTACGGAAAAGATCCTGTTTTAATGCCGTCTCAACTTGCAATTTCACCATTTGATTATGTAGCACTGGGACACTTACATAGATTTCAAAATTTAAATGAAGGTGGCATACCTGTTGTTTATTCAGGATCAATTGATAGAGTTGATTTTGGAGAAAGAAAAGAAGCAAAAGGTTTTTGTAGCATTTCAATTTCTGCTGATAAAAAAACTGAATTTGAATTTATAAAAATCCCAACACGACCTTTTATTCAAATCGATGTGATTCTTGAAGAAGATCAGGATCAAACGATGCAAGTTTTATCTGAAATCAGAAAACTTGATATTAAAGATGCAATTGTCAAAATCACCTACAAAATTCCTGCAACTGCAACTGATACTCTTGACGTTAAAAAAATACAACTTGCTTGTAGCCACAGTATGTATTTAGTAGGAATTATTCCAATACGAGAAATTTCAACTCGATCATACCGATCAGTATTATCAAGCGAAATGAATTTAGAAACACTGCTTAAAAACTATTTCGATTCTAAGGAAAACTTAAAAAGCAAATCTGAATTTTTAACAAAAAAAACATTAGAACTTCAACAGAAAATTGATGAATCAGAAAAAAATTAATAAATAAAAAAGGGAAGATTTTTAAAATCTTCCCTTTTTTTTATGCTGTTAAATGAATAATTCCAACATTATCAAGCATGTGTGATTTATATTTTGTAAGCAGATCTTCATACATCTGACGATTTAAAGTATCAATAACAAAAGCTTTACGATCTTTAATTGGAATAACAATTTCATCTTTCATTTCAATTAAGTGATATAACTCAAATGAAGTCTTACCTTCTATAACAATAACTTCATCACGAGCCATGTTCTTAACAAATTGCATATCTTCTGCAAGGTCATCAAGTTCAACTCGTATTGAATCACTCCATGAAATAGTTGTTCTATCAATCAACCCTGATTGAATACCTTTTACTTTTTCAGATACAGCTTTTTTATCAGCACCAAATGGAATTTGAGATACTTGCATAACACAATATCCAGGTTCTATTTCTGGATTTGATACACAATATTCCTCAACTTCTTGATCGGTTGGAACTAAATGTGATCTAAACTTATGATGTAAGAAAAAATCACGTATATAATTCAAACTTAACTGTTGCTTCAATTCTGCAAATGTTCGATAACATTGATTTGCTAATTCTTCCAAATCCTCAACCGTTAAGTTGTTTGTTTTTTGAACATTATCTAAATATTTATCTGCTGCTGTATCATCTAGTGGCATTTTATCAGCAACAACTTGTTGTCGAATTACTTCAGTTTCTATTTGATCTTGTAAAGAAATTACTTTACCGTCCAAACTTAACTTTTGATAAACATCACTATGCGTGATTATAGTATTCCCAACAGGACCACTAATAACTTTGAGTCCTTGATCTAAGAGCAGAAACTCTGCCTGCAAAGAAGCAGGCAGAGTTATTAAAAATAATAATAATTTTTGCAATTTTATCATAATTAAATCTTATCTTCTAACAATATATTTTCATTATCTAACTCATCTTCTTCGTCTAAAAATCCTTCTTGAGCTTGAGCAACCATTTTGTCAGCTAAGCTTAAAGAGCGTTGTACGTTTTGATTTTTTTTATCAAAATATGACTTGTTTTCAACAACGTCAAATTCTTCTCTTAATTTCTCAACTTGCTTAGTTAGTTCAGCTTCTTTTTTCTCATCAGCACACATTTTCGTAATGCCTTCTTTTATTTCTGGAACATCAAATCCACGATATTCTGCATCTTTTTTATGCAACAATCCAACAACCCAATATGAATTGTCTTCCATTTTCACAATTTCTTTACTAGGAAATTTAGTTGCTTCAAGCACAGTATTTTTCAATGGTTCATTAATTTGGCTATCAGATGTGATAGTCATTGGAATAACTGTTAATTTTGTTTGAGATGCAGCACTCTTAAAATGTTTCTCTGATCCATCTCTTACATTTGATGCAAAAGCTTCTGCTTCATCTTTTGTATTGAAATCAACATAAACAATTTCAACAGATTCTGGTGAAAGAATTAATGCAGGAATAGTGCTACGTTTTTCTTTATAAAAAGCTTCTGCTTCTTTTTCTGTAACATTTACTGGGTGCTTATCTTCATAATATTTCATGTACAATTGTAAATCAACAGCATCATGATACTGACGACGTTGTTTTATTAATTCTGGATTTTGATCAATTTTATTACGAACAACCCATTCTTTCATTAATTGACCGGCTTCTAAACTCTTAAAGAATAAAGTATATTCAGTTTCTGGCATCATTTGTAAAATCATGTTCATTTGCTGATTTGACTGTAAGGCCATTGCTTTTTGGTCTTCAAAATCACCGGCATATATAACTGGCTTGCCATCTATAGATAATAAAACTTCCCCATTTCCAGTCATATTTGCTGATGCATCAAAAGTAGTATCAACATCTTTATTTTTATCACCAAGGCAACCTGTTAATAAAAATAGAGATCCTACTAAAACCAATGAGATAACAGATTTTTTTTCTGTTGTCATTATTATCATTTTTTTCCCTTTTATAAAACATACAACTATAAACTTTGTTGCGAAATACTACCACAAATCAATAATGGTTGCAAAAATCTTTTATAAAACAAATTAAAAGATAATCATTTATTTTGTTTTCTTCGACTTAGATTGAGATTTTTTAGACTTTTCAGACTTAGATGTATCACAGTTACATTGAATAGTAACTCCTTGTCCGGTCCACGCAGACCCTTCAGAACAAATAGATCCATCAGGCATAACAGAATCACAAAAGCTTGCGTTTTCAGTAATGATACCAGCAACCTTTGCATCTTTTAAATTGGCCCTTTGAACAGAACTGTTTGTCAGGTCAGTTCCGGTCAAGTTTGCTTCAACTAAAATAGCTTCGTCAAGACATGACGAAAAGCAGTTACTATGTGCAATATTAGTTCCTGTTAAATTTGAAGCTTGCGATGGAATGCAAATCATGTTTGAGAGTTTTTCATTTTCCTTCGTAGGAGTACATGGCTGAAGCGTTACTCCAGGCATATGCGTACCATGAGCATCGACTCCTGCTAATTCTTGGGTGCCACGAAAATCACAGTTTGCACAATTTGTTACTTCTGTTCTACTTTTAACTGATTCTTTAAACAAATCTACCTGAACTGGTACATAGGCTAAGATGTTGATTTGACTACAGATGATTGCCACATAGATCACAAAACATTTTATAAAATTCATATTAAACCCCTTTTTATATATTTAAAATAACAAAAAGTTGAGTTTGATTGCAATATTATAAACTAACTGATCACTCGAGATGCGACAAATAGATCAATTTGCTTTGGGTTATAAGGAAATAAAAGAAGCGAGACTGCTTTAATAGTCGCGCCTGTTGTAAAGAGATCATCTACTACTAATATTTTTTTACCAATAATCTGGTGCTCGCATGAAGGGTTAATTTTAAATGCATCAAAAACATTTGCTTCTCGCTCATTTAATGCAATTTTTGCCTGAAATTGAGTTTTTTTAGATCGAATAATTAAAGGTATGACCATTTTCCCAGTTTTTTTTGATATAGTTTGCGCAATAATCTCTGCCTGATTAAAACCACGTGCAGCATACCGAGTCCAGTGTAATGGAATAAAAGTTATAAAGTCATAATTAAGGTGTTGAAGAATAGGATCTTGGCTCATAATCTCTGCAAGAAATCTAATATTTGTTTCATTGCCTGTATGTTTAGACAAAATTAAAGAACGCAAAGGATCTTTATAAGCGGACAAGGCATAAACTTTTACAACTTTTTTTGGAGTTATACAAAAATCATAAGGAACAATCGGCAAAATTTTGCTAAAACATGTCTGACAAAATGCTTTTCGATCAGATATATTCTGTCGACAGTGTAAACAATAAGGTGGAGCTATAAAATATGTAAAACAAGTATAGATCAATGAAAGGAAATGTTTGATCATACAAATAAATATCGTAAAAAAATATAATTAACTATCAACCCTGCAACAAAATCATCGGCAATGATTCCCCAAGCTCCTGGAAGCTTTTCTAATTTCTTTAGCCCCAAAGGCTTACAAATATCAAAAAAACGAAAAAGAATAAATCCTAAAACAACTTTAAACCAATTCATCTTAATACCATAAAACGTAACCAAACAGCCGACAACTTCATCGAGTATAATGTTGCTTGGATCTTTATGATTAAAATGCATAAGTGCTTTTGAAACAATAAATAACGAAAGTGTTGTTATGGTCGAAATAATCATAACTTGTTGCCAAGCAAAACATAATAAAATTAAATATGCACAAGGAAGTGTAACCAAAGTTCCCATAGTACCTGGTGCTGGTAAATAACCTATCCGACCTAATGTTGCAATTGATTTCATTATTTTTTGCATGCTTCTTTATACTCCAAAAACATCATGAACAAAACACCTATCACGATATAGATGTCCGCGACATTAAATATTGGAAAATACCAATTTTGATATGACACCGAAATAAAATCCACAACGCCTTGATATATAAATCGATCGCCAAAGTTAGAAATTGCGCCTGCCAATATTAATGTTTCACCTAAAACATTCTGCTCATGTTTAATTCTATTAATTGTATGTAAAATCAAACCTACAATGATACAAGCAATTACACAGTTTACAATCGCAAATGTTGTACAATCATTGGAATGAAACAATCCCCAGGATACTCCACGATTAAAAACAAGATCAATTGATAAAAATGAGTTTATATAAAGATAAGGCAAGTAATAGATAATCGCATATTTTGTTACGCGATCTAAAATAAGCACATTAAAAAAATGAACTATATAAATAAGCATCTTTTTTTTATTCATTATCGTATCTCTGCCCCAAGGTTAATTATAGTTTGGTTAACTTTATCAGTAACCATATCAATAACTTCCTTACTTAAATTTTGATGATAATCACAAATTGTATAACGGAAAGTTAATGATCGCTTATTTCCCCATGATTCTTTTTCAAAGAAATCAACCATTTCAACCTGGTCAATTAAGTTATCCGAAGCAGAAATTAAATTTTTAATATTATCTGCGGCTTGGCAAGTATCAATTAAAATACTCACATCAACTTTAACTGATTGGTATTTTGACCACATTTTAAACTGTTTTTTAGCAGTTTGATATGCAAGCATCAGTTGAGTATTGATTTCAAATATAAAACCCTTACCCTTGGCAACCGGACGAATAAATGTTGATGACAAAATCCCTGCTCTACCAATAACAACGCCATCTAAAGTTAAATCTGCTGCTTGTAATTGATCAAACCAAGGTTCAACTGGTCCTGAACATTTTGTCCAAAGAACTGGTAAACCTAATGATGCAAAAAGATGTTGTAGTTCATCTTTATAATCATAAAAATCTTTTTCTGATGATCCAAAAAACAAACCTGCTAAAGATTTATGCTCTAAAGACTCCTGAGATAAAATTTCTTTCCAAACACTATTATGCTCAAAAAAGTTCATCTGTTCATGATTATGCATATTTAATTCTACATTTTTAATAAGATGTGGAATTAATGAAGTAACTAAAACTTTCCAATTTTCAGAAACTGGATTTTTAATAGCAACCGCATCTGTTGGATACCAAGCAAGGCGTCTTAAAAATGATTCATCATAAAATAAATAGTCACGGATTTCACGCATGTTCATAGCAAATGCACAATGTTGCTTAATTTTACGTAATGTTGTAACCGGTGAAATATCAAATGATTCCATAGCTCGATACGGACGATGATAGGTAATATTTTCAAAACCATATATACGAGCAACTTCTTCGACAATATCTTCTGGTATTTGAATATCTTTGGTCATTCTATTCGTTGGAACCAAAACTTTATAAATAATGTCTAATCCATCTTGCTCAGAGCTAAGATGAAATTGAAGAGACTCTAAAATAGAAATGATTTTTTTTGAGCTTATTTTGATACCCAAGCGAGTTTCTATAAACGAATGCCGTACGACAATTGTTGATTCTTTTATAATTGCACCAACGGATAAAATTGATTCATTAATCGATGAAATAATTCCTGACTGATGCGCTAAGTACATAAATCTTAAAATTGCGGTCGTGTTTTGCATTGGATCTAATTGCTTTGAGAATCGAGTTGCAGCTTCGGTTGTAACTTTGGCACGAGTTGCAGAATTACGAATCATTGATGCATTAAAACTTGCTGATTCGATGATAATTGAACTTGTTGATTGCGTGAAACTTGCCCATTTTCCGCCCATAACACCCGATAAAGCCAAGGGAGTTTTTCCATCGGTTATAACAATGTCTTGGTCTGATAGATTTATTTGATGTCCATCTAATAGTTCAAGCTTTTCATTTTCAGCTCCTCTACGAACTTGCAAAGTTCCACCAGAAAAAGATTTTGCATCAAAAACATGCATTGGCTGACTCGTGTCAAACATCACATAATTAGTCATATCAACAATGCTATTGATTGGCTTACTGTCAACACGAGCAAGGCGCATTGCCATCCAAATCTGTGATGCTTTATGTGTTATTTGATGACAAGATAAAGTTGCAATTCGTGAACAAATATCGAGATCTTTAATTTCTAAATTTAATGAATGATTTTCTGTTTTTGATTCCACTGGATCATTAACAATAGGAATATTTACTAACATCTCTTCAATTGGTCTTAATTCCCATTCCATAAAAGCTGCTACTTCCCGAGCAATCCCACGATGTCCCCATAAATCAGGTCTATGATTAATTGATTTATTATCAACATCTAAAATATAATCGAAATCTTCACAATTTTGCTTCCAACCACCTGAAACTAAATTTTCTTGGCAATCAACTGCTGGAAACAAGCCTTCTTTTGTTGAACTATAATGTTTTAAAGCTTCCCAAGAAAATTGAGATTCTTCTTGACGAATAAGCAATAATTGCCCAATTTGCACATCATTACGATAGGACAACGTTACTGTTCTATTCAATTCATCACAAAAAGTTGTACATTCAGTTTTATCAATTGATGTAATACGAGCAAGAAACAAATTATTTATATCGAGTTCATTTTTTTCATAATGCTCGATTTCTGCAGTGCGTAAATTAAATCGTGCAGCGATTAAACCAACATCAAGTGTTTTTATTGGTGTAAGAATGTGATCAAGAATCCAATTAACTGATATCTTCATACTGAGCCTTTTTAACTAAAAAATTCTCTATTTTATAATTTAAAAATTAATATTCATGAGAAATCTATATAACTTTGAAAAATCTTTTTTACCTGAGCAAAGCTCATTTTCCCAATATTTTTTATAAAATTGGGTCATTTTTTCATACTTAAGGAAACTTTACTACCTATAAGTTTCAGTATACGAAAATTATAGATAACCTACAACGAAGTGACAAAAACTTCAAAAAAATGATTCCATCCTTAAAATAAAGCCATTTGATTTAAGAATAGAATATTGAGCGTAGACAAAGCCCGAAGATAGAGGTATATTTAAAATATGCGTATAAGTTTTATTCTTTGATTTTTATATTAAAGGTAAAGCAAAGTCATAAAATATAAATTTTAAAATATAAAATAGTTGTTCAGATAAGGAATACTGCCATGGCAAAAAAAGGTAACCGTCAGGTTATCAAACTAAAAAGTTCAGAAAGTCCTCATAGATATTGGACTTGGAAAAATAAAGCGAACACAACAGAACGTATTGAATTAAAAAAATATGATCCAGTTGTTCGTCGTCACGTTACTTACAAAGAAGAAAAGTAAGTTTCACTGACAATCTTCAGTTGAAATTTAAAAAGGAGCATCTAAACATGCTCCTTTTTTCACGTATAAAATCAATTAAATTGTATCAAAAATACTTTTAATGATACAAAAAAAATATGGGAGCCTAAACTCCCATATCAATTATAATAAAAATCGATTATCAAAAATAATTAATTAAACTATTCAGATGCTTTTTAATATGAAACTTCTAGAACTGCAGAGCAAGCAACATTCCAAACGAAAACTGTTGTATGATAAATACCATCAATTATTTTTTCAAATGCATATTGAGTACTTTCTAGTGAATACTCAACACACCTTTTAACAGAACTCTTAAGACCTTCAAGTGTTGTAATCGCACCTGATTTAACATTTTCAGAAAGATGAACAAATGCATCTTGAGTTAAATAACCATTTTCATATAAAGCTATTACAATAACAGTCAAAATAATAGATGAAATAATTAATTCACCGCGATAGTTATACATAAAAGCATCATACTGAAAAGGTACACCTAATTCACGAAGTTTGTTATAGATACTCTGATTTGTACAAAGATTTAATGTTGTCATGCCTTCATTATCACGTGCATCAAGTAAATTATTTTCTTCAGCCTCTACCACCAATAATGCTATATTTGTAAATAACTCTTCTTTAAAAGTAATTAAATCTTTTTCTCTTTGTTTGTGAGATTTTATATCATCATCAGTACATGATGCTCTACGACGAACTTCAACGTGCACTGATAAATATCTACCATATCCACTACGCACAGTCACTGTTGTATAACATTCATGCCATAAACGATCTATATCTTGTTGAATTTCTACTATTTTATCTTGAGTAGCAACAACATAGTTCATCAAATCTGTTCGACCTAATTCATTTACTGCATCGACTGCTTGAACAGATTGAGATGCCCCAACAAAGATACCCATTAAACAGAAAAACATACTCTTAGAAATCATCTTAAGCCCTTAAAACAAGTGATATTATTATAATTATTACAAAGTAATTATACATGAGATCAAAATAAAACACAAAAACAATTAATCCATTTTTTTGAGATTCAAAAGACCCCCTAGCAAATGACAGATAGTTTCAAACATGCTATGATTTAGAAATATACATACGTCTTATTTTCAGACAAAAAACACAACGAATCAGTTTTAGAAAGAATTAATTTTATGAAAAACATAAAAAAACATCCTTTATTATGCCTTGGAGTCTTGTTATTACAACAAAATTTCTATGCAGGAGATAATCAAGAAAATGAATTAAAAGAAGCTGTAACAATTCTTGCTCCACTTGCCTTAGGTGCTATGACCGGAAGATTAGCTTATTTAAAAAAATGTAGTGATTTTGCCATAATAAATGCTACTGCAACTCCTTATGGGTTTAAAAAATTTTATGATACTGCACAAGACTCAGAAGATAAAGATCTTATGTCAAACAGTCATCCTCATACTCAAGAATGGTTTAATACCATAGCAAAAAAATATCCTGCTGCAAATCTTAGTAAAGTACCTCTATCAACAAAAGATATTGGTTTAGATCAAGTATTACCTATTGGAGCTTCTTTTAATAAAATTTACCTTGGAAATGTTCCAGCAACATATATTAATAATCTATGGGCAAAAAAAGAAAAATTATCTGATACAGACTTCAAAAATTTATCTGCTTATGAGTGGGTAATGCTCCATGAATCTCATCATATCAAAAAAAACGATGTGAGAAATAGTGCTCTTATTTTATATGCAAATATAATAGCTAGCGAAGTAGCATATCAAGCTTATAATAAAAAATTCACAACCCCAGCTGCTCCTACACCAAAAGCTAACTGGTCTACAAAATTATGGAATGTAACAAAAAGCATACCCAAAAGATTTGGGATTTATATGGCAATGGGAGTGCTCTCTAAGCTCGGTCATCATATCTATATGAGTAATGCCGAACGCCAAGCTGATGCTTTTGCTAATCAACATGCTGATATCAATGCCCTTAAGGCTGGTAAAAAAATGTTTGAATTTTTTCAAAATGCAGAAGATGCTATTCCTAAAGAAAGTCCTTTGTATGGTAAAGTTATTGCCAAAAATTTAACTGATACACATCCAACACACAAAGAACGTGCACAAACTATCCAAGATGAAATCGATCGAAGAGAAAAGGTTCAGGCAATCACTGACAGAGAATTAAAAAAGATTTAACCGATGAAGATTTAAAATAAATCATCATCTGACAATTTCATCAAAAAGAGTCGACCTAAAAGTTGGCTCTTTTTTGCTCTCAAATGAGGTCTTGTTAACACTTTTTAAAAGATGACAGGTCTTTTCAAATGTGCTATATTAAAAATAAAACAAAACGTTAATATAACCTAAAAGAAATCCTTCTGATAACTAAAAGAAAGAATTATTTTAATAAAAAACATTAAAAAATATGCCTTATTAGGCCTTGGGATCATGGTTTTGCAACAAAATTGCCACACTCAAGATAACCAAAACAATAAAACTAAAAAAGCTCTCACAACTATTGCTCCACTTGTTTTAGGTGTAGCTGCTGGTAGATTAGCTTATAAAGCACAATGTAGTGGATTTGGAATCATGTATGCTATATCTACGCCATCAATATTAATGAATATTAATAAGCAACTAGAAAACCCAGAACTCTAAAAATCTATGCCTATAGGGATAAAGACTGATGGTATTCATCTAGCTTTAGCTCAAGTAAACCCTGAATATGCACTAAAGCTAGAAAAAATAAAAACATCTGCATCAGAGTGGACGCATTTGCATGAAAAAAATCTTAAAGAAATTAATTTTTTAAGAAATAGTAGTGCTGTCATGGTTGGTAGTATTATAGGAACTGAAGGAGTTTACCGAGCTTATAGTAACAGATTTCCCAAAGACATTCCCTACAATGAACGTTTTTTAAAAACTTTAAGTAGAATGCCAAAACGTTTCGCTATTTTTGCTACAATGTCAGCAATTGCCCAAATTCCTTACATCATGTATGTAAATAATGCTGTAACAAATGCTGATAAATACGCCAATGAACATGCTGATATGAATTCGTTACAAGCAGGTAAGAATTTATTTACAAATTTACAGGAATTAGAAGATAATGAAGAAAAAAAATTAGCGACAAATCAAGATTTATCTATTTTTTGGAACAAAACAATAAAATCTACTGACACACATCCAACACACAAAGAACGTGCACAAACTATCCAAGATGAAATCGATCGAAGAGAAATGAAGCAAGCCTTAGAAGATGAAAATTATATTGATTTTTTATCAGAAGATACAAATAATTCTGACGATGAAAATTTAAAATAAATCATCATCTCACAATTTAACCAAAAAGAGTCGACCTAAAAGTTGGCTCTTTTTTGCTTTTTAATACACCTTAAAGTAACTTTTTATGGCCCATAGATTCTATTCAATTATTTTTGTAATTTTATTTTGAAAACATTTGTAAAGGCTTTGCGTATTGACATGCAAAGCCTTTACAAATATTGATTTTATTTAATTATTTAGAGCAACTTGAATCAAGTTCAGAAGATTTTTTGATACATTCATTACATGCATCTATACATTTATTACATGCATCTATACACTCTTTACACATCTCTTCATAGTTATCATTTGATTCAGAACAAGCATTAGCACATGATTCACATGCCTTAATACATTCTTCACATTTTTTAATACATTCTTGAAGAGTTTTCGCATATTCTGGATCAGTACAGTTTTGTAAATATTTTTTACATTCATCAATACATTTCCGACAAGCTTCAATGCAATCTTTACATGATTTTACACAATCATGGTTTTTAACACTTCCATCACAACAATCTTGACAAACTTTAGCGCACATTTGACATTTTTCAACAGATTCTTTACATGCATTAATATGACTCATCATCATTTTACCTTTTTTTAAAAAACAATATTATCTATCTATTGTTTTTTAAAAAAAATTATCAATTAAATCAATAGTTTTATTATTATAAAAAGTAAAATGTTTTAAATAATTTATTAATTATTTTTGAAAGTACTTTTTTCACAAACCACTGCACAAAATACTTTCCAATACACTATGTTTTTTATACGCTCAATTAATTTAACTGAAACATTAATTATCACTCAAGTTTTAAATTTGTTTTTTAATTCAAATACAACCTCGCGTGCATGATTTATTTTTGTATCAATCAAAAAGAAATAATTTTAAAAATCTTAAATAAAAAGATAGAATGAACTTGGATTTTTATGAATGTATGATAAAATTGCGATCAGATAAAAAAACACCTCATCATTACTACCATAAATTCGACATGATCAATCCCATGAACAATCAATCTTCTAAAGAATTAATACCGCCTATTACCCAAACTATACAACAAATAAAAGTGGCATTAAAACTCAATCTTAATAACGTTTTGTTTGACCAGGTAGCAGTAAAACTTGAAGCTCTTTTTAGTCCATCGGTTCGTGTCATTCCAGAACATGATTGGTCAAAAATCAAGGCAATTTGGATTCCTTTTTTACACCATGATTATAAAAATCAATTACAACGACTAGAAAATATCATTCTTTTAGAATCAAATACCGATAAATTTGGAACAATTCAAGGTTATCTTACCGCTCCAAATGAAAGTTACATCCCCTATTTAACAACTTTTTTTAATTCAACATGGACGAGAGAAGAAGTTGTTAAACAAATTATGCAAGCAATGCATCATGTTGTAGAGTGCAGACAAACGCTTATTGATCCAATCAATTCAAAACCAATAAGAACCATAATTATTGGCAAAACAGAAAAAGGAATGCTCGTACAAATAACAATTGATAAAACAAACATGGTCATTGATGCTTTTCCTATTTTTGATATCTCAAAATAAAATTCATCTCAAGTTGGCTTTTTATAAAATCATGATAGAATTGCGCGATATATAAAAAATATAAATTTTATCTATTAATGATGAGAGATCAGATATTATGAATAAAAATAAAATACTCATCCTTACGCAAGATCCAGTTAATAAAAATTATACTCCTATGACCTGTCCTTGCCAGTTCGATCTTCTTTTTTCTTTACTAATCGATGTTACTGGTCCTTATAACTTTGCTGAATGGATGGATCCAAGCAATCAATATGTTTTTCAATGCCGTACCGCTTTAACTTTACTCGTTAAAGATAATAAAAACATTACCATCTACTCAATTATTGATCTTGATGAATATCAACCAGGAAAAACAACAAAAAAATTAGTGTTATCGCATGCAAAGTTTATGGAAACAATCATCAAGTGGGAGAGTTTGCTCAAAGAGCTTCCTGCAAAAGTTTATGTAACGAGCGATCAAGATGGAAACATCAATCTATCTCGACATGTTTCTGATGAATTAGATTATCAACAAAATGATTGTACCTGCGCAACAAAAAAAGCTCTTGGTGCTCATACAGAAAAGTTGAAAATAAATTCGCGTTTACAAGAAAGAGTTAAAGAATTAAAACTGAATAAAAAAACAGAAGATTTTAAAGTCAACCAACTAACTTTTTTTCCAAAAGAGTGGACTCAAGAAATCGGATATAAAAAAATCAATGAAGCTCTTCAGGCCTGCCATACAGAAATCATTATAAAAAACAGATTTGGAAAAGTAATTCGCAGAACTGTTCTTGGTAAAACAACCGAAAACATGGAGTTACATGTCATTATGAATGATAATTTGGATATCATCAAAACATATCCATCTGCAACAATAAATTTCTATAATAATGCAAAAGATTTGGAGTTGTAGTTATGAAACACCAGATACAAAAACTTAATTTCTCACCTCAATCAAACATGTATGTTACCCAAGAGCTTGGATATCCATTCCATATTTTATGGCATTTTTTATCAGATATTACTGATTTAAATAAATTCATCGCATGGGCTCATAGAATTGAACCACTTACAGCAATGACAAATTCAACTTTTTTAATCAAAAAAAATCAGATGATCGAAATGGTTTCAACGTTTGATTTACTGCATGCTCCAAAAAACAATGAAGATCCAGATAAATTTATAATTTCTATAGATAATTTTATTGAACTTGTTACAAACTGGTTTAAACTCAAATTACTTGTTCCTCAAAACATTTTCATTGTTATTAATGATCAAATCCAGGTCGCCTTACAAACCGAAATAGATAAAGAACAACAGGCTCAAATCGAAAAAGCAGATCAAGCTAACCTACAAAAAAATTATCTTGAATTGTTAAAAATTGTAACACCCCTGCCAATTCTTATTAAAAATGATGCACTTACGGCAACTAAAGCAATTATTACAGCATTTTTTCATTACGATTACGAACGACAACTTAAAGAAAAAAGTTGGCACAGGCTTCTACTCGAAGAAACGGATGTCTTTGGGTCGATTCAAGGATATCTTGATATGCCATCAGAAACTAAAATTAATTCTTATCAAGTTGTTCTTTTTCCTCCGACATGGGAACCAGCTCGATTGCATGCTGAAATTACAAGCGCATATCAAAACATTGTTGAATATACTCACCGTATAATTGATGAAAACAATCGAATAAAACGAGCATATTTCATTGGTAAATCATCATCTGGTATGTTAATACAGATGGCAATGACTCATAAAAATCAGATCATTCAAGCATATCCTATTTTTAATAAAGAATAATAAAAAATATGAAAAATCTACGTTACACAAAACTCAAAAAAAGTAATTACATCAATAGTTATATTGCATCAGAACCAATGGAATACGAATTTCACTTGCTCTATCTTTTGCTGACAATCGAAAACATTGATATTAATCATTGGTCAAACTTTTGCAAAACATCTTCGATATCATGCTGGTCAACATCTCAAATATTTATCAATAAAAAAAATGGTTCAATAGAAATTTTTGATATCTATGATTTAGCAAACAAAGAAGAGTTATGCTTGCCTAAATCACCCAAATTTGTGGTCTCTACGGCAAACTTTCTACAATTCATGACAAGCTGGTCAGAACTACAAAAAGAAAACCCTCAGGATGTTATAATCGCAATTGATGAGATTGGTTATGCATACCTCACCACAGATATTAGATTAATAGAAAAAACATCATTTTTAGGGTCTATAAAGAAAAGTATATCCGGACTTTTTGCAAGTAAATAATAAATAGAATTAAAAGGCCTACTTTGTATTTGGTACAAAGCAGGCCTTTATTATCAGTTAATTAAAAAAAACAATTTAAGCTGGTAGATCCATTGAAGAATCTGTAATGTTCAAAACTGTCTTGAATTTTTGCAGCATATTAATAGTTTCTTGAATCCCATGACGCAAATGATTTTGCTTATGAGCTGATAAAGTTTCTATTGAAGAGTCTTTTAATAACTCTCCAAGTTGTTTTTCAGAAACTAATAATTCATCGATAACTGTTTTTTTATTTTGATCCGTTGATTTAATATTAGCACCCGAACTAATTAAAGTTTCAACAATATTAATATATGAAGGATTTCTATTTTCAAAAAAACTTTCTTTTGTATGGTGAAAGAAGCCAACCAAAGCACAATCTAGCGGTGAAAAGAAGTTTTTATCACGAATATCAATATCAGCTCCAGCTTTAATTAATAATTGTACAACCTCAAAATTACCCATAAAAATTGCAATATGCAAAGCCATATCATCATTCATATTTTTATAATTAACATCCGACCCTGCCTTAATCAAAAATTTAACTGCATCAATATTATTATTAGCCGCAGAAATCATAAGACCCGTAGAAGCATCGGTTGTACTATTTGCTATATTAACATTTATATTTAAAATTTTAATCATCTCTGAACTTCTATACAAACCTGCAATAGCTATAAAAGCACCGCCATACATCGTTTTTGTTTCATCATCAGCTGACATAAACAATAACTTTATAGTCTGAGTATCACAGTTAAAATTCCACTCTGTTGATGCATACAGTTTTTCAACTAATGCATGAATGTTTACATTTTGATCCATGATCATCCTTTTCGTTTAAGAATAGTTTTTGACATTAAAATCATGAACATTTTTTTGTTCACCAGAGAGTATATATAATTTTATTAAAAATGCTTGTAGATCTATAAATCAAAAAAAATCCTGTAGTACACTTGGTACTACAGGATTTTTTTTGATTTATATCTATTTTTTAGAACAATTTTATTTTTGTAAAATTGCTTTCAAATCTCTTAATGTTGTAATTGTCTGATTAAGACCCGCAGCAAATTTTTCTTTTTCTTCCTGCGTCATTTCTTCTTCTAAATCAGCTTGGCTTTCTAATACTGCTTCAATTTCTGCCTGTACTTCATCAATGTTATCAAGGAAAGTTGAACCAAATTCATCTTTCTCAGTAGCATCAACGCCAGCTTCAACTAAACATGATGCAATATCAAGATAAACACGATTGTTTTCTGATAAAGTATCTTCTTCAGCACTATCCAAGAAACCTTGTAAAACTGCATCTAATGGAGACATAGCTTGTTCAGACTGAGCCTGAGTATGAGCACCAGCTGCAAGTAAAACTTTAACGGCTGCAACATTACCAAAAAATGTTGATCCAAACAAAGCTGTTTCGCCATGCTCGTTTTCAAGATTAATATCTGCTCCAGATTCGATAAGGAACTTAATTGCATGCATATTATTATTTGCAATACATAACATTAAAGCTGATGCAGCGTCTTCTGTTGTATTACAAACATCAATATCAATATTCAGTAAATTTAGCAATTCTTCACTTTGATATAATGCAGCTAATGCAATCAATGATGCTCCACTATTTTTTTTAATAACATCATCTATTTGAGTGTTAAACAATTCAGTCATTTGATCCAAACTAATCTCTGAAATACAATCATCTGAGTAGTTTATACCTTCAATTAGTTCGTTTAAATTCTTGTCCATTGATTGCCCTTATTGTAAAAAAGTTATATATATAGCATACATTTTATCTCAAAGAGAATCAAATTTGATGCTGGAAGTTCATAATAAAATCATATAAAAAAAGCGACCTCAATCAAGAAGTCGCTCTCTATTTTTTATCTATTAGTTGTTCAAAACTACTTAAGACCTTCTTCCAAATCATTCCAATTTTGTTCTGTTCTTGCTTGACATATATCATACAAATCAAGAAGATCTTGAACTTTTGTGTGTTCCTTTTGCCAATTCAAATCATAAGTAGCATTAATAAACAATTTATTCGCACAAAGATTTTCATCATGAAAATCTCTACTATTTTTTCCATGTTTTTGTTCATAATCATTTTGTATTTTTGTTTGTCGGGCATATACATCAAAATCACCTTTTACAACTCGACCTAATTGAGAACTAATTAAATCTAATAAAAAATTACTTGTAAGATTATAACCCCATCTTACTATGAACAAATTTTTATATTATTTAATATGCTGAATTCTCATAAATAATTTTAACTTAAATCAAAATTATATTTCTATATAAAAAAAGGTCGATTTGCAACCTTTTAAGCTCCTGATATACTTATATCTTGTCTATTTTACAACCTTCAAAGAAAGGAGTCGTTCGTGGGAACAATTTTACTTTATTATAAATACGTATCAATTTCTAACCCTACAAAAATTGCCAATTGGCAACGATCGCTGTGCGAAGGACTACACTTAAAAGGGCGTATCATACTTGCTCATGAAGGCATTAATGGAACTATTGGTGGTTCTGATCAAAATACACAAAAATATATTGAAGCTATGAAACAGCATGAACTATTTGGCAACATAGACTTTAAAACAGCTGGTGGCGGATCTGAATCATTTCCTAAGTTAAAGATCAGCATAAAGAATGAAATCATTCGTCTTGGAGTTGATCATGTTGGAGTAACAACAGAAAATACTGGTATACATTTGAGTCCAGATGAAACACATGAATTATTAAGCAATCGTCATGATAATTTGATCGTTCTTGACGCTCGCAATGATTATGAATGGGAAGTTGGCAAATTTGCTGATGCTGAATTACCAAACATTAAAACATTTAGAGAATTTCCTGAGTATGTTGATAAAAATCTTGATCGATACAAAGATAAAGAAATTTTAATGTATTGCACTGGTGGAGTTCGTTGCGAACGTGCAACTGCCTACCTTGTTCAAAAAAATGTTGCAAAAAAAGTATATCAGATCGAAGGTGGAATTCATCGTTACATCGAAAAACACCCTGATGGATTTTTCCGTGGTAAAAATTATGTATTCGACAATCGCATTACCGTAAAAGCAAATGAAGATGTCCTATCAAACTGCTTGTTATGCAATGTTAAATCTGATGATTACACGAACTGCATTAACGCCATGTGTAATAAACATTTTACTGCATGTTCACCATGTAAAGAATCATCTAACAGCACCTGCAGCCAAACTTGTCTCAATTTAATTGTATCAAAACAGACTGTTGAGCGTAAAGAAATACATCGCCGATAAGCTGATTTTTAAAGGATTAAAGCATGTTCAACACAGATAAAAAAAATGACTTTGCCACAATAGATTCTAAACTTGCTCAGGCTTTATTGGATAATGCTTCTTTAATTCAAGAAAACATTCCACTTGCTGATAAAAACACTTTTCAAACCGGAGGCAAGGCTCGATTTTATACTGAACCTACATCCGCAGAAACTTTTGTTCGTGCTTTAGAATTTGCTCAAAATAATAATTTAGAAATTTTTGTCCTTGGTGGTGGAGCTAATATTTTAATTAGCGATGAAGGATTTAAAGGTCTTGTGATTCGACCGGCTTTAAAAAATATTACCTTCAAAGATATCGATGGCATCAACAATATGGTCACTGCTGGATCTGGTGTATCGATTGATGATCTTATTAAATGTTGCTTTAAAAATAATGTTATTGGTCTTGAAGAATTTAGTGGGATCCCTGGTACGGTTGGCGGCTCAGTTTACATCAACCTTCATTACTATGAATTTTTGCTTGAACAATTTTTAGTAAAAGCAACGCTCATCAATAAAAAAACTTTCGAAATCATAACCGTAGATACGGCATGGTTCAACTTTGGATATGATCAATCAAAGCTACAAGAAAAAGATTATTTTGTAGTTGATGCAACCTTTAAACTTAAAAATGTTGATGATTTAACCATTGCGCATGCACAAGGACGATATCAAGAAATAGTTCGTCATCGTCAACGTCGATATCCATACAAAAACACATGCGGAAGCTTCTTTCGAAATTTTCACCCTGAGGAAGTCACTCAAACCGAAAAACAGTTGATTTATGTTGCGTATTACCTTGATCAACTTGGAATCAAAGGTCAGCTATCAGTTGGCGGAGCTATTATATCGCACCAACACGCGAACATGATTGTATGCAAAAATGGTACCAGCTCTGACATTATAAAATTAACACAAAAAATGCAGCAGATGGTTTATGATGCTTATAAAATAAAGCCCCAACCAGAGTGCCAATTAATTGGATTTGAAATTAATCCTTTTGATTAAAAACAACTATTTAATAAGTCTGATTTTTCGAGGACTTTTGTTTGCTTTTGCATAAGAAGCTTTTGGTCCTGGATCCTTCATCCAATCAAGACCAACCGTATCAGCATCCATTGCGGTTGTATTAACCGATATAGGAACTGTATCATCCTGTGAGTTTGTAATACGTAAACTAAAATAATCGGATGGTGCTAAACAAATAGCATCTTGCGACCAAACTTCTACAAATTCACCGTCATTGTATTTTAATTGAGCCGTTAAAATATGTTGTCCTTCTGGGCAAGTTTTATTTGGTGCTACAATTTCTATAGTATATTGACTGGTCCCTATACTAATCATAAAAATTCCCTTAGACGTCATATTAACTTCTTTTTCGAAAAAATTATCGTAGGCTTTCTGCTTTATACCCTTACCAAGCCAATAAACAAAATCATTAAACATATAGAATTGTTGCCCAAGAAGCTCAGGACTTAAAAAATTAACATTCAATAACTTAGATGCAGTTTTATTATCACAATCGTATCCGGATTGCCCATCATGTTTCGATGATTGGCAAAAAGAATACTCTGGACCTAAAAATCTATTTTCTTCAGATTTATCATTAATTTCTTTCAAAGAAGCTTGTAAGCTTATACCCGAAATCAACAATAAAAATAGTTTTATTTTTTTCATTTCACTTCCCCTTATTGTGTCATATTCATTTTTAAGACTACCAACAATGAACTCAAAAAATCAATACTGTTATACAATTACTCCTTAAACAACAAAGGACGCTTGCGCTTACCATTCAATTTTTATAAAAATTGAGTATACTTATTTTTTATCATGTTGAAATCCTTTTAAAAACGTAAATAATTTTCATGAGCTATTTTTCATTTAAAACCATCTACCAGTCAACTAAATCAAAAGCTCGTGTTGGGCAAATCATAACTCCACATGGCATTATAGACACACCAAACTTTGTTGCTGTTGGAACAAATGGAACCTTAAAAGCTATCGACAACGTCATGGTTGCAGAACTTGAACAACAGCTCATGTTCTGCAATACCTATCATCTCATGCTGCATCCAGGCGCCAAGGTTATCAAAGCTGCTGGAGGATTGCATAAATTTATAAATCGAAACCAGCCAATCATTACCGACTCTGGTGGTTTTCAGGTTTTCAGCCTTGCTTATGGAACCGTTAAAGATGAGATAAAAAGCAAAGGTAATAAAAGTTTAAAAAACTCAGTAACTAAAATTACCGAAGAAGGTGTTACGTTTCGATCATATCGAAATGGTGATAAAGTTATTTTAACACCAGAAATATCTATTCAGGTTCAAAAAGACTTGGGTGCTGATATTATTATTCCTTTTGATGAATTGCCACCGTATCACATTGATGATAAAAAATTAAAAAAATCTCTGGATCGTACACATAGATGGGAAAAACGTTCACTTGATGAACATCTCAAAAATCCACAACAACAAGCTATGTATGCTGTGATTCATGGTGGAATTAATAAAGAATTTAGAACTTTAAGTTGTTCTACCTTAACCGCAATGCCGTTCGATGGTTTTGCAATTGGTGGCAGTGTTGGTAAAAATCATATCGAAATGATTGAAATGCTTAAACACACATTGCCTCAACTTCCATCTGATAAACCGAATCATTTACTTGGGATTGGAGATTTGCCTGCGATTGCAGAAATCGTTCCACTTGGTGTTGATACATTTGATAGCTCACACCCAACAAAGTGTGCACGACACGGACACCTATTCACCTCACAAGGCACCTTAAAGATCAAACAAGGTAAACATAATTTTGATTTTGGGCCTATCGACCCTGAGTGCTCATGTTACACTTGTAAAAATTATACGATTAGTTATGTTCATCATTTATTCAAGGCAAATGAACCAACAGCACACACACTTGCATCAATTCACAACATTGCATTCATGGTTCAATTAATGAAACAATACCGTCAAGATATTTTAGATGGGAAGATTTAAATGAAAAAAATTAGCTCTGCTCAAAATGAAGAAATCAAACATTTAATCAACCTACAAAAACGATCTTACCGAGAAGAGCAAGGTCAATTTATCGTTGAAGGTACACGTGCTTGCACCCAGTTATTACAAAGTTATAAAGCCGTTGCTTTTTATATGACACCACATTACTTTGAATTTCAAAATATTGATATAGCAACAGACAGCATAACCATTGTTTCTCAAGCTATTATGAATAAAATCAGCTCAACAAAAACTCCGAGTGGAATCTGTGCTATCTTTACAATCCCTGAATCAAAACCATTACCAACTTCTGGACCAGGACTTATACTCATTGAAACAAGTGACCCCGGAAACATGGGTACCTTAATTCGAACAGCTGCTGCAATGAATGTTAAAGAAGTCATTTTAGTTGGTGGAGTTGATCCTTATAATCCAAAAGTAATTCAATCAACTGCGGGATGCCTTACAAATGTTAATATTTATCAAGTTACTTTTGAACAATTAGTTGCTCAAAAAATATTAGAAATGTGTGCTCTCGTTGTAAAAAATGGTCGTTTACCAAACCAAATAAATCTTAAAAACAAATTCTTAGTTGTCGGTAATGAATCTCATGGTCTATCAAATGAGCAGATCGCAGCATGCAATGAAAAACTCACAATTCCAATGCCCGGGCAAGCTGAAAGCTTAAATGCTGCAATCGCTGGCTCAATCGGCCTATACCTCATGACTCTACAAAATTAATATTTATGTTATACTGTTAAGATGATATTATTTTTTACATTAATTCTCATTTAAAACAATGAAGCCCTGCTGCTTTGATTTTTGCTTTTCAAACATACACGAGTCAAGTTAACTTCACGCCAGAAGTTCTGACGTGAAGTTAAAAACAAATTTTAAAATACTATAATTTATAAAAATTATTAGAAAAAAGGAAGATTATGAGTAGATCATCAAAAAAATTATCTTTAACCGCTGCTGTTTTTATTAATTTAAATGTTATGATAGGAACAGGCCTTTTTGTTAACACCTATGTATTATCAGCAAATGCTGGGGCTGCTGGATTTCTGTTATATCCGATGATTGGTCTTCTGATGTTACCACTCATTGCAGTATTTGGTAAATTGTCAAAATTATACCCAACCGGTGGTTTGTATGCTTTTGCAAAAGAAAGCTCACCGCTTCTTGGATTTTTAAGTTGTTGGAGTTACTTTTTTGCTAAACTTGCATCATGTGCTACCATGACATTTGTAGGAACCAAGCTTTTTCTACAAATGATTCCTGCGACTCAGCATCTTAATCCAGTTCTGATGTCTTTAATTATTCTTGCTACTTTCACCTCACTTAACTTGCTCAACATGAAAGTTGGCATGACGGTGCAAAAAGTTTTCTTAACTGCAAAGTGCATTCCTATCATTTTTGCATTAATTGCAGGGGTTATGATTTTTGATACATCTCATATCACAGCTAGTTCATTTATATGGGAAGGAATTCTCATTAATGTACCACTTGTATTGTTTTGTCTTGGAGGATTTGAAACCGCTTGTTCAATAAGTCGAAATATGGAAAACCCATCTGTTGATGGACCAAAAGCTGTTTATTATTCATTTGCTACAACATTAATGTTATATGGTCTTTTCCAAGGACTCATTTATACAAGCACCTATACAACACTTGGTGACTTATCATCATATCAAGACATTTTCCCATGCATTGCACATAAACTTTTCAGCTCTGAGTTTATTGCTAACAAGGTTTCAATTTTACTTAACCTGGCAATAGGATTATCTGCTTTAGGTGGTTCTTATGGAATATTATTTGCTAACTCTTGGAACTTGCTCATACTTGCAGAAAACAATCATGTTTTTGGATCATCTACGATTATGAAATTTAACACACACGAAACTCCATGGGTTGCTGTTTGTGCTGAAGCTTTAATCTGTGCATCATTTTTAATTTTCAGCCAAGGTTTTATACAACCATTACAAGGCACTGCTGCACTTGGAATCATTATAGCTTATACTATTAGTGCTTTTGCTTATTTTCAAATTATAAACACAAAAAAACGACGTATTATAAATCTTATCATTGCTTGTTCAGCTTTTTTCACTTGCACTCTGTTTATTATCAATATGATCATGACCTTTATACAAACTGGAATATTTCCGCTGATCTTATTTGCAATCATTTTAATAAGTGGAACTACAATGTTTTATATAAAGAAACATCAAGAAGAGCTTATCCTTAGATAATTAATCTTTCATGGGCCCTTACAAACAGTACAAACTGTCAAAAAAACCAGGGTTCATTCTAGACAAAAGCAATTTTATTGATTTTAAAAGTTTCAATTTGCTACTATGAAGATAGTTAAGAAACTATAACTTTTAAAATCAAAGGAATCATATGAAAAAAAATATCATTTTTATAGGATTTTTATCACTACTCATGATGCAAGAAGTAGTACTTAGTGCAGATAATCTTATAAAACAAGAGCAAAGCGCAGATGAACTTGTTAAAAACAGGACTTCCGCAATAGTTAATAAGTAATTCATTGAAAGATCTCTCCAGATCAACTAATTGAATGTTTTTAAATTGTTTAAAAGAGATGCATTTTTACGTTTAAGAGCTCTTAGAGCTTCTTCAGGC
>Ga0209390_10002376_pt1 | contig 33162 bp, 28 predicted proteins | sample BON01_FD_187212 | JGI IMG/M metagenome (GOLD analysis project Ga0209390, IMG submission 187212) | Freshwater microbial communities from Lake Bonney liftoff mats and glacier meltwater in Antarctica - BON-01 (SPAdes) (version 2) | ecosystem: Environmental > Aquatic > Freshwater > Ice > Glacier...
CGCGGGGGCGGTTCGGGAAGACAGCGAAGGCGGCAACAAAGCCGCCTTTACCCAAAACTAAAAACCTGATAAACCAACCCACAACAAAACAAGAGAATCTCAGCTCCAAGAAACTCAGTACACTTCAGTTGAAGATCAGAGTGGAAAATGAGAGATTGAAATCGAATTGAAACTTGGAGAGATCAAGTGCGTTTGCGTTGATCACCCGCACGCAAACAAACTGGTCGAGCAGCGGAGTAAGAATTTCGTCCTCCAACAAAACTTTCGCATCAATTCCGGCGCAGGCGAGGCAGGGGACGCAGCGGAGGACGACGAGCACTGGTTTGCCGGTTCGTTTCCCTTCCTCAAACCCCTTTTCGAAGTCGTTGTAGATCCAGCGCGGATCGTTCTCCAGCTTCGCCTTGTCATCGCGAACTGCGCCTGCGCGATCCTTCACCGTTTCGGCGTTGGTGGTCAGACACGCCAGAATTAACGCGAGATTCAGCAGCGTCTTTTGGGATTTTATTTTAAAATGGTGTTGGGCGTTCCGCAAAATGACAACGATGAATTTGTGATTCGCGGCAAGTGTTGAAGCAACGCTTGCCGCTAGGTGGAAACCCCACTAGCTTGCGACCGGATTTCGGCGAAGCGGAGAATCGCTCCTTCGTTCTGCGAAGGGGAGGAAAGTCCGAACACCGTAGGGCAGGATGCCGCGTAACCCGGTTTTTGAGCCGGGATACACGTGGGAGGCGGAGTCGCGAGACTCTCCGACGGCCAGTGCCACAGAAAACGAACCGCCCCGGGCAACCGGGGTAAGGGTGAAAAGGTGGGGTAAGAGCCCACCGCGTCGCGCGTAAGCAAGACGGCATGGTAAACCCCATCCGGTGCAAGACCAAATAGGGAACCCAGGAGCGGCCCGCTCCGGATCGCACACAAGTGCGGCGGGTTCCGGGTTCGGTCGCTAAGATAAATGATTCTCTCCCCGGCAACGGGCAGACAGAAATCGGCTTACAGCTTCGTCGAAATCCACTTTCCATGACCGGTCATTCGACCGGGAGTATGCCGCCTGCAGGTGTTCAACGTGTCCGAACGATTTCCCGGTGAAGTGTGCTCCCAAACGCGCACCCCTGTGCGTTCAGACGCCCATGGTTTCTTCACGACCGTTTGTGTTTCAGTCACGCCATGCAGGAAACTCGAACGCAACGCGCCTCCAAGGTGCGGGTCGTGTTGTTCCGCCGACACGGGCGAACGCAGACCCTTCGCATCGCCCGGCGCGTTGGCGAGACCGACTTCGCGAGTAAGATGTTTGCCGGGCGGTTTGATTTACTGATCCGACGAAGCATGGTCGATGGTCTCGGAAGCCGGATCTGAAGGCGGGGACAACTGAATCTGTGGTGCCAGACCGACGTGGGGGAGGGTGGCACCACGATGAGTGGGCGTGAAGGCGCGATTCGTTTGAACCGGCCTTTGCGCCCACTTTTGTTTCCGACACGGATGGTTGTTTCCAGCTGGGCGCGGTCCGTTCACGGGTGGATGTCAATCTTGCGACGCGCCTGTAGGATTCTCATACTGTGAATAACTCCGGGTGCGCCTCCTCCTCCTTCGGTTCGTCCCAAACCCAAACACTGCTTCCGGTGGATTGACCCGGTGTATGACACTGGCGCGCGGCGGTGTGGGAACTTTCTGGAATTTAAGAAAAACGTCCTGTGGAATTCTCATCTCGGCACCGCCGGTGCTCAGCGGAGGGCATGCTCAAAGCATTAACCACCAGCTTCTTTAAGCGCATAAGCGGCAGTCTCCGACCAACGACGTACTGGGGCCGACTGGGACAGCGGCTGGTGGAGAGTGACAAGAAAGTCATTGTGTACGACATTCGCGGCGTTCTCCATGCGACCGACACTGTGGAGGATGCCACGGACTTTTATGTCCGCCAGAAGGCGGAAGGCCGGATCGGGTCCGGCGGTGTTTATCTGCACCACGATCAAGCATGGCAGCCGGTGAACCTCGGTGATTTACGGGTACGCTAACCGCAAACCAGAACAGGGCGGTCCGGACGAACTCACCCTTTCCGGACTGCCTTTCTTATTCCGTCAACCAAACCGTCGGCGGTGTGCGGGCTCGCTTCCACGTGGGGTGAAACTTTCAGCGTTTCCAAAGCGGTTGTCGTTTCGGGGCCGATGGACGCCACGCGCATTTTTGGATACTTCTTCAACAACTTCGGCAGATCGAACCGCGCGTGGAAATGCTCGACCGTCGAGCCGCTCGTGAATGTAAGCCATTCCGCCCCGTGTTCGATCATCTGCTCGCCCGCACCGGTGCGGTCCTCGGGCTCGGCCACCGTTTGATAGACCGGAATGTCATCGACGATCGCTCCCGCCGCCGTCAGTTCTGCGGGCAGATCCGGGTTGGCCTTTTCCGCGCGAAACAGGCAGACGTTCAGATTTTCAATCGTCTCAAAATCACTCATCGCCCTGACGACGGCGACGGCCGTGTGAGTCTTTGGCTGCACGTCAACTTTGAGATGAATCGAAGCAAGACGCTCGGCCGTCGCGGGGCCGACGGCGGCGATGCGTGCGCCCCCCAGGTCTCGAAGATCCGGGAATGCCTTGAAGAAATGTTCGAAGAACATGTCGACACCGTTGGCGCTGGTGAAGACCAGCCACTGGTAGGAATTCAATTCCATCAGGCAGTCGAGCAGCGCCATCCGTTCTTCCGGCGGGGCGATGCGAATCATGGGCAGTTCCAAAACCTCAGCACCAAGCTGCTCGAAGGCGTGCGTCATTCCGGCGATCTGTTTGCGTGGCCGGGTCACCACGATGCGCTGACCAAGCAACGGACGTTTCTCAAACCACTTCAACTTGCCGCGAAGTTTGACCACCTCGCCGATGATGATCATTGCGGGCGGCTTGAAATTCGCCTCGTCCGCGACGCCGGCGATGGTCGCGAGCGTGCCTTCGATCGTTTCCTGTTTGCCCGTCGTGCCCCAGCGAATCATGGCAACCGGGGTCTTCTTTTCCATGCCGGCGGCAATCAGAGATTCGGAGATGTGCGCGATCTGTTTCACTCCCATGAACACGACCTTGGTTCCGGGAGAATTGGCGACCGCCGACCAGTCAACCGTCGGGGCGGGCTTGTCCGGATCTTCATAACCGGTGATGACAACAAACCCCGAGCTGTGATCGCGATGAGTGATGGGAATTCCAGCGTAAGCCGCAGCCGCAGAAAAAGAGGAGACGCCGGGAACCACTTCGAAATCGATCTTCGCCTGGGCGAGATGCGCGATCTCCTCTCCGCCACGACCAAAAATGTAGGGATCGCCACCTTTGAGCCGGACGACGGTTTTACCTGCAGCGGCAAGGTCGACCAGCATCTGGTTCAGCTTGACTTGGGGAATCGCGTGTTGTGCCGCGCGTTTGCCGCCGAAGATCAGTTCCGCCGATTCGGGAGCGAGGTGGAGCAGGTTGCGGTTGATCAGCGCGTCGTAGATCACGACGTCGGCTTCACGCATTGCCTCTGCGCCGCGGAGGGTCAACAACCCGGCCGCACCCGGACCCGCACCAACCAGAAAAACTTTGCCTTTCAATGTCTTGCTCATGAGCGGCGGGAATAGAAAGGGCGGCGGACAAAAAAGACAAACTTCTATTTGCCGCGGAAAGTCCGTTGGCCCATAGACCGAATTGACCGGGACCATGGCTCTTGGGGAGTCGATACCGCGCGGGAGTCGATGCCGTATTCAGCTGATCGTGTTCTGGCCTCGCGCATATGGGTTTAATTGAAGGAGGTCATCAGGATTCCGGGCGAAGAATGATTCCGACGGAATGGTTCATTTTACCGATTTCGAACGAGGGATCATGAACTGACATTTCTGTGAAAACAGCTTGCAGAAAAGGCTCAAACGGTGCATTTGAATGCGCGTCTAACACATTTAAGACCAAGAAACGACATCCAATTTATGGCAAAAAAACCAACCACCATCGAAGCCAAGTACAACAAAACTCAGATCCTCGACTCGATCGCTGAGAGCACGGAACTGTCCCGCAAACAGGTCGGCGCAGTTCTCGAAGAACTCGGCAGTGTCATCGAACTTCACATCAAGAAGAAGTCAGTCGGAGAATTCGTTCTCCCAGGTCTGCTCAAGATCAGCACGATCAGCAAGCCGGCCACCAAGGCTCGCAAGGGCATTAATCCTTTCACCAAGGAAGAAGTTATGTTCAAGGCCAAGCCTGCTTCGACTGTCGTGAAGGTTCGTCCTCTCAAGAAGCTCAAAGAAATGGTCTAATCGAACGTGTTTGATTTTAAAAAGGGCTGTCTCTGGAAAGAGACAGCCCTTTTTTGTTTCTGAATTGCTTACGCTCGAATCGCGTCCACTGCCGTCTTGTCACGCTTCTCCGGGCCGAGGTGATCCTTTGCTCCCATGGCAGTGAGCATCGTGTTGTATACGTCGATGCCTTCCGCATTCACATCCATGATCTGGTCGGTCTTGAAGCGGCCGTTTGCGCCGCTGATCGCATGGAACACTCCCGATAGTTCGCGTTTCACATCGGAGTGCCGTCCGTCACCCGACTCGGTGGAGATCGTGATCAGCGAATTTTCCAAAATCGTTTTGCCGTTCGCTTCCTTCGATTCATCGAGTCGGCTTAGGAAGTAGGCGACCTCGCGCATTTTCATGTGAGCGTGTGCGCGGAGTTGTTCGTTCTTCTTCTCTTCGTTGAACTTGTGCCACCACTCGTGACTGCAACCTGCGGAACCGCTGGCGTTCAGTTGTGCAGCGTCGTTGAACGTAAATAGTTTTCGCCCGTCGTATTCGTAGTCGCCGGTGATCCGCAAGCGCTCGCCGGCCGCGAGGAACGTCAGCGCACCAAAGCGGGTGCGATCGGTCTGAATCGCCAGAGCATATAGATCCGCCATCAAACGCCATTCGTCGGTGAGCGCTTTCAACTCCATGTCGATGCCTTCGCCGCCGGGATCGGCCTCGCCGCCGTGCGCGAGAGTGGAACGGTTCGGCAGGGCCGGTGCGTTCGGGTCCTTCTCGCTTATTTCGTAGGCGCGTTGTTCGAACTCCCGGATTCGATCGAGATGATCCGCCACGCGCGCCTTTGAAGCGGCACCGAGCGGTGAATTTGCGCCGGTGTAATACTGGTATTGCCCGAGGACGGAATCGAGCACGCTGCGTTTCAACCGTTGTTGGCGGACGTTCGTGCTGTCACCCATCGACACGGAACCGAACACCCGATCAAACAAGTCGCGCGGTTTCTCCTGGATGGTGGCAGCGACGGTGCCGTCCTGATTGTAACTGTGCACATAGCGGCTGACCCGGCTGCGACGAAAATAGGTTCCGGCGATCAATGTAGGAACCATTCCTGAGGGCATGCCATCCGGGTAGTGGGCCTTGCGAATCACCTGATCAATGGAAGGCCCGCCAGCCTTGGCTTCGCCTGAGGGCGGCTCCGCAGTGAAAGCGCCTGAGGCTCCGTCAAAGTGCGCATTGAGTCCCGACTCATCACAGCGAACTTGATCGACGTTGCGCATGATCAGCAGTTTCTTGCTCAACGGTTTCAACGGTTCGAGCACACCGTCGAAGCCTTCCGTCTGGAGCGGGGCAGGGATGCCGAGACCAAAGAACACATTAAATGAACGAACGGGAATGACGTTCTCCGATGCGGCTTTCGCGGACGTGACGATCATCTCCTCAAGCAGCGGTAAACCGATGGCGACGGTTCCCAATCCCTTGAGCATGGTGCGGCGGCTGATGTGTGTGTGTTTCATTCTATGTTTTCAGATTATGTTTTCAGATTCGTGTTCTTCGTTGATTTCGAGTGGACGAGCGGCTAGTTCGAAGCCAGATCGTCACTCTCTGTTCGTGTGGTCCGGATCAGATCGCTGGTGACGATCGCGGTGATCAAGCTGGCATAGGTCCCACCATTTTTCTGCGCTGTCTCATGAATTCTGTCAAGAAAGGGCACGTCCTTCGACTCCAGCGGGCGTCCCAACGCAAACTGCGCGAGCTTCCAAGTGATGGTTTCCTGGACCCGCCCGCTGTTCGCCAGCAGATTCATGAGCTCTTCAGATGTTTCGTAAGCAACGGGTTTTGCGTCACCGGGAAACAAGATCTCACCGTCTTCGCGTAGGACGTTGCCGAACCGGTCCTCTTCATAAAATGAACCCAGTCCATCGAACTTCTCGAGACCGAACGCGAGTGGTTCGAATTTCGAGTGACAGCCCCCGCAGGATTTATTGTCGATGCGATCTTTTGCGATCACTCGATGGGATTGTCCGGGGCTCGATGGAACGGGCGTTGTGTCGAGGCCGGGTGGTGGATCTTTGACCGTGCCCCGCAGGAGATCGTGCAGAACGAACAAGCCGCGTGTGACCATTGACCCGTTGTCACCGCCGATGGTGAGGACGCTTCCTTGGGTGAGCAATCCGCCACGGGCAGGCACGTCTGATAAATCGTAACGCGTGAATTCTTCGCTCTCTGTTTTCAGTCCGTAATGCTTCGCAAGGCGTGGCGTCACGTACGTAAGCTGCGCATTCAATAGATCTGACAATGGCCGGTTCTGCTGCCAGACCACGTCTTCGAAAAAGGCGATCGTTTCGTCCCGCATATCATCCGCAAGCTCCGGATTCCAGTTGGGAAATTTCTCTGCATTTGGTCGCAAGTTCTGAAGCCGTCCCAGGTTGAGCCATTCGGAAATGAACTGCACGGACCGCGATTGGGCCCGTGGATCTTGCAACATCCGTTTTGCCTGAGCCTCAATCTGGTCCGTACCAAACAACTCGCTCGCATCAGCCGCGCGGATCAACTCCTCATCCGGTGGTGCGCCCCAAATCGTGTAACTGAGTCGCGACGCCAGTTCATACTGGCCCACCGGCCACGTTGTGCCGTCACCGCGTTGGTTCTCGATCCGATAAATGAACCGGGGCGACTGAAGCATCGCTTCGATGATGTAGCTGATGGCTTCGTCGGTCGTGCCCCCTGCGCTGGCCACGGTCGTTGAGATGCCGCGATAGACGACCAGTTCGTGCTCTTCCACTGGACCCCGCAAAAGCCACTTGCCCATCTTCTCGATGAGCTTGCCCATGTCGTTGTCCGTGAACTTCACGTTCTGTGAAAAGCGTTTGGTGAACGTCGGGACGTCCATCGTGCCGACGATGATTCCGGCAAGTTGCGCGTAGGCGTTCACGTGCTCCATGTCGACGTTCAGATTGTAGGCGGTGTTGCTGAAACCGTCTGCGCGCAGGTCTTTCGGCAAGATCTCGAGTGCCTCTTCCTCGATGTCCACTCCGACGGCTACGCGAACCGTCTCCACGTATTCCGGAACGGTGAGCCGTCGAACCCAGTTCTGTTCAGCGACCCCTTCGTTCTCGTAAATGACAGGATCAATCTGGTCGGTGGTCCAGATGGCGCCTTCGTTGATCCATTCCTTCAGCAGGTCTTTTTCGCGCTGCGACAACGGCGTTCGATCTTCCGGCATTTCATTGGTGTCGACAGATTTCCAGAGATAACTCTCCGTCGCTTTGCCGGGCTCGATGACCGTGCCGCTGCTGCTGCCGGCCATCGCCATGTCTTTCCGTGACAAGTCCAAATCGCCCTTTGCGATGGCCGAGTCATGACACTCGAGGCAATGTTTCGCCAGCAGCGGAGCAATCTCCTCGTTGAACAGTTTCGCACCGTGCGGGAGTTCGTTCTGCGCGAGTGCTCCGGGAGAAACCTTGTAGTCTGGTCCCGCTTCAAAATTCTGTTTTACTTCGTTGGGCAACAAACTGCGGTTGTAGATCGCAACCAGGTGATAGGTCCCGAGCCACTGACGATTTCCGCCGAACTCATCCGCCAGAGTCAATCGGAACAATTCCCAGTTCACCGTCGTTCCGGGAATGTTCTTTTTGGCAACTTGCTTTCCGTTCAAGTAAACACGAGCCACACCCGCTCGGTCCCGCGCATAGACCACGTGGGTGAGTTCTATCTCCACCGTATTTGGCTGGAGAGTCAAAGAGGGAATGCCGTTGACTCCGGTCTGGGTGGTTCGCAGTCGGATGTCATACTTATCGCCCTCCTGACCAAGGGTGATATCCCGCTGACTGCCATCCGCAGAAATGGATACGATCCGGGCGGGGCCAGCCTGCGTCGTGTTTTCCGGAGTGATCCAGGCCTCAATGCTGACTTCGCCGGAGCGCCGGATGGATTCAACCAGTCGGGCGGACGGTTTGTCCGCCATGATCTGAGCCTTCCCGGTGATCTTCAACGACCCAGCAGAACGCTCCACGCCGTTGACGTTCGAGATCTTCAAATCGACGGGTTTACCGACGCCGGCCCGGTCCTTCACGATATCGCCCCCGGTCGAACTGAAATCGTAGAGCACCTGCAGACCCGTCTGCGAGCGGCCGATCACATCTGGTCGCTCTGCGGAAGCCGCGACGCCTGCGAGCATGGTGACGATCACGGAAAAACGTCTATAGCAACTGGATCTGAAGGGATTCATTTTATTGAAAAAACTGACCCCCGCCAGGGTAAGTGTCAATTTAAACAGTTTCGCGATGTCGCTTTTGGGAAACAACGACGGAGGCCTGTCGCGGCCCGGCACCACGTTCGACCGGATCGGAACAATTCCAACGGGAGACGTGCTTCGGTCATGCGAGAACCTCCCTCACGACGTTTCCATACACATCGGTCAGCCGAAAATCGCGACCGGCGTGACGGTAGGTCAGGCGCTCATGATTCATCCCGAGAAGATGCAACACGGTCGCATGCAGGTCGTGCATGTGGACCTTGTCGCCGATCGCTTTGAAGCCGTAATCATCGGTGGTGCCGTGCGCATGGCCTGCCTTCACACCGCCGCCCGCCAGCCAGACGGTGAACCCGCCCGGATTGTGATCGCGTCCATCCTTGTCCTGAGAAAAGGGAGTTCGACCAAACTCACCTCCCCACCAGACGAGCGTGTCTTCAAGCAGGCCGCGGGCTTCCAGATCTTGCAATAAACCCGCCACCGGCTTATCCACGGCCTTCGCATGGAAGGCGTGTTTTTCCATCTTGGAATGCTGATCCCAACGTGGATTGCTTCCATCGTTATCGCTATAATTCACCTGTACGTAACGCACGCCGGACTCGGCCAGACGTCGGGCCATCAGGCATTGCCGTCCGAAATCTTCGGTAGCCGGGTCGTCCATTCCGTACAACCCGCGCGTCGCCGCAGATTCACCGCCCAGCTCAAAAATTTTCGGCGCATTCATCTGCATGCGCCAGGCGAGCTCAAACGAATTGATGGTGGCGGCGATCTCCGGCTCGTTCTCCGCACCGCCGGTCTGCGCGTGATTCAGGGATTGCAAGAGTTTGAACTGGCGTTCCCGCTGCGACATGGAAAGCCCCGGGTTGGTCAGGTTCTGTATGATGGCTTCGCTTGACGGTTTTTCAGCCGCCCCGACCGAAGTGCCCTGATAATCGGCGGGCAGAAACGCGTTGCCATAATTCTGCGGGCCACCCATCCGTGCCGTCGGACAGAGTGTGACAAAACCGGGCATGTCCAGGTTGGCGGTGCCCAGTCCGTAGCTGACCCAAGCGCCCACCGACGGCCGGATCTGGTTGACGGAACCGGTGTGCAGAAACAGCGTCGCCGGCCCGTGCGCCACACCTTCGGTGTGCATGCTGTGGATGAAACACATTTTGTCGACCTGCGTCGCCAGATGCGGAAACAGGTCCGAGACCCAACGACCGGACTGCCCGTACTGTTTGAATTCCCAGAGCGGCTTCATCATCCGCTGCTTCGTCAGTTTGCCGAGATTGTTGAACCGGTATCCGACGATGTCCACCTCCCGGTCATGATCCGCGACGAGCTTCGGCTTGAAGTCAAAGCTGTCCACGTGGCTGGGCCCCCCCTGCATGAAGATGAAGATGACGCGCTTCGCACGCGCCGGAAAATGCGGCACCCGCGCGGCCAGCGGGCTGGCGGTCCCATCGACCGCACCGAAAGTGTCACGACACATCCCGGCCAGCGCGATGGATCCAAAGCCGCAGGCGGTGCGACGTAACATTTCACGCCGGGAAAGACCCGGGCCTGACAGGTGCCCGATGGAGGGGAGATTCATGGTTGGGGTGTCGGGTGTGCGGTGATCAGTTTAAGTAACGAAAATCTACGCTGGCAAAAACGGCCTGGATCAACAACGCCCAGTCATCGGCGTTCGAGGTCCCGGACTCGCCGAGAAACTGTTCGGCGAGGATACGCTCCTGCCGGCCAGGCAAGCGACCCAGTGCTGCGAGGTAAAGTTCATCCAGGGCCTTTGCGCGGTCAGGCGTGCCTTTACCCACAAGGCGTCTCGCCGTCAGCGCGGCCGAGTTGATCACAAACGGGTCGTTCAGAAGAAAGAGCGATTGCGTCGGCAGCGTGGTGGTGCTGCGCCGGCCGGAGGTGAAACTCGGGTTGGCAAAGCCGAACACCTCGAACAGCGGGTTCATCCCTTCCTCCCGGAACACCGGTATATACACGCTTCTCACCGGAGGATCCAACAGCGATTTCACATCGACCCTGGCCCGGCTTAACGCGGTTTCACCCCGCACCGAATCTGGAATCGTGGTGTCCACCTGACCCGCTTTCAATTGACCGCTCACGCTCAGCATGGCGTCGCGGATTGCTTCCGCCGGCAGTCGTCGACGCGGCATGCGCCACCAGAGCGAGTTCGCGGGATCCAGCGCGAGATCGGCCTCGCTGGAAAACGAGCCGAGCCGGTAGGTGCGTGACAACACCAGTTCGCGAATCAACGTCTTGGTGGACCAGCCGGATCGCACCAGTTCTGACGCGAGGTAGTCGAGCAATGCCGGATGCGTCGGGCGATCACCTTGAACCCCGAAGTTGTCCACTGATTTCACCAAGCCGCTTCCGAAGAGGTGATGCCAGAGGCGGTTCGCATAAACGCGCGGCGTCACCGGATTGTTTGCGCTCACCAGCCAGTTGGCCAGCTCCAGCCGTCCGCTGCTGCCCGCCGGAATTTCAGGCCGGGCGTTGTCGGCGCCCATCACCTGAAGAAAACCGCGCGCGACAGAAGGTCCCTTGTCATGAACGTTTCCCCGGAGCAACAGGTGGCTGTCGCCCGGATCCTCCTGATCCTCGATACTCACGGCCTTCGGTAGCGGGGGCGGCGCTGATTGTTCGAGTGATTTTAATTCCGCCTCAAGCGCGTTGATTTGTTCGGCGGCGTCCACGCCGCCGTCTTTCTTGAACTGCGCAATCTGCTCCTTCAGGCAGTGCTTCTTCTCCTGATAAACTTCGTGGGCGTACTCAAGTTCCCGGTCGAGAGGGAGCGTCCGGTGAACCAGAGTAGAGACGTTGCCGAGCACTAGTGTTTTCGTGCTGCGGAAAATCCCCGCGAGCGCATAGTAGTCGCTCATCGGCACCGGATCGAACTTGTGATCATGACATCGCGCGCAGCCCAGAGTCATGCCGAGAAAGGTCCTCCCCATCGTGTCGATCTGTTCGTCCACGGTATTCATGCGCAGAAGTTCCTTGTCCTGCTGATCGAGATTCTTGGGGCCCAGGGCCAGAAAGCCGGTGGCCACTAGGCAGTCGGCCCGCTGCCGGTCGTCGGTGCTCGGAAGGAGGTCCCCGGCAACCTGTTCGCGGATGAACTGGTCAAAGGGTTTGTCCGCGTTGAACGAGTCGATCACGTAGTTCCGGTACCGCCACGAATCCGGGAGAATTGCGCTGCGACCACCTCCTGTCGATTCCGAAAACCGCGCCAGGTCCAGCCAGTGCCGGCCCCATTTCTCACCAAACCCCGGGGAAGCGAGTAACCGGTCGACGGTCGCCCGGTACCGCGTCTCATCGGGGTTTTCGACAAAGGCCTTGAGCTCCTGAACCGATGGGGGCAGCCCGGTCAGATCAAAGTAAATGCGACGCAACATCACTTCGGGAGAAGCCGTCGCCACCGGACTGATACCTTTGGATTCCTGCGCCTCGCGAATGAAGAAATCCACGGGCGTCAACGGCCAGGTGGAATCCGCGACCGCCGGCAAATCGGGTTTAACCAACGGAAGAAACACCCAGAACCGCCGGCCCTCCTCCAGGTCGATCCCGATTTCGCGCTTCATCTTTTGTTTCCCGGAGCGCGGATCGGGTGCCCCGCGTTTTACCCATTCCTCAAGCAGCGCAATTTCAACATCCGGCAGGCGGCCCTTGGGCGGCATCTCCAGATCGGCATTCTGATAACGGACCGCGCGGATCAACAAGCTAAGTTCCGGGTCGCCCGGCACCAGCGCCGGGCCGGTTTCGCCGCCCTGCTTCCAGCCTTCCGCCACGTCCAGTTGCAGTCCTGCCTTGATCTTTTCATCCGCCGAATGACATTCGTAACATCGCTTCACCAGCAGGGGGCGGATATTGTTCTCGAAGAATTCCAAGTCCGTCCCGGCGTGAGCGCCTCCCGCCACCGTCAGCAAGCACACTGCGAGCAGACGGGCGGCGAATCGATTGATCCGGGACATGGGCATGACCTTCTTCTTACCCGAAAATCCAGGGCGTGGCCAGCATCAATCATGGTTTATCAAAAACTAGGATCACCTGATCTTTCGGCTGCGCACCGGTAAAGTCTGCCTGCGGGAAATGAATCTAAAACCCTCCACGTTCAGCGAGCAGTGCCAGATTGAGAGTAGTCAACGTTGTATCCTTGTTCGCGAAGCAACTTGAGCTTGTAAGTGAGAGACCGACGACTGATTGCAAGGGTCTTCGCCGTTTCAGTCCGGTTGAATCCGTGACTGCGCAAGGCGTTCAAGATTGCCTCCCGTTCGATTTCCTCCAGCCGCTGTGTGTCTGCCAGCGGGGCGCTGAGGCTGACCGGGGAGATGCGGGTGCTTTCGAGTCCCGCACGAACGCGGTTGGGCAGGTGCTCGGGAATAATTATTTCACCTCGCGAAACGAGCGCGGCGCGTTCCATCGCGTTCTTCAGCTCGCGCACGTTGCCAGGCCAGGAATAGTTCTTCAGGCATTCAACCACTGAATTCGAGAACCGTGGTTTGCCCTGCACAAACAGATGAATGAAAAGCGTTGCCAGCGGGAGAATATCCTCAGCCCGTTCACGGAGCGGGGGGATGTTCAATTCCAGCACGTTTAATCGGTAGTACAGATCTTCGCGAAAGCCGCCATCCTCAATCTGTTTCTCCAGATCACGATTGGTCGCCGCAAGTATCCGGACATCTGTTTTCAAATCCGTGTTTGATCCAACCCGCCGGAAACATCCGTCCTGTGTGATGCGCAATAGTTTCGCCTGAAGGCCCGGCGACATCTCGCCAATCTCGTCCAGAAATATGGTTCCACCGTTCGCCGCCTCAAAATGGCCGATGCGTTTTTGGTGTGCGCCCGTGAACGCGCCTTTCTCGTGCCCAAACAGTTCGCTCTCCAGAAGATTCTCCGGAATCGCGGCGCAGTTAATTTTGATGATCGGCGCGGTTAACCGTTTGCTCCAGCCGTGAATCGTATCCGCCAAAACTTCCTTGCCGACACCGCTTTCGCCGGTGATCAGGACACGACTGTCCGACGGCGCAACGAGTGCAGCGTCCCGAAAAACCGACTGCATGAGCGGGCTCTGAAAAATGACGCCGGTCGGGAACGGCAACGGATGGTCGCCGGGTTTGGATTCGGGTTGTCTGGCCCCGGTCACGCTCGTGACCACGGCACGTAGTTCATCCAAATCGATGGGTTTGGAGAGATAGTTCAACGCGCCGTCCCGCATGGCATCGACCGCGTCGCGGATGTTGGCGTGCGCCGTGACGAGGAGGACGGGCAAATCAGCGTGATCGGTGCGCAGTTGCTTCAACATCTCCAGTCCGGACAAGCCCGGCATTCGAACATCCGAAATGACCATCGTAAATGTACCGCCCCGCAGAATCGCCAATGCTTCCTTGCCCGACGAGGCCTGTGTCACCGAAAAACCGATTCCAGTGAGAAACGCGTTCAACAGGCTTCGTTGTCCCTGATCATCATCAACAATCAGGATGTTTAAATTGGCTTCGTGACTCATGGGATTGAACCCCCCAGTCTTAATGGGGACCGGTGGGAAGTGAAGACTGAAATGCAGGAGGGCTACTCTTGGGGGGCCATCGATCGGGCGGAGAGGAATGTCCAATTCCAAGAATGGTGAATCTGTCTCCTCCCATTTTTAACCGCTTCACTGCCTGGCTGTCTCAGGAATTTTTGGTGGTCGACCGGACCTGTTTTACGTGCGTGATTCTGAAGATGGCGCCCGTCGGTTCATTCGGCAGGCATTGGATCTCCCATCCGTGCGCAGAAACGATCTGCTGAACAACAGAAAGTCCAAGGCCGGTGCCATTTTGGTGCATGGTGAAGTAGGGTTTGAAAATCTCGATGCGGTTTTCAGGGGAAACACCCGGGCCTTCGTCCCGCACCTCGATCAGTACCTGGTCGCCGTCGCCGGGCAGAAGAGCAATCTCGATTCGCCCCGGATTTTCAACCGCTTGCACCGCGTTCATCACGAGATTGAAAAGCACCTGACGCAGCATTTGATCGTCGGCCTCGATCGTTTGTTCCTCCGGCGGTGTTTCGATTTGGACGTCCTTTTCTTCCGCGTCCATTTTCAACGCGCGCGCAATGTCGCCCGCGATTCGGGTGAAGGACACCGGGCCAAGCCGGACTTCGCGCGGTTTCGAGAAGTTGATGAACTCGTTAAGCTGGGCGGTGACCCGGTCGGCCTCTTCAATGATCGCGCCGGACCGTTCGCGGACGTCGGCAGGCGCATCTTTTTGTTGTGAAATCATCTGGGCGATCCCGCGAATGAGGTTCAGCGGGTTGCGCGTTTCGTGGGCAAGCCCGGCGGCGGAGAGGTTCATCTTCTTGAGGTGCGCGTTCATCTCGCTGGCCTTGACCAGGCGCAGTTGCAGCTCGGAAGACTTCGCCAGGTTACGCCAGGCGAACGCGGACACGGCGGCGGCGGCCGTGGCAAACAGGACGATGGCCAGGCGCATCCACAGATCGCGGGAATTCATGGCACGCATCAGGTCGCTGGAGAGAACGATCAGAAAACTGTGAACGCCGCGTTTCTGAATGACCTCTTGATATTCCGTTTCATCCATCCACGGAGGCCGACCAAAAGGTGGTCGACCGGACGCTGGGCGGATACGACCTTCGCTGCGGAACTCGTCGCCCCGTTGCACGGCGTTGGGGTCTGCTCCGGGCGTGGCTGGAGGTGGCAGGCGATTCTGGGACGGCGAATTTGTTCCGTCGCGTTCGCCCCGTTCGCCGCGTCGACGAAAGGAGGAGCGATCCGGAATTGATTCGGGCGACATGACGATCGCAGTGGTTTCGCCGTGGTCCGGGTCGAGGGCGTTGCCGAGGTCAATGAGGTTCATCAAGGTCAGCGAGTAATCGCTCCAGACCACGCCCGGCCCGGACAGGGCTTCTTTGGACACTTCGACCGGGACCCCTGCGGACGCGACCGGCAGTCCATCGGCACTAAGCACAACAACGGAATCGAGATCACCTGGGCGGATGAGGTCCTTGAGAGCCGCTTCAAATCGATCCTGGGAAATGAATCCACCAAACCGGCGTTGAGAACGGACGACGATTCCCAACGTTGAAGTAATGTCCCGGCCTCGATTGATTAGCGTCTGCCGGTTGGCGTTTCGAACCCGGACATGCTCGACGCTCTCCCAGGTCACGACCCCAATCCATAACGCAGCAAGTATTGCGTAAACGGGCAGACTTCGTTTGGTCAGAAACCAGGGCACGGTTTTCGAGTGGTGAACAACAGCGGATGACAGGGGACTATTCTGGCTTCTTTACCTCTTCCTTTTCAATCGGAATCCCTTCGACGAAACGTTCGAGGTCTTCCTTCTTGAACACTTCAGGTGCCATCTTGAGTTTTTTACTTTCCGAGACGGACAGTTTTGCCAGTTCAGCCGGGCTCCGAACCACATTCGGTGTCATGAAGATCAGCAGCTCAGTCTTGGTGTCTTTTTTAACGGTTCGCTTAAAGGCCCATCCCAGACCTGGAATGTCACCGAGAAGCGGAACCTTTCGTACCTGTTCCACCTTTTGCGAGGCGATCAGGCCGCCGATCACAATCGTCTCACCGCTTGGTGTCACGACGACCGTGTCGGCGGAGCGCTTGTCAATGACGGGGGAGCTTACTGTGTTGGAGATCGGAACCGTCTGATCGCTGAGCGCGGAGATCTCCGGAGACAGGATCATTTCGACCAGCCCTTCCTGGGTGATGAAGGGGGTCACGCGGAGGATGATTCCGATGTCCTGGTACTGCACGGTGTTGACGGTCTGCCCCGTATCCGTGATTCGGGAATTGGTGATGAAGGGAACCGACTGCCCGACCATGATGGTGGCCTCTTGATTGTTCCGCGCCAGGATGCTGGGGCGGGAGAGGATCTCCGTTTTGCCGGACACCTGCAGCGCGCGAATCATCAGATCCACGTCGTTGTTCGCAAAGCTGTAGAATCCACCCCCGAGTGCTGCCTGCGTGGCAGCGAGTCCAAAATCGGTACCTCCGGACTGTGTGTTTCCGTTGGCACTGGTGTGGGTGTAACTCCCCTCGACACCGAAATCGAGATCGTCATTATGCGTGACTTGGAGGAAGACCACGTTGATCAACACCTGGGGCTTGGGCTGGTCGAGACTGGCGATGACCCGCTTGATGTTCTCGTTGGTTTCTTCATCCGTGATGACGATCAAATTGCGCGTCTCTGGATCGCTCGTGATCATGGCTTCACCCACCATCGTGTTGTTCGGATATGACCGCGTGGACGCACCGGCGGCGGCGGCGCTGCCACCGGCACCAAAGCCGCCCGTCCGTTGCTGGGCCATTGAGGTGAGGGCCGGGGCACAAAGTAGCGTCATGGCCAGCAGGCTGGTCTTGAGGACAGTGTTCTTTCGTCTGCACATAAGCTTGGTGGTATGAGGCATGGGTTGCTCTTGGAAAAACTATGGATTAACGGAAACCGCCCTGGCCACCGCCGGTGTTGCCCAATCCGCTGTTTTGGTTTTGTCCCTGTGATTGCGCAGAGTTTTGGGAACGTGTGTTCAGGGCGTTTTGATTTTGAGTGGTCTGAGTGTTCCGGGAATTTTGACCCTCGAACAGATTGCGCAAAATGGCTTCAACTTCGGTCACATCGCTGTTCTCCAGGTTGTAGACATAGACCTTCTGTTTCTTGGAGGTGCTGGAATCGAGTTGCGCCACCATCGCGGCAATCTGCTCCATCATGTCCCTCGAAGCCGAGACGACCACGGAGGAGGTTCGCGCGTCCGGGACGGCAAGCACCTGCGTCTGTTTCTTGGCGCGATCACTTTCAGTCGTGGCCGCAGTCTGGCCGCCCCCACCGCCACGTCCTCCGAAGGGGCCACCGCCAAAGCTCACACCGTTACCCCGGCCATTTGTTGCGTTCGCGGCAGTCGGATCGGGAAACAGATTCGTCAGCAGTTGCGCCATTTCCGTGGGATCTGCGTTGTTCAGATGGAATACGCGTACTTCGGTGACGTCCTGCACGGAAGTATCCACGGACGCAATCAGTTGTGCCACCATCGGCATGTATTCGTCGGGGGCGGCAATGATCAAGGAGTTGCTGTGTTCGTCGGCAACTGCAGTGACTTTCGTTGCCGCCTGAAGACCAGCGTTGTCGTCGGGCGTCTGGGTGTCAGCATTGCCACCGCGGCCCCCGCCGCCGCGACCGAAACCACCAAACCCGGGGAAACCACCGCGGCCTCCGTTGTTGTTGGCGGTGGTGCTGGTTGATTCTTTGAACAGGTTGTTGATTGTCGCCGCCAGTTCCGTGGCGTCGGCGAATTTCAACGGAAACACCTGGAGGGTGGAGACGCTTGATACGGCCGTGTCCAATGCGGCGACAATTTCGACGAACCGGCGAATGTTCTCCTGTGTGTCGGTGATGACCAGCGCATTGCCTCCTTCATTTGCCGTCATCGTGGCCGTGGCGGGCAGGAGTGGCTGCAGATCGGTGGTGAGTTTGGCGGCATTGATGTAGCGCACTGGAACGATCTGCGTGACCATCTCCGCATTTCTCGGAATGGCCTCGGGCTTATTGCCGGTCTTCACCGGGATGTTTCGCTTCTTCGCATCCTCTTTCGAAACCACGGTCAGTTTTTTTCCGTCGCGAATCGCGGCGTAACCGTTCTTGTCCAGTGCGGAGTTCAGAATGTCCACGGCTTCGTCGGTCGTAATGGGCCGGTTGCTCCAGGCGTCCACGGTGCCGCTCACCTTGGTTTCGAGAACGATCGTGAACCCGGCGGCTTCGCTGAGATAGTCCAGAACCAGATCCAGCGGCACGCCCCGGAAGTTGAGACGCAGTTCCGGTTCAGCGGATGCTCTTTCTTGAGCGGACAGGCGCGGCGAGGCCGATGCCACCGCCAGCAAGATCGTCAGACAGGTCAGGGTCGTTTTCATCATTTTAATTCGTTCTTACGTTTTTCCAGAAGCCGCTTGAGGGCATCGCTGGGTTCGCTGGAGCTGCTTGGGACGCTCGCGCTTGAAGCACTTTCAACGGATGCGGTCTTCTCAATTGAAGACGGCCGGGAGAAATCTGCGTTACTGGTTATTTTCCATTCACCGGCATCTTCCCGGCGCAACTGCTCGCCGATTTTCAACTCGATCGACTGGTCGTCCTTCTTGAGCTCCACTTGATTCGCGGAAATTGCCCGCACTGAATAGCCGGCGAACGTGTCGCCACTCTTGACGGCCTCGCGATACAAGGATGAAGACCCGTCAAAGAACGCGAACGTGCCCTTCGAGTAAGTCATGATGCCGGTCAACCCAATCGTGTCGACCACGGGCACTCGCGCTTTCTCAGGCGGAGGCTCGGTCTTCGTCCGTGGCGCACTGCGGTCGGGATCGAAAATATTCCGGCTGCTGATCAGTGCGAAAGATTCTGGTTTCTCAGTTTCATCTGTTTTTTCCGATGCTTCCACAACCGCTGTGGTGGCGTCGTCAACGGGTTCCATATCTTCCGCAACGGCGGGTCGCGCTTGCCACATGAGCGTGACGATCAGTGCAAAGACCCTTAGCCGAAGGAGAAACCCGTTCGTGGTCAGGCTGTGGCCAAAAGAAGTAAGAAGAGACGTCATGGGTTGATTTCCAAGGGTGCCAGACGCAGACCGCTGACCAGCAGGCCCAGCGCGAGTTGTTGTCCGTTCTTGTCACGCGATGCGAGTTCCACCGATTCGATCCGCAGGGCCATCGGTGAGTTTTCCACCACCTGCAGAAACGCTGTCAGCGCGGAGATATCGCCGTTGGCGTCCACCCGGCATTCGAGCAATGAATAGTCCTCGGAGTCACCACGTTTCCATTGGGGTTTGATGGAGCTGACGCTGATGCGCGTGTCCTTTGACCATTTGTCAAACGCTTCGAGCATTGATTCCTCGGCCTGCGAGCTGTTGTTCGGAAGCGTGTTGCGGCGCATGTCATTCCAACGGCTGTTCGTGATGTCCTTTCGGTCAATCGTAATCCTGCCCGCCTCAATTGATTTCTCAAGCTGAGCGATCGTCTCAGATCGAGTCTGCCAGCTGGCGGTCAGCGGCGTGAGCAACATCTTGTCGATGAGGAACAGGGCGACGATGGCTGCGGCGATGATGACCAAAAGTTGCTGGCGGTTTTCGGCTTTCATTGCGTGCCGCCTTTCTGCCAGTTGAAATTGAAGCTGAACTGCAACGGAGCCTTGCCCCGCATCTGGTCTACCTTGAGCTGGGCCACTGTTTTTTGGTCCCGCAGATTGTCGAGCATGTTCAGGAAGTCGGAATTGTTTTCCGCCACACCCGTGACGGTGACGGCGGATTGATTCCGAATATCCACAGTGCGGGCGCTCACGCTGCCCTCTTCTGGGAATGCTTCCGTGACGCTTTTCAAAATGTGAAGGCTGGCAACGGATTGATCATACCACGGTCGGAACGTGCGGATCTGGGTTTGCAAATCATCCAGCCCGGCGACCTCGTCCTTCATTCCATTCCACTCGGACCGCAGTGAGCTCAGCTGGACTTGTTGATAGATAAACATTCCGCAAACCAGGACGGCGACCGCACCGGCAACTCCGCCGCCATAGGCCAGTTTTTTGCCAGAGTAGCGGGAGGAAATCTGCTGCCAAAAAGTGGGCTTGGGTGGAAGAAAATCGAGCTGCGAACGGGAGTCGCTCAGAAACTGCGCCGCAAGTCCCAACGCCCGGCTGGGCGTGGCCTCACCTTTCAGCGTCAGGCCGTGTTGGATTCCCTCGGCTTGCGTGATCTGTTGCACCGAGATTTCGTTGGCATCAAGCATCGGCTTCAGCTCGGCGACCAGTTGCGCGGCGAGGTGCCCGGCTCCGAACACCTGCATCTGGCTGACGCGTGACTTGAGATCCTCGGGCATTTGTCCGAGCGTGATGCGAAGTTCGCGGCTGACCACGTTGCTGAGTAATCGTTTCTCGCCACTTTCCAGGTCAACGACGTTGTCTAGGGAACGGATCGTCACGATGCCCCCACCGGCGGCGACGAGCAGCCCGATTCGGTCTTCTCCAATCACGGCGGTGATCGTGCCTTCTCCGTTCTTGGGGACGGCGCCAGGCAGGGCCGCAATGGAGGGATTCAGCTGGATGGGTTTCAACTGGGCGGCAGTCAGGATGGCCTCGAACCGGGAAATCTGACTGATCGTTGCTCCAAGCTGGGTGGCGTGGCGGCCAGTGTCCGTTTGCTGACGCGACACCGCAATCTGCAGTTGATCGAGGTTCGCAGGGAATTTCTGTTCGGCCTCCAACTGCAGGAAGCTGTCGACATCCTCCTCCGCGAGCTCGGGCAACGTCGTTTGCATCGACATTATCCATTCGCTGGGCAGTCCCACCACGCACTTGCGTTCGCGAATGCCAGCCTCGTTCAAGATATTGCGAATTTCCTGACCGACGAGTTCCGCCTCGTTCCGCAACAGATCAAGCGTGAGCGGCGCACGCACGATCTTCTTGATCTCTGCCGAGCCGTTGGTGCGTCGCAACCAGGCTGCTTCGAGCACCCCGTTGTCCAGAGTCAGACCGAGAACGGTGTTCGCATGTTTTTGATGGGGGAGTTTCATCGGTTAAATCTTCCTGCCAGTTGAATGTCCTGTCGGACTTGTTTGCCGAGCGCCCAGCCGAGTACCGTCTGATCCAGGCGATAAATAATTTTTGGCGTGTCTTCGGAGTTATCGAAGAGGAATCGAATCCGGTGGTATCCACGACCGAACGGTCCGATGGCGGCGACGTCCGCGGTAAACTGATAGGTCTGATCCGTGAGAAACCGGCCGGCCTCGGCGATGGTCTGTTCCTCCAGCAATGAGGCCCCCCACGCAAACGAGTTGAGCTGGTCGGGGTGCGCGATCCGGTAGGATACGATCGACGGTGCGAACTGCGTGCCGATGCCAGGGATGGCTTTGAGCACCGCCTCGCTGGCCGTGTTGATGTTGATCAAACCTTCAACGACCGTTTCGTCCGAGGCCGAAATTTCTGTGCGGACCTGCGCATACTCCGCCTCGGTCATCTTGCTCGCGGCGTAAAAAGCCAGCACGCTTTGAACGGGGGAGCCGGCCAGGTTGTTGATAATTTCGGCGGCGCGATCATCACCAAACAATTCCTGCATCAGGGTATTGAGATCCTGACGGCTCTGCTGATTGGTTACGTTGATCCGGGGTGTGCCATCACTGCGGGTGTTGGGCTGGCGGCTGTAGACGGTGAAATATTCGAGAACGCCCATGTCGAGGCGTCCGTCCCGGTTGTCAAACGGCGGGGACCTGTCCCCATCGTTTTCGTTTGGATCAAGAACGCCGTTGAGGTTGGCGTCTTCACCGTAAAGAATCTCCAACGTGGCGCCGTTCACCAAGCGCAGTTCCTCCACCGATTCAAAGGGAGCATTCTTGGCGGCGCGGGGCGGAGTCAGGCGACCGTAGGTTTCGTTTTCGGCGCCGTTTTCCCCGGGTTCCTCGTCTTCATCACGCCAGTCGATGATGGCGGCCGCCAGCTCAGGAGTCATGTTGGGCAACGCTTCAAGGATCTCCAGTGTCGCGGTGTTCAGGTTTACTTTTCCACACTCATCGACCAGACCGAAAGTGGACGTTTCCTGGCGCAACGGATCATTGCCGCGGCCGAGTAGCCAAAAAGCGGAATCGTTCACCGGAACATTCTCGGTGCGGTAATCGATCAGCAGGGGCAGGGCGGCGTTGGTGCCGTAAGTCTGGAGAACGTAGCGAACATAACGGGCCGCTCCGTCGATGGCCTGCTCCGCCTTGGCGTCAGAGACCCGGTTGTCGGCGGCACGCAATTCCAGTCTCATGGAATTGCCAAAGTAAAGCGCCAGTACGACGAGCCCGAATGAGATCCAGAGCACGAGCACCAGAACGGACCCGCGTTCGTTCCGCCGTCGAATGCATGAGGTGCCACGAGTCACGTTCATGGCGTTTCCTCCCCGGTTGCTGCAACCACATTGGTCAGGGCTTCAACGGTCACCGGAACCACCAGTTCGATTGGTGCCTGCCGGTTTAACACCTCGTCCGCACCCGCGAGCACGATCCCAAACTTGATGGCCGTTGGTAGATTGGACGAGACGGTGGAATCCCATTGGTTCTGCCACGTGGTGCCGTCGTAGTATTGAAACTGGATCTCCGCGACATTCTCCAGCAACAACTGGCTGATGGATTCATCGACCCCCACCGGAAGCAAATTACGCGAGGTGACCCGCATCAAATCCTGGCCGGTGGAATAGTTGGTGGGAGTCGCCAGATAGTAGGAAACTTTCTGCACTTCAGAAAACGGCGAACTGTCGTCGACGATCGCGGAATTGCTGTAAAAGTCCGGCGATACTTTTACGCCGTTGAACAAAGTTGTGCTCGAATCGGTCCCGGGGTTCGACTTGAGTTCCCCTGACAGAGCACCTCCGGGAAGCATCAATCCGCCGAGGTCTGAATGAATGATTCTCAAGGCATGTTGAATCGGCAGGGAACGATCAAAGACCGCCTCGGTCCGGTTGTTGAGCTGCAAGGCGCTGAAATAGACCCTCGAGATCACCGCCAGCACGAGGCTCGAGATGGCCAACGCCATCAGCAGTTCGATCAGCGTGAAGGCGCTGATTGGTGGTTGAACTTTTGGGCGGACAGTCATTGGGAATAAACGGAATTCTGGTTCGGATCGACGAGCGTGCTGATCTCAACGTCATAAATGTGGCCCTGCACCGTGTATTGAACGCGAACCGAAACCACATTCATCTCATCCTCCGTCCAGGGCGCGGATTGCATCGTCCACTGAAATTGTTTGGGGCCTTCCTGAATGACGCCACCCTGGGAACTGGAAAGGGATTTCTGGGTGACGATCAACTCGTTCAACACGCGATCAGCAATGCGCAACGCGTCGGCCTTGCGCGCACCGACCTGACCCGCACGACTGGCCACCTGCACGCCCTGCACGGCCACCGGGATTACGATGGCCATGAACAACAGGGCGGCCAGCACCTCGGCGAGCGTGAAGCCCGATTGCGGATTCTTAGCGTGGCAGCGCATATTCATATCCGTTTGTTTTTATCTCGTAGCTCAAGCGCATCCGGGTGGGCGCAACCACCAGCACGTCATCCGAGCGGTCGGAAATCAGCACCGTTTCCGGGCTCATCTCACTGATGAACCCATCGGGTGTAAACCGGATCACGGGAAGATTTGGGGTCAGGCCTTTCATTGAATTCTGTAGTGTCGCGCCATAAATCGAACGCGCCTCGCCGGTTTCGATTTGCAGGTCTTCACCCAGCGAATATTCCACGGCTTTTTCGTCATCACTCACCAGGTAACCGGGCTGTGCGTTCAGCCCATAGCTGCGATTGATCCGGTCGATCCAGAGAACCATCGGGATGCCCTCGGCCACGGCGCGGGTCTGGGCGTAACGGGTCAAAGTCATGAAACGACGAGCTTCCACGGCCAGCGCGCGACCCTGGAAAAAGTTCGCCATGCGCGGCACGACCATGGCCATCGCGATGACCAGGATCGCCATCACCAGGATCAGTTCGATCAAGGTGAAGGCAGGATTCCGTCGGAGGAACCGGCTATTTCGATTTAAAGTTCGTAATGTCATCGTCGCCTCCCGCACGGCCATCGGGGCCAAGGGATGTGATGTCGTAGCCGCTGGTGTTCTGCTTGCCCGGGCTTTCGTAGAGATAGGCGTTGCCCCAGGGATCCATCGGGATCTCGTTCTTCAAGTACGGACCGCGCCAGCCCTTGACGTTGCTCGGTTCGGTGAGGAGATCCTGCAGTCCGTTCTTCCCCTTGGGGTAGCTGCCGGTGTCGACTTCAAAGGCATCCAAAGCCGTGTTGAAGGTGGCGATTTGGGTTTGCGCCGCCGAGACGCGCGCCTGCTCGGTCCGGCCCGAGAATTTCGGCACCACAATCGCGGCCAGGATTCCGAGAATGACCAGCACTAGGAGCAGCTCGATGAGCGTGAACCCCCGTTGAGCCGGTCGACGTTTGCAACGAGAATGTTGAGTTTTCATTTTCATAATGAGATATAAATCAAGTTACTTAATGTGATCTTGCAAAGAGAAAATCGGGATGACCATACCGATGAAAATTGTGCCGATGAATCCGGCGATGAAGAACAGCATCAACGGCTCAGCCAGCGCGACGGCGGCTTTCAACTGCCGGTCGAGGTCGCCTTCCGTGACGTTTGCGATGCGCACCAGTTCGGTGTCGAGCCGGCCGCTTTCCTCAGCCACGGAAATCATTTCGCTCGTCGATCCCGAGAACAGCACGTCGCAATGGCTCAGGCTCGAACCGAGCGGTTTGCCTTCCTTCACCGCATCGATCGTATGGGCGACGGCGTCGGTCAGAGTCTGATTTCCAATCGAGCGGCGGGCCACATTCAGTCCATTGATCAATGACACACCAGCACCAAGCAGAGTGCCCAGCATTCGGCAGAACCGGGACATCGCGAACTGCGCGACGAGGGAGCCGATGACGGGAATCTTCAACATCGCTCCTTCCCAGATTCGTCGACCCTGTTCGGAGACCAGCCACGCCCGAAGCAGATAACCGCCGACAGCGACACCAATGCCGATAAACAGGCCGTACGATCTCAGCAGTTCGCTGGCCCCGATGATCATCTGGGTAAGCATGGGCAGCTCCGCGCCAAAACCTTCAAAAATCGTCTGGAAGCGAGGGATGAAGAAGACCAGCAGAAAGATCAACACACCGAGCGCAAGCACCAGGAGAATCACCGGATAGAGCAGGGCGGTCATCACCTTTGATTTCATCTCCTTCTCACGAGCCTGAAAGTCGGCGATCTGCGCCAGCACAACATCAAGGAACCCTCCCGTCTCGCCAGCTTCTACCATCGCGACGTACACTTTTGGAAAAGTCTCCGGAGAACGCGCCATCGCTTCCGCGAGCGAAACGCCGTCGACAACCAGATCGTAAATTTCCTTCCATTTTTCCCTTGCGCTCTGGTTCTCAGCTTCTTTCTGGAGAATCGTGAGTGCGCGGCTCAGCGGAACTCCGGCCGCCAGCAGACTGGAGAGCAACCGTGTGAAATTTTCGAGTGTGCGCGCGGTGATGCGGCCCTTGCTCTGCCGAAAGAAACTCAAATGCAAACCGCTCTTGGATTCGTCCTTCTCCGCGGATTTTTCCTTCGCGATCGATCTCGCCTCAGGTTTCTTTTTTGCCGGTTTGCGGGCCGGACCTTTCGAACCATTGCGCTCCGCCAGTCGAACCGGACGCAGGCCGTCACTACCCATTTGCCGCAAAGCCTCCTGGCGACCGCTGGCCTCAAGCTCGCCTTCGACGGAGGTGCCGTCGGTCTGCAAGGCTTTGTAGGCGAATACGGGCATCGTGTGAAATCGTTCAGTCGTCGGTCAGCGCGACGCTCGCGGGATTGACGTCGCCGCGATCCGTCTTGCGTTTGTTCCTCGAGCGGGAAACTTCTTTGGCGGTCGTGACGCTCAAGATTTCTTCGACGGTCGTAAGTCCCCGTTCCACCAGCCGCCAGCCATCTTCGGCAAGTGTCTTCATGCCGTCACGTTGGGCCGCCTCACGCACGGCATCGGTGGAGCCCCGGTGCAGCAGAAGCTGCCGGATCTCGGCATTGGTATTCATCCACTCGAAGATCGCACGCCGACCCGTGAATCCGGTGCGACGACATTCCGGGCAACCCACCGATCGGAAAAATACGGCGGAGCGCGGGATATCCAAGCTCTCCTTGAGCGCCTCCGCTTTTGATGAATTATCCACGACCTTGCAGTGTTCACATAGAACGCGGACGAGGCGCTGGGCGAGGACGGCTTCCAGCGACGACGCGACGAGATACGGTTCCACGCCCATGTCGACGAGTCGGGTCACCGCGCCGGGCGCGTCGTTGGTATGCAATGTAGAAAACACGAGGTGACCAGTGAGCGATGCTTGCACCGCGATTTGCGCGGTCTCCTGATCACGAATTTCACCGATGAGCACGACGTCCGGATCGTGGCGCAGAATGGAGCGCAACCCGCGGGCAAAGGTGAGTCCGGATTTCTCCGACACCTGGATCTGATTGACGCCCTTGAGCTGGTATTCCACCGGATCCTCAATCGTGATGATCTTTCGCTCGCTGTCGTTGATCGCGTTCAGTGCCGTGTACAGGGTCGAGGTCTTGCCGCTTCCGGTCGGGCCGGTCACGAGAATGATTCCATGCGGTAGTTCGAGGACGTGGTTGAAGCAATCCAGATCGCGTTCAGAAAGTCCGAGATCGACCATGCCGCGCAAGTTTGAATCCTGTCTCAGTAAACGCATCACCACCGCTTCACCATGCAACATCGGGATGATCGACACACGAATGTCGACTTCGGCGGTTTCAATTCGCACCTTGATCCGGCCGTCCTGGGGGAGTCGTTTCTCGGCAATGTTCAGGTGGCTCAAAATTTTGACCCGCGACACAATCGCCGGTTGAAACCGTTTGATCTGCGCGGGAACGGGCACTTCCTGGAGCACACCGTCAATGCGATAACGAATGCGAAGTTCATCCTCGAACGGTTCCAGGTGAACATCAGAGGCGCGCAGTTCAATGGCATCCTTCAACACCTGATTGACGAAACGAATGATCGACGCGTCATCTTCCGCCCCATCGAGATCAGAATCGTCTGTCTCGTCGTCAACGACTTGAAAAGAGGCCTCTTCGTCGAGCGTATCGATCGTGTCCGCCCCGACGCCGAGGCGCTTTTTCATCTCGCGCAGAATCGCCTCTCTGGGGGCCAGCACGGCGAGGAGTTGCAATCCGGTCAGGGTGCGGAGCGCGTCCAGGCCCTGCGTGGCAAAAAGCCGGCTCGTGGCCACTTCCACGTGACCATTCACGCGGCGCAGTGGAAGCAGTTCCTCCTTCAAAAGGAGCCGGGCGGGGAACAGTGAAAGAACCTCCTTGTTGGGTTCAATTTCATCTAGTGCCGTGAATCCGACTTCATATTCCCCGGCCAGCCAGCGGAGGACCGCCTCTTCATCGTCAGTGCCTGAGCCCGTGCGTTGAGCGAAGAGATTCGCGTCGGCCGCAGAGAGCTGGCTGGCGGAAATCATTTTGTCCAACAACGGACTCAGGTTTTGATCGGCGGATTCCACAGGCATGGCAGGGGAATGGTCGGATTCGTTGATCAAGGAAGTAATCCACCAAGAACAGCCGTCGCCTCTTGATTGAGATTCAACACTTCCTTCAAGCCCTTCTGAGCCTTGGCCAGCTTGGCTTCGTTCTCGGCGCGCACTTTGCGGAGGTCAGCCAGTTTGGCCTTGATGACGGCTGCATCGGCATTGTCGTCGACCGCTTTGCGCAAGCCGGCTTCTTCGGCATCTTCGCCACCACCCTGACCGCGAGGTCCACGACCGGGACGGTCGGCAGCGGCATCACCGCCCTGACCTCCGGGAGCGCCCTGGCCCCGACCGAATGCTCCGCGACCAAATCCACCGAAGCCGGTGGCTGTGGCCCGACGCGCGGTCATGACAGCACTGATGCGTTCGGAGATGATCTTCCACTCGTCATCGTTCGTGACTTTGAGTTGTTCGCGATAACGCTCCATCATGCGGTCCTGCATCTGAGCAGGATCAAAGTTGCCGCGACCACCACCGGGTCCACCTTGACGACCCTGGCCCTGGCCTTGACCAGGAGCTTGTGCCTGCGCGGGGGCGATGGAGGCAACGAGGAAACCAGCCACGCTCAGCATGGCCAGACTACGAGATAGTTTTTTCATATTTGTTGTTAGTAAACGGTTAGTATTTTCGAACTAAATTACCGCTGATCGTTTTGAAGATTTCGCGGTTGTAGCATTCTCTTCGCACGTGTTGTGCCACGTGAAAACCCCCGGAAATATAACCTCAACAAGCATGTTCTGCGCAACGGTTGCGCATCTCGTAGATTTGTGCGCGCAAACTTTGCGCACCGCAACGAAGCGTTGCTCACCTCGTGGATACGTGGCCGTCAGCGGACGGCGGGAAGGTGGGACTGCGAAGTGACTTCCTCACAGCGGGTCGCAAAATTTTTGACGGAGCGCGGCTGTATCGAAGAACAGCCGCAGCAGCTGCAGCAAGGATACAAATTTTCCAGCGAACAGCACTACCCTGTCCTTGGCACCCCGAGATCGTGTTCAATCTGCTCGAGCGGTCGACCTTTCGTTTCCGGTACCATGGCTTTCACCCAGACGAGCTGGAGGACCATCATGAAACAGAAAAATAGAAAGACGGTTCCGGGAGCGAACGCGTTTACCATTGCCGGGAAAAACGAGGTGAGCAACGCCGCGAAGATCCAGTGGGTAAAGCTGCCGAGTGACTGGCCTTGAGCTCGATGGCGGTTCGGAAAGATCTCCGATATGAAGACCCAGATAACCGCTCCTTGGCCGATCGCGTGCGCAGCGATAAACGCGAAAATACAAACTGGAACGACTGCAAAGTTCTCGGTGTAAAAAGCAATCGAGCACAAACCGAGCGACGCGATGTATCCAAACGATCCGATGTAAAGCAGCGTTCGGCGTCCAAGTTTGTCGATCAGCCAAAGTCCCACAAACGTGAAGATCAAATTGGTGACGCCAATCCCGATGGATTGAAGCAATGCTGCTTTTTCTCCCAGCCCCGTGAGTTCAAAAATCCGTGGTGCGAAATAGAGAATTGCGTTGACGCCGGAGAGTTGATTGAAGAACGCGATGAAGAACGCCAACATGATCGGAGTCTTGATCCGGGCCGACCAGAATCCTCCGGCGCTGGATTTATCGCGAGCGGCAGCGACAATTTCATCGGCTTTACCATTGAGTTCTCCCTCGGTGAATTCCGGATGGATGAGCGCCAGCACTTTGATTCCGCCGGCACGATCATTGTTGTGACCGATCAACCAGCGTGGGCTCTTCGGAATTCCGAAGCAGAGCACGGTGTAGATGAGCGCCGGAAGCGCTTCGATACCGAGCATCCAGCGCCAAGCGTCTACTTCAACATATTTGCCGATGATAAAATTTGAAAGAAACGCGACCAGGATACCGAAGACGATGTTGAACTGGAAAAGGCCGGTGAGGAGTCCGCGATTCTTTGCCGGAGCAATTTCAGAAATATAGAGCGGTGCAGCGATGGTCGAAATGCCCACTCCGAGTCCACCGATGAAACGCGCGATCATGAAAGAATTCACATCTGTCGCGAGCCCGGACGAGATCGCAGAAACGAAGTAGAGAATACCAATGGATAGGAGCGTGTTCTTACGCCCGAACTTGTCGGTCGGCCAGCTGCCGATGAGTGAACCCAAAACCGTTCCCCAAAGGGCCATGCTCATGGCGAGACCGTGCTGCCCGTCGCCGAGATGCCAGAGAGTCTGGATAGTTTGTTCCGCACCGGAGATGACGACAGTATCGAAGCCAAAAAGAAAACCGGCCAGTGCAGACGTGAGCGACCAAAAGAAGAGACGTTTGTTCACAGCAGATGAATTTGGGTTCTCGAAAACAATAGGGAATCAGCCCCGCTGAGTCAATCTTCAACGGGGATGCCGGGTGCGATTGAAAGCGTGGGGAAGGTGGAGTGAGACCTCCCGGCGAACTTGCGGGCGCACCAGACGGTTGATGGTTCGTCCTCGATTGGATTCGTATCCAGACGGCAACGGGTGGCCCGGCCATTCCGTTGTGTGACATCGGCGGGGTGCGAGGAATCCCCCAAGACATCAAAGACTTGCTCGGAGAGCTCGCCCCACCTTCCGGCGTCTTGGGTATTCAGTTGCCCCACACTTTCGATTGCACCTCGGGGATGGGACGGCCGGACTTCACCGTTTGCGCATGGTCCACAACCCTGTTGAGTGCGGCGGCAGAGCGCAGCAGCGACACCGCTTTCTTGCGGACGATGAGCACCATGAAATCCAACCTGTTCCGAACTGGGGAAAGCGGCGTGGCGCTTCGCTCGTGTGCCCGGCCTGGGCAGTGACTAATCAGAAGAAAGAGAATGATCGGGAAGCGAGACGAGAACCGAAGTGAAAGGCAAGGAGTGGGCCGCGCGGCCCTTGAGCTGAAAGAAGCCTGTAGCGAAGGCATGGTCGTAGGAACACGAACCAGCAGAGAGGCCGGGTGCGGGCTTTCTTGAGTTCACTGGTCAGGGACTTTCCACGTTCGAACGAGCAATGGATCGTGATGAACAGTTGATGGCAGTGCTGGGTTCACGTCTGCTGGAAGATCAGAAGAAGGTCGGTGAACCGGCGACGGCGATTGAGCTGCGTCAGTCTGGTGAGAACTCCATTCTCGCAAACATTGCTTTCAAGGTGAGCGCGTCACTCACGCAGGCTCTTCGCTGGACGTACTGGTGGAACTCAACCGAGGCGTTGCCCGATGACGTCACCAACGAGCAGGTATTGATTGAACTCAACACGGACTTCAGCACGAAAGGTCTGGCATCGCAGGACATTCAAGCAATCGTCGCGGCCTGGCAGGCCGGTGCGATCAGTCGGGATACCATGACGGAACTCTTCCGCCGCGGTGAGGTGTTGCCCGAAGGCAGGACGACTGAAGAGGAGCTGAAGCTGATTGGTGAGGGGCGATCTGCCGCCCCCGCGCAAAGGAGGAACGGCTCAATCCCTCTCGCGATATGAGAACTTTACTTCCGGGTCAGGATTCGTCACATTCCGGATCATATGAAAGCACCGCATCTGATTCAATACGGTGGCGATGATGCACACAGAACAGGCTCGGGTGGCGGTGTAGTTGTCAAACTCAAGAACCGACCCCTTTAAGAACCGACCCCTTTACCTTTACAGAAAGTAAGTCGCACCATCGCAGACCTCGCCGAGAGCGATGCTGTCACCACCGACCACGTTTCCGAAGCCATCCAACTCCGAGCGCTCGACAAGCAGTTGTGGGGTTAGAGCAGTTCGCAAAAGAATATCGGGAAAGGGGCGGGCAGAACGACCCTGACAGTCTCGGCGCTATTGATCGTCGCACCGGAAGCTCTTCGCCGGAAACTGGCGTTGAATCGCTGAAACCAACAATGGATTGAAACTTTCTGCGTTCCCGGAGGTAACGCGGTCCGGCGTCGTTCGGAGCGCGGGACGTCCCGGCCCGCAGCAGGCTCCGCAAGGTCGAATCGGGTGGGAGGAATCCAAGGGGTTCGCCGTGTGCCAATGCCATACTGTGCTTTTCGTTTTCTACGACATGCATTTTGAGGCGCGCACCAGGCGCGTAGCGGCGCTACATAGTAGACGTGCCACCAGGTTCGATGATCTTTGAGAGAATTGTTCTACCTCACGAAGCGGACATAAAAAACCTCCGTCCTTTCAAAGAACGGAGGGTGTGATTGTGTGAGCAACTACGGTTGCCGCTCGAACCTATTCAGCATCGGTTGGAAGCCAGTTGAGAGGGAGGCCGGAAACTTCTACAAGGTGGAAATCACCGGGATTCCAAAAGCTGAATGCGATGAAGAGTTTAGCGACCTTTCCATCAACCACCTGCGGCCACCACGCGGCGTTGTGAATGTGAGTGCCGAGTTCAAAGCCAAAGTCAGTTTTCGGAACAATGGTCGAGACAATCTGTTTCGATGGCCAGTGATAGATGTAGCAGGGGGCACCGGGATAGTTGGCATCGTTTCCGCCGGGCCCACGCAGACAACCCACGAGCGCGTAGTCGCCGATGAAATCGATGTCGCACGGCATGTTGCCCTTGGAGATGAGAAACCGTTCGATGATTTCTCCTTCGGAATTCACCGTGCAAATCTCACCGGAACCACGACTGCAGACCACCCAATTGCCCTTGTAGAACGCACCGCCGTGCGAAGTCGTGAAGTCGCTCTTGCCGCCGAAGATGGATTTCGGATTCTTCGTGTCGAACACAAGACTGCTTCCGTAGCCGTCGAACACCCAGGCGTTGCCGGATTCTGGGTGTAGCTCAACGTCGGTTGGATTGAACGAACCGCCGTCCGCAAAATATTTGTCCACCGAATCGTTCGCCTTGTAATCGCTGACGTCGGAGTCCGGATACGCGCGATGCCGCACGAGGTGACGCTCGTTGTCGGCGAAGTAGAAGCTGGGGTTCTTGCCGCCGTTCTCCAGGGCCAGTCCGTGGAAGTTCCCTTCGCCAAACTTCTCGCTGTCTTCCAGAATGATGCCTGCGCCGGGCTCGACTGTGAAACGAATGACCTTCGCGCCAATCGTCGTGTAGAGATCCGACGTGGAAGGATCGACATCGCTGCCGCCGTGGTTCTTGACCAAATGGTTTTTCAGTCCCGCGTCATCGGGTAGCATGTACTCGGCTGCGTTGCGGAAGAACAACCCTCCCCAGTTGCTTTTCACAAAAGGTTCGTTGTGGTCGCCGGCATCGGAGCTGTGATCATGACCCGGGTGGGCGATGGCGGCGGTGGAACTCAGTGCCAGCAACGCCAGCAAGTTTCTGATTTTCATATGTCGATCTGTCTTTGGTTTTTCAATTGAACGGGATGCCTGGATGTCAGTCGGTTTGTTTCCGTGAAACTGGGTCTGAGAACATGACCAGCGCATCGACGGAATGACGCGTGACGGAGGCGGATTTGGTTTCGGACGACCTTGCTCATTGGAGTGCGCAAAGTAAAGAATTCGACCTCGTGGTCAACGACAATTATCCTTCCCCGGTGGCGACAATTAAAACTCCCCGTTTGAGACGGGGCTAAATCCGTATTTCTTGTGTCTTTGCATGGGTTTGAGAGTTTGCCCTTCGTGGAATGGAGTCTTTGACGCGCAAGCGGCAAAGGCGCAATGGAACGAAGGGCAAACTTCGC
>Ga0209390_10002380_pt1 | contig 33140 bp, 1 predicted proteins | sample BON01_FD_187212 | JGI IMG/M metagenome (GOLD analysis project Ga0209390, IMG submission 187212) | Freshwater microbial communities from Lake Bonney liftoff mats and glacier meltwater in Antarctica - BON-01 (SPAdes) (version 2) | ecosystem: Environmental > Aquatic > Freshwater > Ice > Glacier...
GCAGCACTCAAGAAACAGTCTCAAAATGGATCCAGCTGCTCCACAAGCACCCAGCCCACCTCCATGCACTGGATATGAAAGATGCCCAAAAACAGAGGGACCCGGGGATAAAACCACTGGAGGGCATTACGACATCCAAGCTCGAGGACAAATATATTATCAAACGAAATAAAATACGCAACCAAATCACCCTTTTACGCGGCCACGTCGAGACTGGGGTGGTATTCTTCCTTGATAAAATAGGAGAAACTATAAGAGCCTGTGACAACCTATTACTAATCTGGACAATTCATGGTACACCCCTAGGAGATCGGAAGGTAAAGGAAACCATGTACAGAACAGTAACAAAGACACTCGAGGTAATTGAAGAATGGAGAGACAATAAGTCCACGGAAGAAACCTTGAACTCCCTTACCTACATTGAGACGTTCCTCGAGGAAATCAATGGGTTGCACCTCGGCATTTTGAAAGAGGAAGAGGACGCGGCAACTGAATTCCCCTCCCTACTAAAACTGTTGAGCAAGAAAATTTCATTATCCGGGAATAGCTTCCTAACCCGGAAATGGTGGTACGAGTTGATGACGTCGAGACCGCCACCCTTACCAAAAAACTCAGAAACAATGAGAGAGAACATACTTGACCGAGTTGAGGAAGGATGGCAAGAAGAGGACTGGGAAACGACCATGCCCAAACCAATTCGTAGACTTGTACAGGAAAGTCTGACCTCCACGAGGAACATGCCCTCAGATGCAGTATATGAGCGTTGCTGGTTTCTCACTAGGCATTGGTAGACATGAGCAGTCACGAAGCCGGGCGGGAATGGCGACCCGTTGGTCCAAAGTGGTGAGGAGCGTGTGCGCAAAAAGACATTTCGAGTTGTCTCTCCGTGGAGTTTTTCGAAATGATCGGGCTGAACAACCGCGACGAGCGAGACATCATATTGTGTTGAATTGTAGACATTGCGAAGTTTTGACATATAGCAAGGCAGTGTTTATTATGCTGTCTTGTCGAGTGTGACAGCATACAGGAAATACAAGAAGCCACATGGACTCGCTTAGCACTGTAGCACGATGCAATCAGGTGTTGCCATTACGGCACAACACATAACAACGGTGTCATGATAACCCCTCTCTCTCAGATGGCACAAAGTTTATTTTCAAACAAGTTTATTACAACCAAAAAAAAGTTGTTCGGTGTGAAAATAGTATAGTATAGTTTTGTTTTGTCCACATAGTAGTTTGTGTGTGTTCGAGTAAAACAGAGCATATATTTGTATTGCTGTTTACCTTTTACGTTGAACTCAAGTGAGTGTGACTTAGTTAGCATGCATGTGACTGACACAATATCAGCCATATGTGTGATACACCAGCTGCCCATTGTGGAAAAATGCATTTGACTCGGTTTGATGGATTCCAATGTACGTCTCTGTGGGTTCTGTGTGTTGCTGTGACGCAGCAGCATGCATGTATCTGTTCAGCGCAACACAGAGAGTGATGAAAATCAGACCCCCAACGCCTGCCAAAATAGCAACCAAAAACGAGGACTGTGTATGATTGCCTTGCACATTTGGCAAGATGCCTGACGTATTTGTACTGTTTTGGGTATAATAATGGGGAGTCGTGCTAGGATAATCAAAGTAAGGGGTGGTAGGCTGAGGGTTGGTCGAAGGAGCTGCGTTCACCTGACCACCAGGCGGGACTGGGTCCATTTGGCTGTAAAACCACGCACAGGAAGTGTCGAGCTGTGTGTTTCCGAGTTTCGATAAGGAACATATAGTCAAGTTCGACTGCTCGGAAGCAGTAACACGCCGCAGACCAGAAAACCCGGCAGACATCAGTACATCACTGTCAATGAAAGAGCGTCCTGATGCCACCACGACATATGTAATGTGTACAATCTCTGTTTGCAGGAGTCGGCGTGTCGCCGCATACGCGCATTTGCTGGCGTAGTGGGCACGAGCCACCGACGTGATCACCACATCCGAAATGGAGGCAGACGAGGCATTCAACATCTGAGCTCGAATCGTGTTTCCCTCAGTCCACATAAACGAGTCCTCCTTCTGACAAAACGTGCTGATCTGCACCTCCTTTTCAATTACGAGCATGTCGCACGACACGGTGTAGCTCTGCTTCGATGCACATACCACTTGCGTGACTTTTTCGTTGTTGTCAATGGACGTAATCTTGCGCGTGAGCGCACTATTTTGGGTCCTGTTTTCTATAACTACCTGCTGTTGTTGTACAGACGCCCTGGATGAGGACGAATCTAGCGACAAAAGAAAACGAGATGCCGCACTCCCTGTTTTCATAACAATCTCTGCGCGCTGTAACACGACTGGTTTCTTGGATGCAATGGGCAATGACTTTTGCGTGGCAATGGGCTTGCTGTAGCTGCGAACATGCGTTTTGCGGCCGTGCTCGTAGCGTGTTCTCGATTGCTGTGTTTTGAGCACAATGCTCTGTGACCTGCGCAACAGTTGCGACGAGCTAGCACAGCTGCGTGTCTGTGTGGTGAAAATCGTGGCAGTGTTGTTGTTTGCGCGTGCAACGGCCTTTTGCAAGGGGTCCATGTCGTTTTCTGTCGACAATACTACATACCCTGTGTACTTGGGATCGCTGTTGCTTTCTGTGTCTGGCGCGACAGGCGTGGTTGGTGAAAATGTGAACACATTGAATTCGCCATTTTCAAAGTAGATATGCATGTAATACCACAATTTCGCGTCTACAGTAGCGTGCCATTGACAAGGCAGAACGTCACTTTTGCAACCAGTGGATGTGCACGATGTGCAAGCGGCAAAATCCGTCATGTTCACGGCTCCAAACAAGGCAGTCGATGTGCTGAACATCCACATGTTTTTGAGCAAGGTAGCATTATGCAAATGCACGTGAAAACAACCGTCCACGAGCTGGATATTGCGCTTCAGAGGCACAAATGCCGTTATGCTAGTGCCTTCGAAAAATGTAATTGGATGCAGGCCATCGGGATTTGGGATATTATCATCATACTGTACTGCATGATGATTCATGAACCCCAACTCATCACAATTGAAGTATTTGCATGCTGGTGATTCGCCTACCGAAAACACAGTGTACAGCCAAAAAGATCGCACACCTTCTTCAGGTGCAGGTGGTGGTATCAATGGCTTCCACTTAATGGTGCCCTGGATATTGTCGTATTCTGCAGACGATGGACACCGCCCAGCACACTGTCCGACGCCATACACTCCCCCAAACAACAAGTCGCCAATGCGCCACAAGTGCGCGTCATTTGGAATGTTGTAGTTGTTTGCAGGCTCTTGCACACTCGAGACTGTCCTGACATGTTCCACCTGCCAGGCGTATGATGTGTCTGTAGAATTCGCCGATGCCTCCACGCATAGCATCGCATCCGATGTCACACAGCCATGTTCCCGCATTGAGAACAAGACAGTCATCCATCCACGAGTCTTCACATACACCTTGTTGAAAATACGCACATTGGGTGTTTCTTCGGAAGTGCTGCTATTTTCCAGCGCAATTGTATTGAGAGAACATGGATATTCATTGGTATCCTCAAACACGTGAAGATCCAGATCTGTGCTGCCATGATCAATTGATGTGCATGCTACTGGGACCGTGTTCCACAGCTCAGAGTACAGACGGCCAGTGATGGCACCAGTGCCACCTTCCACAAAGGCCACGCGTGCTGAGCCCAGTGTGTGTTTGTGTAGCGCAATGATTCTGGCATGGGGGTGTATGAAATTGCAGCAATCCTCCTCGTCCTTGTCGGGATTGCGTGTTTTCCCCAGCGGCACAACAATGCCATCGAGGATGTATGGGTTTTTCTCGTTGGTAGAGTTGGCATTGTCGGGGTCCATCTCTTGCTCACAGATGTCATACTGTGCTGGCAAAGACGGTGAGGTAGCGTGCATTGCTGCAGCGCTTGGGTCTGAGGCAAAATACACGGTCGGTAGTGTTTTTGTGCTGCTTGCAGTCATGCTGCCAATGGACAGGACATCACCTGTGCGTAGGGCATTGTCATCTAGCTCTGTAATGAAAACGTGGGATGGCACAGAGGATGTGCCGTGGCCATCATCGACTTTCGGAATGACTCTTATGATTTTCTCAACGTGTTGTAGAGTGTCGCCAATTGTGTAGGTTCTTGCAATGATTCCACACACACACTCGGTAATGAGTGATGGTGACATGCCGTCTGGCGGAAGAGCACAGGCAATATCGGGTCGCAGAACTATTCTCTCGTTCTCTGTAAGATAGGGGAGGTTGTTGTATTGAGGGTGGCATACGTACAGTGGACCTCCGTGTCTGTCTGTGTCTTTTCTGCTACCGTATGCGATTTTCTGCGTAAAAATGTCTGATCCGCGCCTGTTTGTGATGGCAGCGGAGGAGTTTGGAACAGAAATTTGGTATACAGACTGGAAATCGCTGCGCAGTTCCAGGTCAGCGTCTGTCACCTCGTATCGCCGCATAATGTCGGCCACTGTGTACATACACGGGAGTATCTGATCGGTTTTGAGATTCTTTGACAAATCACACCGCACATACCCAGCGTCGAGAGCAGAATTATTCACGCCAGGGAACGAAAGCTGTCCTATTTTACAGGCAGGATTGTTCGTGTGCGTGGCAACATTGCCACCCAACGGAGCCTGCGCCGATACTGCTCCAGCACTGATGCGCGACAGAGGCCAGCACACTGGAGGGTCTGGCAAGAACCCGCCCTGTGATACCCATGCATTATGGCTCGCAAACGCAGTGTAGAAAATATTGCCCAGGCTCGGAGTTTCGGCCAAAAGAACAGTTGTATCCAGTGAATTTATCAGCTTGTTAGGACCGTGATTGTACCGGGCTGGCAGCGATATGGAAGTGCTAAAGTGTGTTGGTGGATACGGGATAGCATTCTGTGTCATTGATCCACATCGAATCCAGTCCCAATCATTGGTGTGAGTGGAAATATTCAGTTTCTTAGAGGCTATAAAGACTGACATGTGTATGGGCGTACCCGTGTCATAATTGCGATACATTACCTCGCGCTGTGCGTTTCTGAAAACACGCTCAGAATTGCTGGGATACCGCACATTGATGCCAATATGCGGCGTCAAGTGGATGGAAATGTCGTCGTCCCAGTCTTCGCCAGGCAACAGACGCTGAACAAATCCAGCCCCCCCAGCTCCAAAATAACTCTCTTCCGTCTGCAACTCGATTGCCCGCCATCGATTGCGCTCGCTTGTCCGCTGCGTGTGCAAGAGGGGTAGAGCCTCGGTATTGGACGTATTCCTTGTCCAGTTTGTGCCACACGTTTGCGACGCATTGGCCCTGGCACACAGGAAGGGGTCTTCTGCATACGATACATCCTTGTACAGCACGCCTATGTTATCTAGTTCGCCAAAGCGATTCACAATCACTGCGCGAGTGTTGGTGGTGTGCAAGAATTCCCCCCCAGACTCCATGAGGTCCATTCGAACTCCAGCCTCGAAAAAGGGAGCCTGTGTCGCTGGCTGTGGTTGCGTTTCGAAAATGTGGTCGTCTGCACGAATCGTCTCGCCGTTCTCGGGTAACAACATGTGTGTGTATTGCAAAGGCAGAGTGTCGTCGGAAGCAATCTGTGATCGTAAAATTGGAGCCAAGATTGCATTGAGTGGCACGCCCCACGGATCCACGTGTCCTAATTGCGAGTTACAGTCACACAGCGTGTGCACATCTGTGTATTTTTTTGAAAGGGTGCAAAACAGATCACTACGGATGCGATACTGAGTTGCTGCATCCACTGCAATCACAGGAACGGGTCTGGGCACGCTGTCGTGCGCATAGTAGAAAAAAAACTTCAAATTCTTGAAATTTGCATAGGTGGGTGGTACGAGGATCGAGGTGTGTTGCTGGTCGGTATCCACGGTGACAAACAATGCCATAATGCCTGTGCAGCGGGTCTTGGCGATTGCCTGATCCGCAATATACACGGGAGTCATACTCTCATCAACACCGGACCAGTCGATTACCGTAGCCACGCCCTGTATAAGGATGATGGGCTGTGGCTGCATCAAATCAATAATCCCGTCGGAAACAAAAGAACGGCTTGCATTTCCGTATGCTGCCGGCTGTCTGATTTGCAACGTGTATTTCGAGTCGCGGTTGTCGTAGGGGTCCTGGAACGCGCGCATCGAGTGTAAACAGTGGTAAAAGTGCAGGGCTGCTCCCAATGTTTGTTCCGACTGTTCCGACTGTTCCGCAGACGCGGTAAAAATTCGTTCCGATACAAAGCCCCTTTCGGAGGCATGGATCTCGGGGTGCACACAGTGGCACTTCTTATGCGCTGTTTGCCAGACTTGGACGGGTGCCAGTGACTTATGTTCAGCAGCAATCTGCAGCACCCCGAGCGTGCTTGGGTCTACCGTTTGCACAGTCTGGCAACAGCCAGCACAATAATGCGAGCAAATAATGGGTGCCACGGAGATGCACGGCGGACCATCTGGGTACTGCTCAAGTACGATACGCACATATCGCACTCGCAAAGGATCGCCGTCAAAGTGTATTTCGAGGCTGTCTTGGGCAGTACTGAGCGTAGAGAGGTCCATAGTTCTCGAGTGTTGTGATGCAAACGTCGGATTTATGTCGTAGTAAACACGTACGAGCCCCAAACCAGACGATCCGGGCACATGCGCGAAAACAAGACCACTCAATGCCTTGATATTCTGGAGGTCCATTTCGACAAACAACGGCATGCTTCCCTCATGTGCGCGATGGGCGAAAAGGGCCATGTCGTGTTGGAAACACAATCCTTTGCCCCCGAACCACGGCTCTTGCGAGAATGTGTCGGGAATCGAGTCACCCGACCACGACCACGCACTGTTGTTGTCAAAATGCCACTTTTGCCGGTCGATGTCGAGTGACGCCAGTGGGATGCGGTGGCGGGTGTTGCATGCTATTTTCTCTACGTCACACGCGGGAAACTTGAGCAAAATATACCGTGCTTTCACGTGTGCGATGGCGTGCTGCAGAAAGAAATTATCGTTCAACCACGGAATATATGCGCGCTTCTGCCAGGACTCGTCGATGAGTCCTCCCTGAACAGCAGACGCGCGCGGTGTAGACAGTTGCTGAATCTCGTCAATGCTCATGGCGCGCCGATACACGCGAACCTCATCCAGCTGTCCCTGGTAGCACGCATACGTAGCCCCTGCTTGCTCTGGACAGAAGGCGATTGCACCGTCATTCATATGCGAACGCAAAACGAGTTTTTGAGCTCCCATACCTCGTACGCTGTATGTGTCACCATCGGCAGCCTGCTCCCCATTTGCAAGGATATTGCACTCTGAGTTCAGGCAGACGTATGCCGATCCTGTGTTTGTCTTGACACTCAATGTGTAGTGATTCCAGCCCCCAACCACAACCAAGACACTTGCCGGGGTGTATATGAGGTCCCCCAACGAAGATCGACTCGACGCTTCTAGTGCGAGGTTATTCTGCACCGTCAACACGGTGGTAACAACAGATGGGTTGTGCCAGTTTTGCTCCACACGGAGGAAAGACTGCCGGTTGTCTGAAGCCATTTCAAGAATCACGTGCTTTCTTCCGGGACTGGGATGTGTCATGCCGACAAACCAGAATGAAATGGCAAAGTCGCTTTGTGCTTGCAGCTCGACAGTGCCCATCTCAAGATAATTCGCATTGTTGAGCACCAGACTGCCAAAGCTTAACGGCCCGGAAACGCTGGGTAAGGTCTGGTTCAGCGTGCTTTTTGTTGCAACCACCGCTTGCGTCGCAACTCGGGCGTCTGTTTTGTAATTCGAGCTGTCTTTGCCAGGAAAGGTGAGATCGTCAAATTGCAACCACATGAGCAAATCGGGGTCGACACTGACAAGTTCAGATTGACAATCCTTGCACTGCTCTAGTGTTTCGTCGCCTGTTTGATACTGGGCATACACAGGATTGGCATCGAGGTCGGGGTCGTCGCCGATCTGGATCTCATAATGTTTCAACGCGCGCCACAGCATTTGTATATTGTCAGCTCGTGTCGATTGCGAGCTGTTCGCAACAAAATCCAGGTCGAGTTCGATCTTGACTTCGCTAATGACAGTGGAATACTGCAAGTCCAAACGCACCCATCCTGCGTCGTTGTCGCCCGACGACCGCAGGATTTCGACCGTTTTGCTGGCGATTTCAGCAGCGAGCACAGTTGGAATCGCAACGTCGGAACACTGTTCATCAAACGTTTCATCAAACCAAGGCGACTCTGGATTGGCATGAAAGCGCGCATCAAGGCCATGGCACTCACAGCAATATCCAGAATATTCCCAGTCACACAGCTGGTGGTTTCCAAGCAGCTGTGTTGCCACCTCGACGCACGTTTTATGATCAACACTATGTCGCCATTCTGTGCCATTGTCGGCGCGCCGCTGGTAACACGGGATGTCCTGCCACGGCCCATTTCCGTTGTACTTTTGCGACGCGGTACCCGTGGACACTACATCAAACCCCTCTTCGCCCCACCCAAAACAAGCACAATCGATGCTTGATTCGGGCCGTCTTGCAAGCAAATCGCGAGTGGCGACACAATTGTTGAACACGGAGTCGGTGCCAGCAAGTGGCGACAGCACCTTGAGTTCCTGAAGCATACTCTGCAAGCTGGTGGGAATGCGCCAGGCTTCATCATATGCAATCTGGCTGCTTTTACACAGACACGTCGAAAAACGTGATGTCCCGCACTGAAAACACGCGGTCGGTCCCGAAATCAATTTCAGCGTGTTGGTCGGACACACGCTGCAGCTCTCCCCGTTTAGCCCCGAAAAACCGGCATTGCACTCGCACGCAGCACTGCTGATACTATTTGGCAAAGAATTTGCATTGGTAGGACACGACACACAAGGCGAAGATCCGTTTACTGACTTGTACGTGTTGGCCATGCACATGGAACACGTGACTCCGCCGTTCGGTCCCGACCATCCAGCATTGCAAACACAGGCGTATACGGAGGTACTTGCAGACGGCGAGTGCGAATTGGCACTACACACACTACACGCATCAGACCCGGGCGTTGCTTTGTAAGTACCCGCATCACATGCCAAACACGGCCCGCCCAAAGGCCCAGTCCATCCGAGATTGCAGGTGCAGTCAGTGAGTTTGGCACTTGCTGTGGGGGAATTTGAGTTGGACGCGCACGCCTGGCACTGATCTTTGTTGCCACCGACTACGACTGAAAACTTTCCCTGTACACATAGAGTGCACTCGGCGTCCCCTGAATCCACTTTGTATTTACCGGCAATGCATTCTGTGCATGGTCCTCCGTTTGGTCCGGTCGAACCAGGGTTGCAAGTACAATTTGCAAAGTTGTCACTGGCTTCTGGGGCGTTTGAGTTTTCTGTGCACTGCGTACACACACTGGAACTACTTGCACCCACCACTGTCGAAAAGGTTCCGGATGAACAGCTGCGGCATTGTGATTCGCCGCCCACATTCTTGTATTTTCCTGCGACACAGTTGAGACAAGGTCCGCCGTCGGGTCCAGTTGATCCCACATTGCAGGTGCAGTTGCTAAGTGAGCTGCTTGCCTCGACAGCGTTGGAAAGGAGCGGGCATCCAACACATACATCACTCGTGGCCGCAACTGTGGTGGAATATTTGCCTGGCACACACACGTTGCAAGCCGCTTTGCCGACAAGGATCTTGAATTTTCCAGCTTCACATCCTTCACACTGTCCGCCATCCGCCCCAGTAAATCCAGCATCACACACACAATCCGTTTGTTCATTGCTGCCCTCGGTGGAGCTCGATTGGGCTAAGCACGGCTGGCATACGTCGGAGACCGCTGCGACCGCCGTGGAAAACTGTCCGATACCACAGTTTATGCACGCGCTAGCGTCAGCTACAGTCTGGAACTTGCCCGCAACACATGCTGTGCAAAGTAGGCCACTATTTCCAAAAAATCCCGCGTTACATACACAGTTGGTGTTTTGTGTGCTGGCCTCTGGAGCGTTGGAATTAGGCAGGCAAGACTCACACACGTCGGCAGTCGTCGCACCTACTGTTGTGGAATATTCGTCCACCGAACAGCTCGTGCACAGGGCATCACCAGTAGGGATTTTGTATTTTCCAGCAGCACACAACTCACACACTGTCCCGTCGTCTCCAGTGGACCCCGCATTGCAATAACAATCTATTTTTTCATCACTGGCAATGGGGGAGTGTGAATGCAAATGACACTGTTGGCACACGTCTTCAATCGCACCCACGGCAGTGGAATATTGACCCTCGGCACATTTGCTGCACGCTGCGTCCCCGATTTCGGACTTGTACTTGCCAGCAACACATAATGTGCACGGCGTGCCATTGGGACCGGTCGATCCTATGTTACACATACAGTCGGTTTGCTCGTCACTGGCGCCTGGGGCGTTCGAGCGCAATGGGCATTGCAAACACGAATTAGCAGTTTTGCTGCCAATGGTTGGCGAATACCGGCCCTCTGCGCAATCGCTACAAATTGCACTGCCGCTCGAGTTCTTGTAGGTTCCCGCAACACATAGCTCACACGGTCCACCATCAGAACCCGTTGACCCTGCATTACACAAGCAGTTTTCCACCCGGCTGCTTGCAACTTGCGAATGGGAATTTGATGCACATTCCGCACAGTTATCAAGCGTAGCACCGTGTAACAGAGAATATTTCCCAGCCACACACTCCTCACATTCTGTATTGCCAGAGCCAATGGAGTATGTGCCGGAGACGCACAATGTACACGGCCCTCCGTCGGCACCTGACGATCCAGCATTACAAATGCAGTCGATTTTGGCGCCGCTGGCCTCGGGGGCATCCGAACGAATCCCGCACTGCTGGCACGGGTTTGTTGTAGCCCCAATCGCAGTGGAATATTTGCCCTGCAGGCACGAGACACAGGTCGTGTTGCCTGGTAAGAGCTTGTATTTTCCTGCAGCACATACGGTGCAGAGTCCACCATTTTCCCCCGAGTATCCAGCGTTGCAAATACAGCTGTCAAATACTTTGCTTGCGGGGGGGGCCTGTGAGTTTTCTGTACATGCTCTGCATGTGCTTTCTCCCGTGCCTGAGAAGGTATTCGCAGCGCACGGCACGCAATTATCCTCGGAATCCGAGATTTCAGTTGCAGAAAACAGGCCTGCCCCACATGCAGAACACTGAAGCCTATTTGACTCCGAGTTGAAAAAACCAGCCGTGCACGCATAACACTTATTGTCATAAATGTCAGCAGCAGTGGCAGCTTCGCCCTGCATGGTATGTGCGTAACCTGGGTTACACCAGCAGTCGCTGGGCGAGTAGGCATCCAGTCGATCTGACGGCATGGTGTGAGAATTCACGTTGCACGCAGTGGCCGAGCCATTTGTACAATAATGCAAAAGCTTGCAGGGCTCGCATATCATAGAAGCCACTGGTTTATACGTTCCATTTATGCATGTCTGGCACTCACTTTGTGCTGCTATGGACACCTGTGTACTGCTACAAGATTGGCACGTAAGATGCGTGGTAGCACCAAATACGTTTGAAAATGTGTCTGCTGCGCATTCGTCACAATGGGCGTTTCCACCCAGTCTCTCGGCATATGTGCCAGTAGGACACACTAGACAATCTTGTTCACGCACACGAGCGTCTTGGCCGTCTGTAGATTTGCCCTTGGCGCACGCATGACAGCTGTCAATAGTGTTTGCAGCTGAAGTGTTTTGGAACGTTCCTGCGACACAATGAATGCACATGCTGGCTGTTGTTGCGCCTGATGTGGTGGAATATGTACCTAAAACACAGTGATTACAGGATGCATTCCCCGATTGCGGCTTGAATGTGCCGGCTGCACACAACTGGCACGGTCCGCCGTGTCCCCCCGTTGATCCAGCCAGGCAGATGCAGTCCGTCTGCTCATCGCTCCCTGCACCAGCAATGGAGAGTGCTGGGCATTGCTGACAGACATTGGAAACCGCTGCAATGGCGGCGGAAAACTGATTTGCCAGGCAAACACTACAGCTTGCGTTGCCGGTGGCGACCTTGTAAGTGCCGGCAACACAGCCCAAACACGTGCCACCATCAGGTCCCGTAGACCCAGCATTGCAAATGCAGTCGATTTGCTTGTTGCTTCCAATCTGTGCGTTGGAATTGACAGGGCAGTCGTCACAAACGTCGGCTGTCGCACCTTGGATTGTGGAAAATTTGCCTATACTGCACCGAGTGCAAGCCTCATCCCCCGACGTTTTTTTGAAAGTTCCTGCTTGGCACATTTGACACGATGTTCCGTCGTCGGTCTTTGTAAAGCCAGCGTTGCATTTGCAGTCGGTTTCTTCATCGCTGGATGTCGGCGAGATGGAGTTTGGTAAACAATCTTGGCACACATCCAAAATCGCACCAACCGCCACAGAATATTTCCCTGCTATGCACTCACTGCACTGTCTGTCGCCCGCAAACATCTTGAATGTCCCAGCAATACATTCCACACACACTGTGCCGTTCGCACCAGTCGACCCAGCATTGCAGATGCACTTTGAAATGTTGTTGCTAGCAGCGGGGGAATTCGATCGCAACGGGCATGATTGACACGTGTTCGATGTAGCCGCACTGATGGTGGAATATTTGCCAGATATACATTGTGTGCACACCGTGTCCCCAGAAACGAGTTTGAATGTGCCTGGCACACACTGCACACAGAGTGAACCCCCGTCGGCCCCCGTGAACCCAGAATTGCATTTGCAAGCAAGCTGACTGCTTGTGCTTTCAGGAGAATTCGAGTGTGCACCACATCTTTGACACACGTCGGAGATCGCACCGATTTCGCCTGAGTAGTGGTCTGCAGGACACTTTGTGCACTCCGAGCTGCCAGTTGTGAGTTTGTAGGTGCCCGCCACACACAGCGGGCACGCAAACCCATTGGGTCCAGACGACCCTGCGTTGCAAATGCAGTCTGTCGAAAAAGCACTGGCAGTGCCTGAGTTTGTGTTCGATGGGCATGCCAAACACGTGCTTCTCGACGTGGCTGCACTTGTGAGCGAATATTTGCCTACTTGGCATACACTACAGGGTACATCCCCTGGCACCTCTTTGAATTTGCCTGCTGCACATGCAATGCAGTCGCTTCCGTCGGCTCCGGCGAAACCAGCGTTGCAAAAGCAGTCTTGCAACGCGGCACTCTGGATTGCCGAGCTGGAATTCGCAGGACACGACGTGCAAGCATTCGGTCCTTGTCCCGTTTTGTACGTTCCAGCAGCGCAGGCGACACATGGGAAAATCACAGGGTTTGCGGCCAAATGGTTGGCAATAATTGCCTCACAGTGTGGGTTCTGTGCGCAACTGCACGGGCAGAACAGACATGCCCCGGAAATCTTATTCCCAACCCACTGATCGTTTGCGTCTTGTGCATCGTAGCAGTCTACACCATGCGACAAAAGCCGATCGGCACAGGTGTACTCTACCTGCTCGTACTCGCCAGTGAAAACTGACACTTCCGTACAAGAGCCGTTTTCAGGGGGCATTTGTGCGTAAAATCCAGCGTTACAGATGCATCCGTGCTCATGGCTATTCTGTGCTGGCGAATTGGTGTTGGCAGGGCACGCACTGCAAGCAGCAAAGCCCGTGTTTTCTTTGAAAGTGTCTGGAGCACAAGCTCGACACGGTCCACCATCTGGGCCCGAAAACCCCACATTGCACCGGCAATCGGTTCGGTGCGCGCTGCCTTCCACTGAGTGTGAGTCGCCCGGACACATTGCACAATTTGCAGACCATACCTCGACCTCCACGAGCGACAAAGGCTGCTCCAGTGCTGAGGTAGAAAAATACACATATTTGCCTTCTATTGCTCCAACACACTTGATTTGTCTGCTAGGGGCAAAGTAAGTGTCGACTGTGGCGTTGAAAACTGCCCCAGATCTGTTGTTTGGCAATGCACTCTGTCCGTCGATACACATGATATTCTGGGAAAAATCACTGGCACTACCATTTTTTCCAACGTAAACACCATACCCATCCGTCCTCTCAGAGGCCTCGTTTCGTCCAGTGACGTTGAGTCCAATCACAGTGACGTTGAGTTCCAAATCGACGCGCCACCATGCTGAAACAGGGACACGTTGTGTTTGGCTGGCGCTGTGCAGAATTCCATCAACAGCAAAGTACGATTCTCCACCCTCTCTTGTAGTGCTCTGATTTGTCACACACCCCTCGTTTTTGTCATGTCCACACTGGCGGGCCCAGTTCACAGCATAGTTACTTTTGCGATAACTTCCAGGAGTGCAGATTGTGCATTCGCCACCATCCACTCCACTGAACCCAGCATTGCACTCACACGCCTCCGCAAACACGCTGTTGGCAGGGGAATGCGAATGGTTGGAGCATGCAATGCAGGGCCCAAGTTGTGGTCCGAAAAAATTGGCAACACAGTAGCAGGCCTGAGCAGAAATGCTGGCGACGGGCGACTGTGAGTTTGCGTGACAAGAGCTGCATATGGCGTCTCCCACTTGATTTTTGTAGCTGCCCTGAACACATGCTACACACACACCGTCGAGCCGCGAGTAACCCATCGTACACGCACAGTCGTAAATTGAAACAAGACTACCGCGCCCCGTGTACGTGCTTGGAGAGGGGCATTGCTGGCATTTCAGCGTCGAGCCATTATTGTATGTATTCACAGGACAGGGTTCTAGGTTTGCTCCTGAAGCCGTTGTTTGGAATGCTGGTGGCGAAACACATAGTGCTGGACAGCTCTGTCCGTCGCTTTCGCTGAGCATACATAACGACGCATTCTTTTCCGAAACGGTGTCTTTTTGAGTGTACGCGGACATGATATCGTCGGCACTCAAAGCACGACTATACACACGATAGTCGTCCACCGCACCATTGAAGAACCCAGTGTCGTCAAAAGCCTTTCCTATGGTGCAGGTTGTGAACGTCGCGATGGTCGGGAACGCATTCGTGGTGAGTGGCACCAATGCTGAACCATCAATATAGACACGCCACTGCTGAGAACTCCTGTCTATTATCCAAGCGACGTGATACCATCTGTCATTGTCAAAGTTGGTGCTGGTGGTGTACACCTGGGTGCCTGCAGATTTCATATCAAACGTAATCCGGGACGAGTTGCTGTCTTTTCTGACGGTTACAGTGTCAAAAGCGCTGTATTTCATGGCAACAATGTTGACACTCGCTTCGTCCTGCAGATTCCATCGAAACCAGAACAGTATCGAAGTGTCGCTGAAAAATGCGCCTGGGAACTGGAAAAACTTTGCCATTGCCACCCGCACGTTCTTGACATTATAAACGGTGTTACTATTCCATATGACAGTCGAGAACCCCGGCAGAGAATTGTCCCATATTTTCTGTACAACATGCACATCATCCTGTGGATTAAGGGCATAATTTGAGTATCTGTCGCCAGACGATGCGGGTTCGACAGAGTTTTGCGCCGCAATAAGAGTTACTGAGGTCATTTTCGAGACACTTCCATCGCGCACTATGAAAACATAAATGTCACCTGCCAACTTCCAGGCAATTACATCAGGTCTTATCTGCTCGACGCCACCAGTCTGCCATCCATACATTGTCCCTGTAATGGTATACACGGGCCCGTCCTTTCTCAGCGCGAGACTGCCATCACCTTCTTTGAATTCGTCTGTGTTAATCAAGCCAAAATTGCCATTCTGCACGCTCCCAGTGCCGTGGCGATTGTAGCCACTACTGTCCACGTTTGCAGCTGCGTCACGGTTGAATCGATACCACAGCTCCAGCATGTGCACGTCTGGAGTGTATGCAACGGTAGGGGCATGCGACATGCAGTCAAAACAGCGGGTGTCGTTGACCTTGTTGTTGAAGGTGTTAGTAGCACATTGGTCGCATAGCAGTGTGCCACGATTCCACACATAACCTGCCTGGCAAAGACAGGGCGCCATGGTAGTCTGTCCTGTTAAGTTGTGGTATGAAAAATCGGGACACGGCGTGCATGCGTGGTCGCCCGTATTTGGCTTGAAAAAGCTAGTATTGCAGTCGTTACACACTGTGTTGGAGGCATCGCGTTCGGCCCCAGCCGGGCATATGAATCCGCAGGAATTTCCAGGATCGCCGTTGTAGCCAGCGTTGCAGACGCAGTCGGTGTTTGCGACAGATCCAGCGGGGGACGCCGAAAACGCTGAGCAGTTTTCGAAAAATGTATCACCTGCGCTTGTTTTGAACGTATTGGCCGGCGTTTTCTGACATAAATTTAGTTTTTTGACGAACCCCATGTTACACAGGCAGTCTAAGGCTTCGTCACTTGCAAGCGGGGCGTCTGAGTTTGGTGTACAGGCCTCGCACACAGAGACTGAGGAAGCACCAACAATGGTGGAAAAGGTACCCACTTCGCAACTGTCACACGGCGCATCTCCTGGAAAAGTCTTGTATTTCCCCGCGTTGCAGTGCACGCAAATGCTCCCGTCAGAACCGGTGGCCCCAGAATTGCAAGTGCAGTTGATGAGGAGTCCACTCGCTTCGGGCGAATGTGATTTCTCGGGGCATGAGTTACATTCGTTGGCAATAGCTCCGGCCACTGTAGAATACTCTCCAGCCAAACAACTGATGCACGCCATATCACCGGTGCTAACCTTGTATTTGCCAGCAGTACATTCAAGACAGACACCACCGTCGGATCCAGTCGACCCAGCGTTGCATATACAATCTGTTTGACTGTCACTAGCCTGTGGAGAGTGTGAGTTTGATGTACAGCGTTGGCAGGTCTCTGACGCCGAAGCGGCCAAATCTACCGAATATGTGCCTGCCAGGCAACCAATACATAAAGACGCCCCTGCTGCGATCTTGTATTTTCCTGCACTACACGCAGTGCATGTCTGCCCATTTTCGCCCGCGTAGCCAGCGTTACAAATGCAACTGAGCGACGTGCCACTGCCTGCGGGCGACTGCGAGTTCGCCTGGCAGATTGTGCAACTTGCAACACCACTTGCTGAAAACGTGTTGACAGGACAGATCTCACAGTTGTCCTCGGAGGACGAGGCCTGGATTGTCGAAGAGTAGCCTGCCTGACATTTGGAGCACTGTGTATTATTGATGCCTTCACTATAAGAACCCCTTTCACATGCGTAACACATATTGTCAAAAATAATACTATCCGTGTTACGCTCGGCCTCAGTACGATGAGCGTAACCAGTGTTGCATTGGCAGTCTCGAGGTTCGCTGGCATCCACCCGGTTCAGCGGCACTGTCTGCGAGTTGGAATCACATGGAATGGCGATCCCGCCGGTACAAAAGTGTCTTTGTTGGCAAACACCGCATACCACCAGAGTTTCTGCCTTGTACTTGCCATTTTCACACGTTGTGCACCGCGTTTGTCCGGCGGTAGATACTTGCGTGCTGTTACAGGGTTGACACACAGCGGTCGATGCGGCGGCAATTACGGTAGAAAATGTGTCCACAGCACATAGCGTACAAACTGTGTTACCAGCATCCATGGCAGAGTACGATCCCGCTGCACAGTCTCGGCACGTTGTAATGTCACTAGCACCAATGACACTGGAAAACTTTCCTGCCACACAGTTTGTGCACACGTCTGAGGTGGCTGCAATCGCCGAGGAATACCGACCAGCAACACACGTGGTACAATCAGCGCTCCCGGTGTTGATTTTGTAGGTGCCTGCCACACATGCGGTGCACGTGCCACCATCGAGTCCAGAGTACCCAGCGTTACAATAACACGCCAGGAGCGAAACACTTGCCAGTGGCGAGTTGGAATTTGCAGGACACGACGAACACAGTTCACTTATGGAATCTGCACTGCGGTAGGTGCCAGCAGGGCACACTTGACAGGCGTCACTCCAATATGTGAGCCAGACTCCTGTATACGCCAGTGTTGTTCCAGATCCCACAAGGTTGAGCGTTATGACAGACCCAGGGGTATATCTTCTTTTCACAATTACCGCACCAGTACTTCCGTTTGTTGCAGCTATCACAACATTATCCAAGGACATTTCAATTTTACCAATGTGCCAGTATGATTGCCTGAAACTCAATTCGAATTCCTGGAATTTTGAAGGGAGCACCCAAGAAATCTGCCGTGTCCCTCCCCAATACCCCCATTGATTTTGTTGATTAATGCCTGTTATTCCTCCGCTCCTATTTACGTTTTCTAGCCAGGTGTCAAGAGGGCTTTTATTCAAGTCATACTTTGTTGGTAACGGTGTCACCTCGCTGACTTCGCCCGAATAACCATCGTTACACGCACACGCCGTGATCGCAACGCTTTCTTGTGGCGAATGCGAGTTTTGTGGACACGATGAGCACTGTGCTGACCCAGACTGGTTCTTGTATGTTCCGGCCGTACATATTTCGCAAGCGCCACCATTTGGTCCGACAGAACCCATATTACATAGACAGCTTGTTATTGGTATGCTAGCCGCAGGTGAATACGTATATGCTGGGCAGTCCACGCATGCATCAGCACCCACCGAAAACTTGTACTTGCCAGCAACACACGCCTGACACGCATCAGATTCGCCCGTGTATCCCATGTTGCACACACAATCAGATGGTGAAGAGCTTGCTGCAGGCGATATAGCGTTGGCGCCGCACGCGACGCATTCGCGAAAGCCAGACGATACTACTACTACACTGTATGTGGCAGGCAGGCACTCGAAGCACACATTATCAAGGCGCCCGTGGCCTTGGTTACACAGACAATCTGATATGCCCACACTCGCTTCGAGTGAGTGTGAATGCGCACCACAAAGCGTGCAATTGTCGGGTCCTGTGATGTTTTTGTATTTTCCGGCATCACATGCAGTGCACACGAGCAAATCGGCCGTTTGTTGTAGATAACCAAGATCGCAGATGCAGTCGAGTTTGGCGGTGCTTTGTTGTGCAGAAATCGAGTGGAGAGGGCAAAAACTACACGCTGCATCTCCTGTCTCGGGCTTGTATGTATTCTGCACACACGCGCTGCAAACCTGGCCGTCAGGACCAGTGAAGCCTGCTTTGCAAACGCAGTCTGTGATCGCGTCGCTTTGTGCCAAAGAGCCAGTGGTGGCGGGACACGCTTCGCACGATGCTGCCGCCGATCTTGCGTTGAAAGTGTCGATTGCGCAAGACACGCACGACCCTGCCTTGATGACAATTTCATGTACTCCCATGTTGGCGTGATTTTTGCAAAAGTAGAACAGATGGCTGTCGAATGAGCCAGCAAGTGTGAACGTGGTGGGGCCATCTGGAAAGTTATAATTCACTGTCAGTCCATCCACCTCCTGCAACGTCTCGTTGTTATCTGTGATGCCAACCGGATGCGAGGATCCTGGCCACGTCAAAACAACGGGACTCCGCCGCGCAATATTAACGGGAAGAGTGTCGAAATTACCAACAGATAGCGCGAAAACAGAGACAGGGTCTATGTCTTCAAACCAACCAGCAACACACCGGCAGTCAGCGGGTCTGGTGCGTTGTGTCTCGGAATGTGTGTTGGCAACACAGGAAGTACATGCCTGTGAACCGGGTGTGCTCTTGTATGTTCCAACTGGACAAGGGGTGCAGGCAGTTGGGTCTGCCCCGGTGAAACCAGCTTGGCAAATACAGGCCGATGCGCTTACGCTGGCAGGCGCCAACGATGCGGATCCCAGAGCACATTGTTGGCACGATCCCGCGCCCGCGTAATCCTTGTATTTGCCCGCAACGCATGCTGTGCACTGGTTGTTGGTGATTTCAGTGGTCGTGCAGGTGTCGCCTTGACAGACTGTCCTTGCATCCCAACCAGCATACCCTTTGCCACAAACACAGTCATATCTGTCTGTGGTGGCGAGATTCAGGGTGGTAGAGAATGGATTTAGACACTGCAAACAACTATCTGCACCACCATAGTTTTTGAAAAATCCAATGGCACAGGGCTGGCACACAGCATCAGTTCCGTATCCGACGTATCCATCATTGCACGTGCACGTGGCACCATTGGACCAAGCTTTTGCGTTCAAGGGGCAGTTTCGACACTCATCTGAGCCAGCGCTCGAAAATTGCAAGGCAGAACACGACAGGCATTCAGACGCTGCCATGCCGCCCGTCTGATTGCGGAATTTTCCTGCAGCACAACTCGTGCACATAGCTGTTCCAAAATCGGGCTTGTACGTTCCAACAACACACGGTACACACGTGTATTTGCCAGATACCTGATCCAGTATGATATTAGCGCCAGCATCACATCCCATGGAACACGCATGTCCACGCGAACCAACAGACCCCGACACGCATTCACAGTCGGACACAGAGGCGCTGCCTACTCCCGATTCCGTGTTGGCAGGACATGATTTGCAATAGGCATTGACCAAAACATCCTCACTTGTCGTCATCGCCAGCATCGCGCTTGCCATTTGTGTGTCGTGCAAATAAGTGTCTACTGCGAAAAAACCGGCTATGCTGCCGTTGAAAAAGAGGTCGTTGGCCCAGCTGCTCTTTGCTATGAAGGTGTGTGTAAAAATGCGATTGCGCTGTTTTACTGCGCATATCGTGGATGCATAGCTCTCACCCACACGCAAATCGAGGACGCCGCTTGCAGCATGATATCTTGTCATGATTGCAAGCCAGTGGCCTGGAACGATGATTCCGGGCATCACAATGCGGCATTCCGAGGCCCAATCTGCTCCATTCAGTATTCGCACCATTAAATTGTCGGAGGTGTGGTGCCTACTCAATATAATGTTGTCGCCTGGATAAGCATTGTGGAAATCAAGGACCCGTTCCCACGCAACGGGTTCGCCCTCAAAGCTCACACGCGCAACAATAGTGAAGCCCCCGTTGCTTTCAACGTCAAACGTGCGCACTCCCCCGTCTAAAAACTGCAGTTTCGTCCTGTCAAACGCCAGGAAATCATGCACACCTGCACTAATCGATATACTCAACGCAGTCGGTTTTGCATGTCGCCGGCATACACCAGGGTAAGCACGCTGTCCTAGTCCGTAGTCTGCCCAAAGCCCTCCACATAAAATCACGGCTTTGGTCTCACTTGATCCAGGTTCATCTGGGTGCCAATTGACATATACCACGGGGTTCCCAGAGGCCCAATGCCACACACTTGCTGTTGTATCTCGTACGTAGCCAATGTAACACTCGGCGTTTGTACACAGGGCGTCGACGGCTTGATTTTCTTCTGCGGAATTGATTGTCGCAATCTCAGCGTTGTTGTCAAGGCACGCTTGTTGCACCGCAGCGTATGTGCCTGCTTGTGTCAAAAACCAAGGACTTTGCGTGTTGTTGATGGTAGTCTGCTCTGGATTTCGACGCGTCGCAAGCGAAGCCAGCTGCGCCTGTGCTGGTGCTATGGACAGCGCTCGCTGAATAACATCATCTGACATCGCCAGTCCGCTCGGATATGTCGAAATCAAACAAGGTTTGCAGGTTCCGTCCGCATGCATCATGAGAGGAGCCGTACACAAACAGTGTGAAAGCAAAAAGCTGCCCTCCAATGACAATGAGTTCTGTGGACAGGCTTGGCAGAAACTTGCTGCGATAGCCCCAAGAGTAGTCGAATAAGAATTCTGTGGACAAAGTACACACACATCGGCAGTAATCGCTGCATTCTGATTCGAATAAGACCCAGCGGAACAATCTGAACATAGTACATCTCCCACGCCAGTCTTGTATTTCCCAGCCGCACACTCCACACACGGGATGTCGTATGCAGCGCTGCTGCGACCAAAACCTGCGTTACACGCGCACAGCAGTAGTGAACCGTTGTTGATGGTATTGACAGGACACGCCTCGAAGTTGGCACCCGATGATGTGGTTTGAAATCCTGCTGGAACAGCACACAGATTGGGGCATGTGGTGCCATCGCTAGCAGATACCTCACATTTTCCACTGCCGCTCGTTTTCATGCACGCAAAGCACTCGATTTCGTCTGCTTTGTTGTTGAATGTACCGTATGCACAGGCATTGCACGCAATTGTCACGTTGTTCCACACAAACCCGATCTGACATTGACATTCGTCAACACTAACTTGGCCTATAAGGCTGTGGTACGAGTTGGTCGGGCATGTGATGCACGCTTCGTCCCCTGAGATTGTTTTATACTTACCAACACCACACGCCTCGCACACCCCTCCTAGTCCCCTGAAATAACCAGAATTACATTGACACTGTGTGCTCCCAGCGAGCGAATCTGAATTCACAGGACATGACAAACATATGTATCCTGCTGTTTCGTACGCACTGTATAGTCCTCTCTGGCATTGTACACACTCGGTTCCATCAGACCCCGCATAGCCTGCGATACAGCTACATGCTGTTTGTATAGCACTTGCAGGTAAAGAGTCCGAGTATTGTGGACAAGTCGAGCACGATACTGAGCCTGCTGCAGTTTTGAACTTTCCAGCTTCACATTGTGTACACGTTCCCATGCCAGACTCTGTATAACCTGGGTTGCATATACAGTCCGCCACACTGGTACTGCCGATTGGTGAGTCTGAATTTGCTGGACAAGACAGACACGATGCAGGACCTGCGACGTCTTTGAACTTGCCAGTTTCACATGCCAAACACAGGGTTCCTCCGGCAGCACTGGTATAGCCAGGAACACATTTACAATCTGTACTAATATTGCTTCCGGCTGGCGATATTGAGTTCAATGTACAATATGTACAAGCAGCATTACCCGCTTCAGTCTTGAATGTGTTTTGGGCGCATATATCACAAGTCAGAGACACAGATAGAGTATACGCAGGGTTACATATGCAATCGTCTGCCGAGATACTACCCACTGGGGAGTTGGAATGTTCCAGACAATTCGAGCACACTGTGGCAGCCACCTCAGTCGAATATTGACCGGCAAGACAATCTGTGCAAACAGCACTACCCACTTGTATCTTAATTTTACCAGCCACACATGCTGTGCATGTACCACCATCCACGCCCGTGTAACCCATGTTGCAAACGCAATCCGTTGGTTCGCCACTGATGGGAGGGGCCTGTGCATTCGCTGTGCAATTCGTGCATTCCTTCTCGCCAGCCATGGAAAACGTGTCCGCTGCGCAAGTGTCGCAATTGTCAATGGATAATGAAGCATGCATGCGAGAGAAATACCCTGGTCCGCACGGTGAGCACTCCATTTTGCCCAGGTCTGCGTTGTAAAAACCAGCATCGCACGCGTAGCACACATTTTCTGAGACAATAGTGTTTGTGTTGTAGTCGTCTGCAGGGCGGTGTGAATACCCGGCATTGCATCGACAATCTTGCGCAAATGCTGCATCTGTGCGGTTATTGGGCACCATCTGTGAATTCGTATCACACGCAGTAGCAATACCTCCAGAGCAAAAGTGTGAATTTTCACATGGGGAACACACAACAGACCCACCACTCGCCTTGTACTTGCCGTTCGGACACGTGGTGCACTTTGTCGATCCAGGGACAGACACTTGTGTGCTGTTGCACGGTAAGCATGTAGAAACAGAACTTGCTGCTAGCACAGTGGAAAAAGTGTCCACCGGACACAAGGTGCACACCGCATTCCCGTCAGCACTTGCCGTATATGTACCAGGTACACATGCAACACACTGTGCCTCCTGTGTGCGAACATCCAGGTCCAGTGTTGATTTGCCCGCGGCACAGGCCAAACAGCTTCCAACACTGCTACCCCCTGTGTTGATGGAATATTTGCCTGCAACACAATTCACACACGTTGCATTGCCAGTATAACTCTTGTATTTTCCTGCTACGCATTGCACACAAGGTCCAGCGACAGGGCCTGTCCATCCAGCGTTACATGTGCATATATTTGTCGTAGATCCAGTCTCAGTAATATTGGAGCCTACACTGCATAGTGTACAATCTTGAGAACCTGGCAACACTTTATAAGTACCTATTACACACAGTGTGCAAGCCCCTGCCCCGTCTGCCCCAGTCGATCCTGCGTCACAAGTACACACGTTTGTCACTGAACCTGTCATAAGAGACGATTTCCCAGTCGCACACGACGTGCATGAAGCAGATCCAGTTGAAGTTTTGAAAAAGCCAGGTAAGCACGCACTACATGTGCCTCCGTCTTCGCCAGTGTAGCCCGCGTTGCATTGGCAGGCCGTTTTGAGCGTGCTGGCCACTGGGGAGGAAGAGTCTGAAGGGCAGTTTCGACACATGATACGACATACGGCTGGATATTGCCACCATCCAGTTCCCCAATCTTCCCACTTGCCTGTAGATTTTGTCATGATGGTTCTTGTTTCGTTTGTGTTTAATATTTGAGTGGATTTCCAATTGGAGTATGCAACATAGTCCCCTGATAACCAATACCAAGGAGTGTCCCAAGGGGTATCTCTAACCAGCCCAATGTAACAAACTGTGTTTTGACACACACCCGCTGCAATATTATTTTCTGCGAGTGAATTAATTGTCGCCAGTTCTCCCCCCCCATCCAGACAGGCTTGCTTGACAGTGTCAAACTTACCCGCTTCTGTCACAAACCACGATGGTGCCCCAGGTGCGGTCGTTGGCTTAAATTTCCCAGCAGAACACGTTGAGCAAGACTCGCCGTCTATGCCAGTGTACCCTGCGTTGCAGGTACATGAAGTTATCACGACTGACGCTTCAGCTGACAAGGAGTTATCTGCACACAGAGAACACGGCGAATCCCCAGGACCAGTCTTGTAAGTCCCCACAGCACACAGTGTGCATGTTCCATTACCATCCGCTCCCGTGCTTCCAGCGTTGCAAGTGCACACATTCGTAGCAGAGCCTGTTACCAGAGAAAATTTCCCACTTGAACACAATGTGCATGTAGCAGATCCCGCTTGTGTTTTGTAGGTGCCAATACCACATAATGAACATGTTCCAAATCCATCAGGTCCTGTCGTTCCAGCGTTGCAGGTGCACACATTTGAGATCGAACCCATTACCGTCGAGGATTTCCCTTGCTCACACGCGGTACATGCAGCAGATCCCGCTTGTGGCTTGTAGCTGCCTAAATCACATGAAGAGCACGTTGCAATGCCGTCGGATCCCGTCGTTCCGGCGTTGCAAGCGCACACATTCGAGGAAGAACCCAGCACCGCCGAAAACTTGCCGGTCGCGCACGGAGTGCATGGATCAGACCCAGGTTCTGTTTTGTAGGTGCCGTAATCACACGATGAGCATGTTCCAAAGCCGTCCAGCCCAGTGGATCCAGCGTTGCAAGTGCACACATTCGAATCCGAACCCGTCACTGCCGAAAACTTGCCGCTCTCACACACAATACATTCAGCAGATCCTGCTGCTGTCTTGTATTTTCCAATATCACACAATGCACACGTTGCATCCCCGTTGGGTCCAGTTGTTCCAGCATTGCAAGTACACTCATTCGAAATTGAAGCAGTGACAGCAGAAAACTTGCCGGTCGCACACCCCGTACATTCAGCAGATCCTGCCACTGATTTATATTTGCCAAATTCGCAAGATGCACATGTTGCTGCCCCATCCGCGCCAGTAGATCCAGCGTTGCAAGTGCACACATTCGAATCCGAACCATTGACGACCGAAGATTTCCCTGTCGCACATGGCGTGCACAAAGCTGGTCCTGGTGCTGTCTTGTATGTGCCATAAGCACACAATGCACAGTCTGCAACTCCAGTGGATCCGGTGCTTCCTGGGTTGCACGTGCACACATTCGAGGTTGAGCCCGTGATTATCGAATTTTTGCCTGCAGCGCATACAGTGCACTCCGCGGATCCAGGTTCTGTTTTGTACTTGCCTACAGCGCATGATTGACACGTGCCCTCTCCATCAGGTCCCGTTGTCCCTGCGTTGCAGGTGCAGACGTTTTCTGTTGATCCCGATACGAGAGACGACTTTCCGGTGGCACATGATGTGCAAACAGCTGAACCCGATGATGTTTTAAAAGTTCCAGCCGCACAAAAATCACAGGTGTTACCGTCCGCCCCTGTGTATCCGGTGTTACATTTGCACGCCGAGCTGGTCACACTACCGAGTGCCGAGAACGAGTTCAGTGGGCACGCAGTACAGCTGTTGCTTCCGAATCCTGCTTTGTATTTGCCTCCAACGCACGCAGAACAAGCGGCGCCATCAGCCCCCGAAAAGCCAGGGGGGCATTTGCAATCTGTCTGGGTTGTTGAACCTGTCACAGAGGTAGAGGCAAACGGACATGCCTCGCAATTCCCAGAGCCAGACACTGCCTTGAACGTGTCCGCCGCGCATACTACGCACGGGCCCCCGTTTGTGCCCGCGTAGCCTGCGTTGCACCCACAAGCTGTCAGGGTTGTGCTTGCCACGGGTGAGATTGAATTCGCTGGACATTTACTGCAACAGTCAAATTTAACATCTTTCACCTCATAACGCCATCCTGCCATATTATATGTCGTATATCCAGGTAGTGTATTTTTCCACATGCTGTTTACGGTTGTGACATCAAGCACAACATTGTTGTCAAATACCACGTATCTAGCGATGGGAGAACTTGGAGTTGTGGAACTTAGTGCATCCGTCATTGTTACACCTGACATCTTGTAATGTATGCCAGTGGGTTCTGTGATGAATATAATAAAGTTGGTGTCTGTATTATCCGCATAACCAGTAGCTGGAATGCCAGCACCAATCGCATCCCCATACATTATAGCAGTCAGTGCACATGAATTCAAAGTTTCCACTTGCCCAACAATTTGCTTATATTTACCAGCTACGCACTGCGAGCACGTGCTCCCGTTGATCCCGGTCCACCCAGCATTGCAAGAGCAATCTTTTTGCACACCACTTCCAGCTGCCGATTGTGAATTAGCAGCACACGTCTGGCATACATTTGCGACTGCGCCCACCGCTGCGGAATACTGATCTGCCAGACATTTCGTACACAATGCGTCGCCGCTGCCAGTCTTGTATGTCCCGGCAACACACAGCGTGCACGGCCCCGCGTTAGGGCCTTGTGCCCCAGCATTGCATATGCAGCTCGTCGCCACAGCACTCGCAGTTGGTGATTGCGAATTGGCAGTACACATTTGGCACACATTTGTCACTGCACCCACTGCCCCGGAGTATTGGTTTTCCAGGCAATTCTCACACAATGCGTCGCCAATGCTGATCTTGTATTTTCCCGCAATACAGAGCGAACACGCGCCTCCGTCAATGCCTTGCGCGCCAGCATTGCATTTACAACTCGTTGCAGCACTACTTCCAGCTGGTGATTGCGAATTGACAGCACACGTCTGACATGCAATGCCAGTGGAATATGTGTTTTGCAAACAGTCTATGCATTGTGTATTGCCAATTCCCGAGGCATATTTATCTGGAGTGCACAGCGCACACGATGCCGAGCCTTTCGCGTCCTTGAACTCGCCGGGGTCACACGCCGCACACGGCCCTCCGTCGGGGCCCGAATAGCCGGCGTCGCACTCACAAACAGTGCCGTTGGCCGCGACGCTAGAGTTGCTTGTGCAATTATACATCACAGATAGGTCCACCAAACCGTAGGTAGAGAAATGAGTAACACTCACCGCGCACGAACACCCTCCGATTATGCCTTTGCCACACGCGCCCATGGATGTGAGGACCCCTGTCACGTTGGTGATATCTGAAACGTACAGCATTCGCGTGTTTTTGAGGACAAATGCGCAAAGAGTGGGATCGAGATTGGCCTGCTCGTCGAGGAGAGGGATGTCAAGAATCATACCACCGAGAATCTGCACCTCGGCAGAGGGTGCGATTTGGATGAGCGACGCCATCAGCGCGTTGGCGCCGAACAGTTGCCCGAAGGCTCCCTCCTGCACAAGGGAGTCTGGCACAGACGTGACGGAAAAATTGACTTCCTGCGTGGTGTTGCCGCCGACAGTGAAGGCCCCCACACTATTTCGCAACTCCATGGCTTTGTTGCCATTGGCCGACAGCGCATACACACTCCCCGCCGCGCTGGGATTCAGGTGTCTAGTGATGTCTTTTGGCTGACGGTTTCGGCCTATTTGGCACTCGGCCTCCTGCACACAATTCGCAACCGGTCTGCGTGTGGTACGGCTAATTCTAGGCCTGCCAGATTTTTCGCGGCGAAACCCACAGAATACCAGATTTGCAGGACACCCAACCCGCTCCTCACAAGCTGCCGGGTTACTGGCACACGTTCCATATTTCCCGTTCGTACACTGCACTAATCCCGGAGGACATCCCCTCCAGTTAGCTCCAGCCTTGGCGCACTGCCTGAAACCCCCGGTGCCAGGGTAACAGAGGGCGTCTGGGCACCTTTGCTGTCCGGCTGGGCATGCTGTGGGCCCAGAAGCCGAAGTACATGCTGCAGCGTCAACGGCACAAGTCCAACTGGGGCATCGGAACGACAGCTCTGGAGGGCATTGCGTAGCCGGTGCACACGACGCCCCGTTTCCGACGCAAACGCCTTCCTGGTCGCAGTACCTCTCGCCCTCGACAGGACAGGCGTTCTGCTTTGATATTTGGTATACCTCAAGCGCAGCGGGGTTAAACGCGCCACCCACCGCAAAGCAGTCAATCATGGCGCCAACGCACACAGCCCTCATGCCAAAGGGCATGGAAGGGGACGACGGGCACAGCATTCTTTTCTTGCTGTCCGTGCACTTTTCCTTATCTTTCGAAAGCTGTTCTCTGGCCATGCCTGCAATGCTGACGGCTTGCTGTATGTCCGCGCGAATACTACTTTGCATCTGTTCAGTCGTCAAGCACGGCCCATTCCCAAACTTGAGCTTGGCGGTGCCCGCGGCGCACAAAGTGCAACCCCCGGCACTTGCGCCTGAGAAGCCGGCGGCGCACTGGCAGTTCTCGATGCTTGAGACACCCGCCAGGGAACCCGTGTTCGCCGGGCACGCCTGGCATCCGTTATTTACGGTGAATGTGTTTGGAGGGCATACCACACAAGCCTGCAGCGTGTCCTCACCTTCGTTCATGCGACTGACAACAGTCGCGATCTCTTGCTCTGTGAGGAGGGCGTCCACGGCGTAAAGGCCAGCAATACTGCCAGAAAAATAAACATCATTCCAATTGCTCTTGCCTACAAATGTATTGACAACATTCCTATTGGTTCGGGCTGTACCACATGAAACAGGTGTTACAATCGTGCTGCCAATTCTCATTTTCAGTTTCATATCATTTTGATCGTATGTGGCCACTATTGTCAACCATGTATTCAATACTACTGTATTAGTTGCTGAATACACGACACACTCCGAACCTCCGTTGCGAATTGAAAACGCAAGTTGAGTGCTGGTACCAGATCTGGCAAGTAAAATGTTGTCATTATTCGCCCCTTTTCCCATATCAAATATGCGTTCCCAATTACCCGTTGAAGTGAACATGACCACAACCACTGCCGTGAATCCGTTCGTTCCCATGTCGAACTGGTGCGACCCGCCGTCGAGAAACTGTGACGTGGCGCGGTCGAAGGTTATGGCGCCTTTTGCGCCCGGGGGGCCTGCCGAGCTGCTGAATTGTGCAGTGGCAGCGTAATTACGCAGCCCGCGGTTCGCCAACGTCGAGAGCTGCGCGCGCCCTGGAACTAATGCGAGGGCACGCTGGTCTAATATGTTACTGAACTTGTTAGCCCCCGCCGGGCACTGGCACGCGGCCTCCGCCACACTGCCTTGCACTGACGTTGAAGTGCCGAAGCACACAGAGCACGACTTGACAATAAGGGCTGCGCGCATGCTGAGATGCTCATTCCAAGTATTCACTACAATCCGTATGTATCGAGCGTATATGGGGGTGGAAAATAAGTGCTGCTTTTTCAGTGTGTTTGTTGCGGAAAAAATGCCAGGTAACGAAACACTAGATCCCGATGTGCTGTCAAGGCTATATTCCACAGTGAATTGTCGGACCCATTGATTAGGAGCAGTGGCTCGTCCTTGTGTGATAATCCCAACAATCTGCATGGGCTCGCCTGCGTCTATGTACATCCACTGCCCATTTGCATTCACACCAGAAGCCCACCCTGTGTGAAGATGTAGATCATCGAGTAAAGAGTTAATATGATCTCCTGCCCAAATCGAAGAGTAGCTCCTTTGCGCGTATAAAGTGTTCAACACACGCGTCTCCTCGTAGGTGCCAGCCTGGCACTGGCAGGCTGCAAAGGCAGTGCTCGCTGGCAGAGAGACAGCACTTGAGGGACACGACCAGCACACTTGCGCAGAGTTCCCCGCAACCTCCGAGCTGAATTGGTTCGCGGGGCAGGTATACGGAATACACGCAGAGTCCCCAGCCGCGGCTTTCGAGGTGCCGGGGGCACACGCCGTGCAAATCGCACCGTCGTTACCTGTGAAGCCTGGGGCACACGTGCAGTTGTTGATGTTCACAGCGCCTACCTGTGAAGACGAGCCCACCGGGCAGATAGAACACGCGGCCGGGCCCGGGGCGGCCTTGAACGTGCCGACGGCGCACGGCGTGCACACGCCTCCGTTGGCCCCAGTGTACCCGGCGTTACACACACACGCTTCAGCTACAGCGCTCCCCACCGGCGAGTCTGAATTAAGGGGACATGCCTGACAGACAGTATTTGCTGGGCTGGTGTCAGTCGTGAGTTTAGTAAATAACGAGGATGCAGCTAGCGTGAAGTCGCTCTCAGACAGATGGTAGTTCCAGATGTATACTTTAGAGAGCTGCCAATCGCTTGGTTCATTGTAATTAATACCAAGCGCACAATTGCCAGTGCCCCCTTTGCCAGTAGATCTGACAATGTTATTGACAATAATGCCACTACGACTTATGTCAGCGATGTTAGAACCACACATTACTACCCAGTCACTAATTACAGGAATAGAAAACTGAAGATTTGAATGGAAATCACCATTGTAAAAGTTTGATCCTGCTTTGGCATTCCAATGTCCGTGCAACCAGTTTAAATTACCAGCAGGATTTCCCGAACAACCCAGAATTCTCAGTCGTGTCGAATCCGAGTACCGCGTGACACTGCAGATTGTAAACGCTGCAGGGATAGACCCCCCACCCCATTGCATTTTCGTGCCTGTAGAACCGCTGACAAAGGCTACCGCCCCGCCCGCGCCGTTACCTGTCTCGGTGCCAGTGGTGACAACGCCTGCGTCTTTAACCCCAGTGCTGCCACTGCACGTAGTTACTCCACACTTGCTGTCGAAGCGCTGAGTTGATTCGTTCCAGTCAACAGCGTCCGATACAATGTAAGGTTTTTGTCTCAGAAGCATGTTCATAAATCCACCTAAATTGTATTTGCCTGCTGTGCATAGTGAGCATGTGCCTCCATTTACTCCCGCATACCCATCGTTACATTGACAGTCGCTGGCTGTGGTACTGCCACCTGAAGAAAGAGAGTTTGAAGGGCAATCAGAGCAATTACCCGACCCGAATCCTTCTTTGTACGTGCCAGGTATGCACTGTGAACACGTGCCACCGCCTATGAATCCTGGGCTGCAAATGCAGATGTTGATGTTGGTGGCGCCAATCTCCAGCGTGCCTGAGCCCAGTGGGCAGAACAAGCACGCTACCGAGCCTGAGACTGATTTGAACCGCCCGGCTGCGCACGCTGCGCACGCGCCGCTATCGGGCCCAGTGAAGCCAGCGTCGCACAGGCACCGGTCGCGGAGGACGCCCGGGGCGGGTGAGTGCGAGTTAGCAGGGCAGTTGGCGCACTCTGCGGGTCCAATTTCCAGCTTAAACGTATCCACGCTACACGGCGTGCACGCGGCTCCGTCTGCTCCAGTGTACCCAGGGTTGCACATACAGAGAGTGATCACAGTGCTTCCAGGCACAGAAGTAGCGTTTCCCGGGCAGAACGAGCACGCCTCCGAGCCTGTGGCAGTCTTGAACTTTCCAGACACGCACTGTTCGCACGGGCCTCCGTCGGGGCCCGTGAAGCCTGCGATGCACGTGCAATTGTTGATGTTGGTGGCGCCTTCCAGCGAGCTCGAGCCCACCGGGCACGCCTCGCATGCCTCGTTCCAAAAGTATGTGCCAGGGATACACTCTGAGCAGGTCTGCAGTGTGTCCTCGCCTGCGTTCATACGGCTTACAACTGTCTCGATCTCTGAATCCGTAAGGAGGGCGTCCACGGCGTAAAGGCCCGCGATGTTGCCTGACATATAAACGCCACCAAAAGCTGATGTTCCAAGACTTGTTATTCCAACATCCCTGTTTATTCTTGCCGTACATTGAGCACTGTTAATAAATTGTCCGACTCTCAATTCCATTGTGAAACTAATACTATTATACGTTGCCACAATTCTTAACCATTGTGATTGAGTTATCACACCTGGCAAGAGGACAAAACAATCTGAGTTACCATTCGAAATAAGGAATTGCAATTCAGTCGATGTTGTGCTTCTTCTTATCAAAATTGTACTAGTTCCTCCGCCATTGCCAAAATCAAATATATTCTCTCCATTTATTGCAGCTCCTGTAAACATGACAACAACCACTGCTGTGAATCCGTGGAATGCGATATTGAACTGGTGCAAGCCCCCGTCAATGTACTCGGACGTCGCTCTATTGAAGGTGATGGCGCCCTTGCTGCTGGGAGGTCCTTGTGAGCTGCTGAACTGCGCGGTGGCGGCGTAATCTAGGAGCCCGCGTCTCGCCAGCGTCGACAGCTGTGCGCGCCCGGGAACCAATGCGAGGGCGCGAGCATCTATAGTACTGCTGTATCTGTAAAGACCCTGCGGGCACGTGCACGCGGACAATGCCACGCTGCCCTCCTGTGACGTCGAAGTGGCGAAACACGAAGAGCATGACTTGACGATAAGTGCTGCGCGCATTCTGTTAGACCCATAAAAACTTCGTGAAGTAATCCGTATAAATTGAGCGTATATGGGTGCGGGAAAAAATTGTTTTGATTTCGCAACACCACCTCTGTTAAAATTGCTGGGAAAATTACCACTTGATTCTGGTGTATCATATTGCACAGAGTAAGATCCGATATAATGATTTGAAGTTTTTGTTCCTTGTGTGATCAACCCAACAATGTACATGGGCGCGCCTGCGTTTATACGCATCCATTCCCCATTATAATTGACAGAAGACCACCACTGTCCCAAATTATGTCGATCATCGAGCAAAGAGTTTATGTGATTGTAGGGCCACGCTATTGCAGAGTAGCTCCTGTATCCGTACAAAGGGTTCAGCATGTGCGTCTCCTCAAAGGTGCCAGCGCGGCACTGGCAGGCTGCGGGGGCGGTGCTCGCCGCTATTGACACTGTATTCGAGGGACAATTGAAGCACCTTGCCACAGTAAGAGCTGTT
>Ga0209390_10002384_pt1 | contig 33110 bp, 31 predicted proteins | sample BON01_FD_187212 | JGI IMG/M metagenome (GOLD analysis project Ga0209390, IMG submission 187212) | Freshwater microbial communities from Lake Bonney liftoff mats and glacier meltwater in Antarctica - BON-01 (SPAdes) (version 2) | ecosystem: Environmental > Aquatic > Freshwater > Ice > Glacier...
ACATGCCCTCAAACCACGCGCTTCCCTCGTAAGCTCCCACCACCAAATCATGCCTCTCCTCTGAAACTTTTTTCGCAACTCGGCCCAACTGCGGAACTCGGGTTAAGCCGCCCGTCCGGGATGGCCGCTCCGTGATGGTGCGTGTGCGCGTGCCGGTGGGCTTCAAGCGCGAGTAAATCGACTCACTGCTTGAGGCGGGCTTGGAGCTTTTTTACTTCGGGGCTGATCGCGCCGCATGCGCCGGTGCCGCAGCCGGAAGACTTTTGGCGGAAGGCGCGCCGCACGAGCCAGACAGCAGCGATGGCCACGGCGAGGAGGGCGAGGAGTGTCTGGATTTCTGGAGTCATTGGTCAGAAGCCGAGAGCGGTCCCGACTTGATAGACAAGGAACGACAAAAGCCACGCAGTGCCAGTCATGTAGCCGATTTGGAAGAGCGGCCAGCGCCAGGAATTGGTTTCGCGTCGCACGACGACGACGGTGCTCACGCATTGCATCGCAAAGACGTAGAACACCATGAGGGTGAAACAGACGAGGGGTGTGAACAGCGGGCGACCGTCGGGCCAGTGGGCCTCGAGGAGTGCGTGGCGCAGCGGGGTGGTGTCGTTGCCGTCGTCCTCGGCGTTGAAGACGACGCCCATGGTGGACACAAAGACTTCGCGCGCGGCGAAGGAGCTGATGAGGCCGATGCCGATTTGCCAATCGAAACCAAGGGGCTTGATCGCGGGCTCGAGCAGGTGCCCGGCTTGTCCGGCGTAGCTTTGGGCGAGCTGCTCGGTTGAGGAGGCGCCTTCGGGCGCCTTTGGGTAGGCGGCGAGAAACCAGAGAATGATCGAAATGCCGAGGATGATCGTGCCGGCGCGTTTCACGAAATACCAAGCACGCTCGACCATGTGGCGGGCGACGTCCTTGATCGCCGGTGCTCGGTAGGGCGGCAATTCCATGATCATCAGAGGCGGCTTGCCTTTGAGCAGAGTGCGTTTGAATAGCCATGCAAAGGCAAACGCTCCGGCGGTGCCGAGAAAATACATCAAGATCATGATGCCAACCTTGGTGGGCAGCGGGACGCGATCGCCCGGGACGAGCGCGGCGATCATGAGGAGATAAACGGGCAGGCGCGCTGAGCAGCTCATCAACGGCGCGACGAGGATGGTGACGAGGCGATCTTTGTGATCCTCGATCGTGCGCGTGGCCATGATGCCAGGAATCGCGCAGGCGTAGGAACTTAGCATGGGGATGAACGACTTGCCGTTGAGCCCGACCCGACTCATCAGCCGGTCCATGATGAAGGCGGCGCGCGCCATGTAGCCGGTGCTTTCGAGCAGACCGACGAAAAAGAACAGAACGAGAATTTGCGGCAGGAAGATGATCACCCCCCCGACCCCGGCAATGGCCCCGTCGGTGATGAGGTTGCGAAGGTCGCCCGGAGCCATGGAGGTTTTTACCCAATCGGCGAGCGCGGCGGCGTGGTCGTCGATCCAGTTCATCGGATACTCTGCGAAGGTGAAGATACTGAGGAAGAGCAGCGTCATGATGCTGCCGAGCACGATCCAACCCCAAAAGGGATGAGTCACCACGGCGTCGATCCGGTCGCTAGTGTTGGGACCGCCGTGACCGTGTTTCTGGAGGACGGTTTCCTGACAAAGCCGGGCGATCGCATCGTAGCGGGAGTTGACGAGCGAGGCGGCCCAGTCGGTCCCCTCGCCTTCCCAACGTTTTTGCCAGTGGCGGAGTATAGCGGTGGTGCGGGGATGCAGGGGTGCGGAACCGGCGACACGCACGGAGTCGTGGTCGGTGAGTAAGAGGAGGGCTTCGGCCCGGGCAATCAACGGGCGTTTGCCGTCGTGGTCGGTGAGGGAGGCTTGGAGTTCGGCGACGGCGGGCGCGATGGCGCTCGGCACATCCCAAGCGTGGCGGGAGAGCGGAAGATCGGGGCGGCTCATCGCGAGGCGCAGGGCGACAACTCCCTTGCCGGTGATTGCTTCAGAGGGAATCACCGGGATGCCGAGCTCGTGCTCGAGACGCGCCGCGCGGATGTCGAGTCCGGCCTGAGTGGCCACGTCCATCATGTTGAGGACGAGAATGACTGGTCGCCCGAGATCGAGGATTTGGTGAACGAGGTAGAGGTTTCGCTCGAGATTGTTGGCATCGACGATGCAGAGGATGCGGTCGGGTTGCGGGGTGTCGCTGCGGCGGCCGAGCAGCACATCGCGGGTGACGGCTTCATCGGGTGAACGCGCGGCGAGTGAATACGCGCCGGGCAGGTCGATGATCGTCATCGGCTGGCCATGTTGCGAGTAGCTCGTGCCCATCTTCTTTTCGACGGTGACGCCGGGATAGTTGCCGACCTTCTGCTTTAGTCCGGTGAGCGCGTTAAAGAGCGTGCTCTTGCCGCAGTTGGGATTGCCGACGAGCGCGTAAACGGGTTGGCGCGAAGGCGAAGAACCGGTGCCCTGCGGGGAGATGTGAGCCGGGAGAGCCATGCGCGATCAGAGAAGTTCGACCAAGATGTGCTCAGCTTCGCTTTTGCGAAGGGTGAGGCGGTAGCCGCGCACTTTAAGCTCAAGGGGATCGCCAAGCGGGGCGGTGCGCACGAGGGCGACGGTCGTGCCGACCAGCAGGCCCATTTCGCGGAGGCGGAGGGAGGAGGATCCGGTCTTAGAAAATTCCTTCACGACGGCGCTGGCGCCGACAATGAGTTCGGATAGTCTGATCGGCGCGGCCATGCGGCTGCCTCAACGCCGTCCGGCGATCTGCTCCACCATGATGCGTTGGGCGGCACCGTGGCTCAGAGCGATGCGGGTGCCGTTGACTTGGCAGAGAATGGTTTGAGTGCCGGAGACTTTGGTGATGACGGCGGCTTCGCCGAAGCCCATCTCGCGCACGCGTTGGCAGAATTGGGCGTCGCCCTCAAGGGCCTTGACCCTCCCGATACCGCCCGCTGGGAGTTGGCAGAGTGGAAGGTGGTGATCCGAATGAGGCGTGGATGAGGAAGACATGGCGAGCAGTTAGGGTCAATTGAATGAGACTCAGTTTCAATGTCAACGAAGGGGTGTGACTTTATTAGAATGAGTCAGGTTGACTGGAAGAGCAGCACGCCCAGCAGAATCAGGCCGGCACCGCCGGAGGGCTCATCGGGGATGCTGACCCTGGCCATATCGACCGTAAATTCACCGCGAGCGTCGGCCATGGCCGTGGGCGGGGTGCTGCCGGGAATCGCCATGGGCACGGAGGCCGTCAGCGCGATGGCCAACATAATGGGGAGCAGCATGTGGGGGGCCCGCCGCGGCGGCCGAGCCGATCAGCAAGAGTAAATTGGCCACGGCACGGTTGGAAATCAGCGTGCTCAGCACGGGAGTGGCGATAACCAGGGCGACCACCAAGCCGACCAGCCCCGCGCCGCTTGGCAGCAAAACGACGATCCGGGGTATCAAGACCGGTCGCGGTCAAGCCGTAGCCGAGAGCGAGACCGCCGCTAATGAGTAACCGCACCTCCCATTCGAGGCGGTTGATATCGCGGCGAGAAACTAGTAGGCAGTAACGTGGAGTCCTTCGGATTGAGGTAGGGCGGGACCGCTGGGACCGCCGCGACTAAGGACAGTTGGCTTTCATTCGTGGATCCAACCGGACGGCCCGGCGGTCCGTCCCTACCTTGCAGCAAGCTTTTATACGATCAATCATCGGTTACTGCTAGGCCCGGCACGAGCAGCACAATCATTGGCAAGAGAGCGACCACCGCGGAGGGCAAACCGTGCAGATCTTCGGTCAACCAGACCGCTGCGGTCAGCACGAGAATGTCTGCCATGCAGGCTTACTCCAGGGGCCTTTCGCCAATAATGACGGCAAAAAAATAGGCAGCGATCGCGAGGGGCCAGGCCCGTCGGCGGCCGAGGGTGCTCGCGAGCTTTCCGGTCATTGGACCGAGCGTATGAAAGGCGTGGTTGCTGTCGCGAGGAAAGAAAAAGGCGCGGAATTAACTCCGCGCCTTTTTAGTAAAATCGGTGGTTTGTTCAGCGACGGCGACGCTTGAGGGCAAGCTGCGTGCCGGAGTAGCGAACGAGATTTTGCAAGTGCTCGTATTGTTGGGGGTCCAGATGCTTGGCCTCCTCCATTTCTTTCTCAGCGCGCTTCATGGCTTCCTCCACGGCGGCTTCGTCGATTTTGTCTTCAGAGCAGGCGTGTTCGGCGAGCACCGAGACTTTATCACCGGAAATTTGCGCGAAACCGCCGCCGACGGCGAGCACCTGAGTGGTGCCGCCCTTAGAGACGAGCAACACGCCGTGGTCCACTTGGGTGAGCAAGGGGATGTGGCCAGGAAGCACGCCGATCTCGCCTTCCACCGTCGGGATGACGACGTTGTCGACCGTGTCTGAGTAGACCCGGGCTTCGGGAGTGACGATTTCGAGAGTGAGAGCCATGAGAAGCGTTATTTCTTGCCGGCTGAGGCGAGGACTTCGTCGATGCTGCCCTTCATGTAGAAGTCACCTTCGGCGACGTGATCGAGCTCGCCGTCGAGGATCATCTTGAAGCCGCGGATGGTGTCCTTCACGGAGACGTATTTGCCGGGAGAACCGGTGAACACTTCGGCGACGTGGAAGGGCTGCGAGAAGAAGCGCTCGATCTTACGGGCGCGGTAAACGGTTTGCTTGTCCTCGGGGGAAAGTTCGTCGAGACCGAGAATCGCGATGATGTCCTGAAGATCCTTGTAACGTTGCAGCACGCGCTGGCACTCACGGGCGACCTTGTAGTGTTCTTCGCCAACAATGGCGGGTTCGAGAGCCTTCGACACGGAGCCGAGCGGGTCTACGGCGGGATAGATGCCCTTTTCCGCGATGGAGCGCTCGAGCACGATGGTCGAGTCCAAGTGGGCGAAGGTGTTCGCAGGAGCTGGATCGGTGAGATCGTCCGCTGGCACGTAGACGGCCTGGAAGGAAGTGATGGAACCCTTCTTGGTCGACGTGATGCGCTCTTGGAGGAGGCCCATTTCGTTGGCGAGGGTCGGTTGATAACCCACCGCGGAAGGTGAGCGACCGAGGAGAGCGGACACTTCCGAACCGGCCTGCGAGAAACGGAAGATATTGTCGACGAAGAGGAGCACGTCTTGGTTCTTCTCGTCACGGAAGTATTCCGTCATGGCGAGCGCTGAGAGGGCAACGCGCATACGGGCACCCGGAGGCTCGTTCATCTGACCGTAAACGAGGGCGACCTTGGACTTGCTGAGGTCTTTCTGGTCAATGACGCCCGCTTCGGACATTTCGTGGTAGAGGTCATTACCTTCACGCGAACGCTCGCCCACCCCGGCGAACACGGAGTAGCCCCCGTGGCCCTTGGCGATGTTATTGATGAGCTCCATGATGACGACGGTCTTGCCGACGCCAGCCCCGCCGAACGCGCCGACCTTGCCGCCCTTGGTGAAAGGCGCGATCAGGTCGATGACCTTGATGCCGGTTTCGAGAATTTCCGAATTGGTGTCCTGATCCGCGAGGGCCGGAGCTGGGCGGTGAATCGGATAACGCTTGCTGTGAGCGACGGGACCGCGGCCATCCACGGGGTTGCCGGTGACGTCAAAGATGCGGCCGAGCACGCCTTCGCCAACCGGGACGGAGATCGGGCTGCCGGAATCGTCGACCTCCATGCCGCGCACGAGTCCTTCAGTGGAGGACATGGAAATGGTGCGGGCAACGCCGCCGCCGAGATGCTGCTGGATTTCGAGGGTGAGATGCTCCTTTTTACCGGAGACTTCGAAGTCCACGGTCAAGGCCTGATAAATAGGCGGGATGCAGTTATCCGCGAACTGGACGTCAACGACGGGGCCGATGACTTGGACGATTTTGCCGGTGTTGCTCATGACTTAAAGGGCGGTGATGCGATGGGTTAGTTTAAAGGGGAGGATCAAGCGGCGGACTGGCCAGCGGAGATTTCGAGAATTTCTTGGGTGATGGCGGCCTGACGGGCCTTGTTGTATTCAAGGGTCAGGTCTTCGATGAGGCTCGAGGCATTGTCGTTGGCGGTCTTCATAGCGACCATGCGGGCGCTGAATTCCGAAGCTTTGGCCGAGAGCACCAGCTGGTGAATGTGGCGGTTGACGTAGAACGGAAGGAGCGCTTCCAACACGTCAGAGGCGTTGGGTTCAAAGAGGATCTCGCGGGTGTCGGCTTGGGCTTTTTCGCCGCCGCTCTCGTTTTGGAGATTGGCGATGAAGTCCTTCAAGTTCGACAACGGCAGCACGGGGCGAACTGTGGCGACCTGAATGAGGGTGTTCTTGTAGCGCGGGTAGATGACCTCGATGGTGTCGATCCCGCCGTCGAGATACTGCTTAGTCATGAACTCGATGGCGACCTTGACCTCGTTGAAGCTAGCACGGTCCCCGACTTGGAATTCGGCGACGAGGTCGCGCTTACTGCGGGCGAGGAACTGAGCGCCCTTGCGACCGATCGCCACATACTTGGCGGGGGTCTTGATGTCGGAGACTTGCTTGAAGAGGTTCGCGTTGAGCGCGCCGCACAGGCCGATGTTGGTCGTGACGAGCAGAATACCGCGGGTCTTCACCGTGCGCTGGGTGAGGAATGGATGATGCGACTCGTCGACGCGCGCGGCGAGGGCCGCCAACATGCTTGCCATGAGTTGGGCATAGGGACGACCGGCCAGCGTGGCCTGTTGGGCCCGCTTCATCTTGGACGCAGCCACCAGCTCCATCGCCTTGGTGATTTGGCGGGTGTTTTTAACCGATTTGATTCGGCGGCGGATGTCGCGGGTAGATGCCATGGGAATTTACGATTTTGGATTTACGATTTTTGATTTTGAACCAACGGGCGGAACCGTGGATTTGGCCGGGTCGTAAATCGTAATTCTGAAGTCGGAATTGGAACGGTTATTTCGAGGAGTAGCTAGCCTTCCACTCTTGGCAGGCGGCCTTGAGTTTGGCTTCGAGATCGTCGTCGAGTTTCGCCTTGGTGCGAACCTCTGTGAGGAGCGCGTCCTTGCGGGAGGTAAAGTAATCCTTGAGGGAGCTCGAGGCCGCGACGACGTCGCCGGGGGCGATGTCGTTGAAGAGGCTCTGCTGCATGGCGAAGAGCACCGCGACTTGAAGTTCGATCGGCAGCGGGTTGAAAGCAGGCTGCTTGAAGAGTTCGACGATACGGGCGCCTCGGTCGAGCTGACTCTTGGTCTTGGCGTCGAGATCGGAGCCGAACTGGGCGAAGGCGGCGAGTTCGCGGAACTGGGCGAGCTCACCCTTGAGTTTACCACCGACTTGCTTCGTGGCCTTGATCTGAGCGGCCGAACCCACGCGGGATACGGACAGACCCACGGAGACGGCGGGGCGGATTCCTTGGTTGAAAAGATCGGTCTCAAGGAAGATCTGACCGTCGGTGATCGAGATCACGTTGGTTGGAATGTAGGCGGACACGTCGCCTGCCTGAGTCTCGATGATCGGGAGCGCGGTGAGTGAGCCCTTGCCGTCGAGACGAGCGGAGCGTTCAAGGAGGCGCGAGTGAAGATAAAACACGTCGCCGGGATACGCCTCGCGTCCCGAGGGGCGCTTTAAGATGAGGGAAATCTGGCGGTAAGCGACGGCGTGCTTGGAAAGGTCATCATAAACGATGAGGGCATCCATGCCGTTTTCCATGAACCATTCGCCCATGGAAGCGCCGGAGAAGGGCGCGAGGAATTGATTGGCGGGATTATCGGCGGCAGGGGCGGCCACGATAATGGTGAACTCGAGGGCGCCGGCGGCTTCGAGGGCCGACATCGTGCGCACGATGTTCGAATTCTTTTGACCGACCGCGACGTAGATGGAGTAAACGGGGCGGAAATCTTTGTCGCCGCTGGCGAGGCCGACTTTGTTTATCTTCGCCTGGTTGATGATGGTATCAATCGCGATGGTGGTCTTGCCGGTGCCGCGGTCGCCGATGATGAGTTCACGTTGGCCGCGCCCGATGGGAATCATCGAGTCGATGGCCATGATGCCGGTGAAGAGGGGTTGCGAAACTGATTTACGGGCGATGATGCCCGGGGCGATCTTTTCGACGGGGTAGGTTTCTTTTGCTTCGATCGGGCCCTTGGCGTCGACGGGATTGCCGAGGGCGTCCACGGCGCGTCCGAGGAGGGACTTGCCGACGGGGACAGAGAGGAGCTTGCCGGTGGTGTAGACTTCGTCGCCTTCCTTGAGGAGGGAGATGTCGCCGAGAACCACGCAGCCGACCTCGTCTTGCTCAAGATTGAGCGCGATGCCGATGGCGCCGCCGGGGAACTGCACCATCTCGTTATACATCACGTCGGAGAGGCCGTCGATTTTGGCGACACCGTCGGCGACGGAGCGGATGGTTCCGGTGTTCTTCTTAACCGCCTTGTTGGAAAGTTTGGCGATCTGTTGTTCGATTTGTTCGAGGACGGTGCTCATGGCGTGCAGGAAGGATTGGGTTTTCTGAAAGTGGTTTAGACGGCCGAGAGTTGCTCGAGTTGTCCGGCGATAGAAGCTTCGTAAACGTCGTCACCGATGCGGACGCGGATTCCGGCGATGAGGGTGGCGTTGTGCGTGGCCGATGCGGTGATCTGGCGCTTGTATTTTTGAGTGAAGGCGCCGATGAAACTCGGGAGAAGACCGTCGCTCAAGGGTCCGGCGTGTTCGACCTTGGCGTGGCTGCGGGCAAGCTCGCGGGTAATGAGTTCGCGGTAGGCCTTGAGCACCACGAGGGACTTGGCGGGCTGATGCTTTTCGACGTAGGCGAGCACACCTTCGACGCGCTCGGCCGAGACGACTCCGTCAACGATGCTCATCTTGAAGAGTTCGCGGGCGAGTTGGAGCGCTGGTTTGTTTTGGGCGGCCATGGCGAAAGGGAGCAGTCTTAAACGACGTTGAGTTCCTTCGCGGCGGACTCGTTGTAGGCGCGGCGATCGGCGTCGGTGAGCTTCTTGGCGAGGACGCGCTCGGTGGTGGCGATGACGAGGCGGGCGATTTCTTCGCGGGCTTCGGCGATCGTCTTGCGACGCTCGAGCTCGATGGCCTGCTGAGCCTTGACGAGAAGGTCGCTGGCTTTTTGCGTAGCTTCTTGGGTCTGCTTTTCAAGGAAGTCCTTCGCGGAGGCGCGCGCTTCGTTGATGATGGCAGAGGCTGCGCCTTGGGCGGTCTTGACGAGGGCGGCAGTTTCTTGATGCGTCGCGTCGAGCTTCGCTTTCATGTCCTCGGCGTATTTCAAGCCGGATTCGATCTTGGTCGCACGTTCTTCCATCGTGGCGACGGTCGGTTTGATCGCAAACCGGTAGAGCACGCCCATGACGATGAGGAAGCTGACCGCTTGGATAACGACGTAGTTAACCTGCAAGCCGAAGGTTTCGACGAGGCTGGTTTCGGTAGCCGCGTGCGCGGCTTCCACGGAGGCGATCAGGAGAGGCTGCATGGGAAAAAAGAATGGTGACGCAGGGTCGCTGCGTCACCGGATTGGGAAATCGACGGTTACTTACTTAGCGAGGAACAGCGCGAGGATACCAAGACCTTCGGCGAGGGCCATCCCGATAATGGCTTGAACAAGGATCTTGCCAGAGGCGCCAGGATTGCGACCAACGGCTTCAACGGCCTTGAGGCCAATGAGACCGACGCCGAGGGCGGCTCCGAGGAGACCGAAGGCGCTAGCGATGTTACCGGTGAGTTCAGCGATGATTGGAATCATGATAGGTGTGGGTTATTTGGTTTGATTGCCGCCGTGCGCACACTTGGCACGCTCCCGACGGGAAAGGGTTAATGCTGGGCTTCGGCGGGATGAGCTTCGTCGTGATCGTCGCCGTGGTTACAGAGAAGGCCGATGTAGACCGAGGTGAGGAGGGTGAAGACGAGGGCTTGGATCAAGCCGACGAGTAGCTCCATGAAGTAGAAGATGAAGAAGAACCCGGTGCCGTGCAGGAGATTCTCACCGCCGTAGACATTGCCAAAGAGACGGACGGAAAGGGTGAAAGGCCGGATCGCGATCGAGAAGACCTCGATAAAACCGACGATAATGAAAACGAGGGCGAGGATCGGGTAGAGCCAACCAGGGGTCTCACTCTTTTCAGCTTTGTTGCCGAATAAATCCCAGAGGATGAGTTTCGGGCCGGCGATCTTGAAGACGATGATCGCCCACGCACCGAACGAGATGAGAGCCAAAGCAATCGTGCCGTTGAAATCGGAATTGAAGGGGCGGATGAAGGGCGAAGTGACGATGAAGCGACCCTCAGCATCCAGGTGGCCCATCCCGATCGTGCCGACGCCGGGGATGAGTCCCATCCAGTTATGAAACAGGATAAACAGGAAGAAGGTGACGAGGAGCGGGAAGGCGAGCGGAAAGGCTTTCTTGCCGACGATCGGCTCGAAGAGTTCGCGCAGACCTTCGAGCAACGCTTCCACCACGGCTTGTCCTTTGCTGGGGAGGAGTTGGGGTTTACCGACTAATTTTAGGACCAAGAGAACGAGGAGGGCCGAGATTACCCAGCCCGTGATCATGCTGTTCGTGAGCGACCAACCGTGACCGAAATCGAATAGCTTAGCGGCTCGTGGATCCACCCCATCGCTGGCAACCGCGGTGAGAGCGGTGGCGAGAAAAGGAAGGATGAAGGTGGCGAGCTTCGTGACTCGAGACATGATGCGTGGAGACCGTAAAGATGGTTTGAAAGGGAAATAGCTAGGGAACGGCGCCTTTATGCGTCAACTCTCGAAACAGGCTTATTTTGGTTGCAGAGCTGCAATTAGGCCATCTGGCAGGGGGTTTGCCTTCGGTGGCTTATAGGCTCGAGCGGAGGCCGGCGATGCATGAATGGTAGGATTCGGCGCGCGCTTGGAAGACGGTGACGGTTTCAAATGGCCAGCTCTCGTGGATGACTTGCCACTGAGGATCGGCGAGGAGGAGTTCGCACGCGCTCTCGAAATACGGCAAATGATCGGTGCGGAAGTAGATTTGGGCCGTTTTGGTGCATTTTCTGGCTAAAAGCAGGAGAAAATCGGGGTTTATCAGCCGATTCTTGTGGTGGCGACGTTTGGGCCAAGGGTCGGGGAAAAGGACAAAAATCTTAGCGATGCGGTGGGCCTCAGGGAGGTTTTCGAGAAACATCTGGGCGTCGGTGAGGAGGAAGGCAGCGTTGCGGGAGCCCACTCGTTTCACTTTGCGCGCGGCGCGTTCGAGGCGATCGCGGATGATGTCGATACCGAGACAGTGCTCCTCGGGATGAGCGGCGGCGTAGGCGTCGAGAAAATGTCCGTGTCCGCAGCCGATCTCGAGCGTGAAGGTGGGTGGGCAGGCCGGGAGGAACACGTCGAACTGCTCTTGGAGTTCGCGCAATCGGGCGGAATGGACGGCTTGGGCCTTTTCGGGGGGCATGCGGCTTGTGCGGTAGGTTGCCCAGTCGGGGTGGGCAAGCCCACTTTTTGACTAAGGTCCGATCGGCAGGCTGAAATGGAAGGCCGTCCCCTGCCCCGGCGCGCTCTCGACGCGCACCTGGCCGCCATGGAGCTGCACGATGTGTTTGACGATGCTTAACCCGAGCCCGGTGCCGCCTTGTTCGCGACTGCGACCCTTATCGACGCGATAGAAACGCTCGAAAATATGGGGAAGATCGACGGCGGGAATACCTGGCCCGTCGTCGTGCACACAGACTTCGACCATTCCATCGGCGGGATGGGCTGAGACCTTGATGTGGGAGCCAGCCGGGGTGTATTTCAGAGCGTTATCCAGGAGGTTTTCGAGGGCTTGAGTGATCTTGAGAGGGTCGACGTGCACTTGGCTAATCGGGACTTCGAGAGCGGTGTCGATGCGGTGTTGAGCGGCGGCGGAGCGGTGTTGATAATCCGCGACGATTTCGTTGATCAAACCGGTGAGGTCAGTGGGTTCGCAGGAGAGGCCGGGGCTGTTTGATTCAAGGCGAGAGAGGGCGAGGAGATCATCGAGCAAAGAGTTGAGCCGCTCGGTGTGCCGCTCGATCGTAGCGAGGAACTTAGTGCGGTCCTCCAGTGGCATGTCGCGGTGGCCGTCGACGAGGGTTTCGATATAGCCTTTAATGACACTGAGCGGGGTTCTTAGCTCGTGTGAAACGTTGGCTACGAAGTCTTTGCGGACCGACTCGAGTTGACGCTGGCGCGTGATGTCGTGTAACACGAAGAGAACCCATTGGGCTTTTTGCCCATCGAGAGGTGGGACTTGGGTGCCTGTTACCTCAGCCCACACGGAGTCGTTTCCCTTGGCGAATTCGAGGGGGTGTTGCGCCCTTGCCTGGCCGGCGCGGACGGCCTCCACGTAGTCGAGAAATTCCCGGCTGTGCAGCACGAGTTCGAGGCGTTGGTCGAGGATGTTGCGGGCGCCGGGAAAGATGCTTTGCAACGCCTGATTCGCGAGAAGGATGCGATTGTTTTCATCCACGATCAGCACGCCTTCCTGGAGGCTGCCGAGGGTGGCCTCGAATTGGGCGAGTTGATGGGTGCGATTTTGCTGCAGTCGGTTGAGCTCAGCGGTCATGGAGTTGATCGATTCGCACAGTCGATCCCAATGCGGATTGAGGTGGGCCGGGCCTTCTTCGACGAGAAACCGCTGCTGGTGGCGCACTGCGTGGTCGAGGCCGCGCAACCCTCGGTGGTGTTGGCGCAACTTGTGGAGGGCGACCCCGAGACCTAACGCCAAGATCAGGGTCAGGATGAGCATCAGACGGGCGACAGTTTCTGTTCGGCGATGCGATAACCCACACCCCTAATCGTTTCGATCCAATCGGCTTGGTCCCCAAGTTTTTCGCGCAACCGACGCACGTGGGTGTCAACGGTGCGAGTTTCGATTTCGGTCTCGTAATTCCAGACGTTGATCAGGAGGTGTTCCCGGGTCTGCACCCTGCCCCGCCGCTCAATCATCAATTGCAGGAGCTTAAATTCGGTGGCGGTTAGCTCGATCGGATTGCCGTGCAGCATGACTTCGTGGCGCTCGACATCGACAACAATTCCTCCCGCCTGCAGCTGCTTTTTTGGAACTAAAACTCCTTCGCTGGCGCGGCGAAGGATGGCTTGCACCCGAAGAACTAATTCTTTAGTGCTAAACGGCTTAGATATATAATCGTCCGCGCCGCTTTCGAGACCTTGGATCCGGTCGTTCTCCTCGGCCTTGGCGGTGAGAAAAATGACCGGCACGCGCTTGAGTTGGGCGTCGGCCCGGAGCATCCGACAGATCTGGATGCCGCTTAACTCTGGCATCATTACGTCGAGAATCACCAAGTCGGGCAGGAAGGTGCGCGCGAGACCGATACTGGCGTTGGGATTGTTGAGCGCTTCGACCGAAAAGCCCTTGGCCTTGAGCGTGTAAGCAAGCAGGTCGGTCACATCAGGCTCGTCATCAACGACCAGAATTTTCTTGGGTTGTTTGTCTGACATGGTGCGGAAGGTATGTCACAATCTGGAGCCAACCGACGAGTGAATTTGCGCCCCGTTTCACAAATGTTACAACCGTAAAAGCCGCTTACTCCCCTCCCCCATGGGGAGGACGGTTTTTGGCGGCGGCCAGATGCACCATCAGCACGCTGATATCAGCGGGGTTGACGCCGCTGATTCGGCCGGCTTGTCCCAAGGTGAAGGGCTTGAGATCAGCCAGCTTGAGAGCCCCTTCCCTCCGGAGTCCTTTGATTTTGGCGTAGTCAAAATCGCGGGGAATTCGGATCTTTTCCACGTGACTCATCCGCTCAATCTGAGTGCGCTCACGTTTCAGATAGCCCTGGTAAACAACGCGATAAATAACCTCATCGCGCACTTGAGGTGCGATCTGGAGAAAGTTTTCCGGCAGAGATTCCGTCGGCTCGCGGCGGCGCAGGCGATCGGCCCAGGACTTACCTTCGTGGCGATGGTTCTCGAGCCATTCTTGCCAATGGGTCACTGCGGCGGCCTTTGCCTCAATGCGGGCGATCCGGCTTGGGGAGAGCAACCGGTGAGCCTTGGCGTGGTGGACCAATCGCAACTCCGCGCTGCCGTGATTAAAGAGTAAACGATGCTCCGCGCGACTGGTGAACATGCGGTAAGGTTCGTTGGTGCCCTTGGTGACCAAATCGTCAATTAGCACTCCAATGTAGCCTTCGTGGCGGTGAATGATCAGCGGGTCTTCTCCCCTCGCCTTGTGCACCGCGTTGACTCCGGCAATCAGGCCTTGGCAGCCCGCTTCTTCGTAGCCAGAGGTTCCATTGATTTGGCCAGCGAAGAAAAGGTTTTCGACCTTCTTAGATTCAAGCGATGGGTAAAGCTGAGTCGGTGGTGCAAAATCGTATTCGACAGCGTAGGCCGGCCGCAACAGTTCAGCGCGTTCGAGTCCGGGCACGCTACGCACCATCGCCACCTGCACATCGAACGGTAGGCTCGTCGAGAGGCCGTTGACATAGTATTCATTGGTGGAGCGACCTTCGGGTTCGAGGAACAGCAAATGGCGTGGCCGATCCTCAAAACGCACGAATTTGTCTTCGATACTGGGACAATAGCGCGGCCCGATACCTTTGATCTCTCCGCTATAAAGGGCCGAGCGCTTGAGATTAGCGCGAACGATCTCGGCGGTTTCCGGCGTGGTGTATGTCATCCAACAGGAGACTTGATTGGTGCCGGGCTGCCAACCAAGGCGACATTCGCCGGTTTGTTCCACGTGGAACAGGTCTTCCGGATCGCGCGTATCGTGGAACGCGAACAGAGTGGGCACGTCGTCTCCGCGTTGTTCTTCCATCTTGGAAAAATCGAGGCTGCGACCGAGTAGGCGTGGCGGCGTGCCGGTTTTGAGACGTTGTAACTCGATTCCGGCCTCCAGAAAGCTGCTTGAGAGGGTTTTAGCGGTAAAATCCCCCATACGGCCGCCTTCGTTCTTATTCTGACCGATATGCATCAGACCCCGAAGAAAGGTGCCGGTGGTGACCACCACGGTGTGCCCTTGAAACTCAAGGTCCAGATTAGTCCGGACACCCGTGACACGTCCGCCGGTAAAAATCAGTCCGGTGACGGTCGCCTGGAAGATCTGGAGATAGGGCTGCAACTCGAGGGTGTGCTTGAGGCGAAACTGATAAGCTTTCTTGTCGCACTGGACCCGCGGAGCCTGGACGGCAGGACCCTTGGACCGATTGAGGAGCTTGAACTGAATGCCCGTGAGATCGGTGTTGATGCTCATCTCGCCGCCAAGAGCATCGATCTCGCGCACGATCTGACCCTTGGCTTGCCCACCAATCGCCGGGTTGCAACTCATCTGGGCAATCGTGTCGATGTTGCCTGTGAGGAGGAGCGTGGAGGCGCCCATGCGGGAGGCGGCGAGGGCGGCTTCGGTGCCGGCGTGACCAGCGCCGCAGACGATAACATCGTAGGGAATAAGATTGGCGATCATAGGTGGAAGTGCCTGATCTACTTGCCAATACAAAACGATGAGAAGAGGTGATCCAACATCCGCTCGTTGTCGACTTGTCCGGATATTTCGCCGTAAGCGGCGAGCGCGCCGCGCAGTTCGCTGGCTACCAACTCGATGGGTTCGGCGGCTTCCAGTTGGGTGGCGGCGGCCGTCAGGCAGGTCTGGGCACGACTAAGCGCGTCGGCATGGCGAGCATTGATCGCCACCAGATCACTCCCGAGTTCCACGTGGAACGATTCGGCGCGCCGAATCAGCGCGGACTGCAAGACGTCGAAACCGGCTCCGGTGAGGGCGGATGTTGTGATGGATTCAAATTCCGCCAAGGCCGGGTCGGATTGAGACGCAGGGGCAAGATCGGATTTGTTCTGGATGATCAAGGTGTTCGCGGGGTTGAGGTGGCCGCGGACAGAGTCGGGCAGGGGGGGAGGAGCCTTTGAAGCGTCCAGCACCAACAGGATTAGATCCGCTTCGGCCATGCGCTCGAGAGATTTTTCAATCCCGCGCTGCTCGAGCTGAGCAGGCGAGGGGTTGAGACCTGCCGTATCGATCAATCGAAGGCAGTGGTCGCCCAACATGAGCCGCTCTTCGAGATAGTCACGCGTCGTGCCCGGTTCATTACTGACGAGAGCGCGTTCGTGGCCGACGAGCCGATTGAGTAAGGAGCTCTTCCCGGCATTCGGCTCTCCGAGAATGACCGTTTTAAGTCCGTCGCGCAAAATATTACCGTAGTGATTAGTAGCCAATAGCTTACTAGTTGAATCGGCCAGTTTCCTGAGCGCCATTCCAACCCGCTGTTGGTCTGCGGGTGGCAAATCATCTTCAGGAAAATCGATAGATACCTCGATTTGCGCGAGGACGGCCAGCAGGCCTTCAATCAACTCGCTCATGTGCCGCCCGAGCGATCCACGAAGCTGCAGATTGGCGGCTGCCAAGGCCCGCTCGCCGCGAGCGTGGATCAAATCCATCACGGCCTCGGCTTGGCTGAGATCCATCTGGCCGTTGAGAAAGGCGCGTTGGGTGAATTCGCCGGCTTGAGCCGGACGGCATCCTCGGCGGAGGAAGTCCTCGAGTAAGCGCTGGGCGATAAATGGATTACCGTGACAGGAGATCTCGACGGTGTCGTCGCCCGTATAGGAAGCTGGTCCCCGGAAAAACGTCAGCAAGACATCGTCGACCAGGATACCCGCAGCATCGCGATAGTCGGTGCGTTGTGCAGTGCGCGGAAGCGGGAGCTCGCCGACAATCTCGCGGGTCAGTCTTTCAGTATCTGGACCGCTGATACGGAGGACCGCGATCGCGGATGTTCCCGTCGGGGTTGCCAGTGCGGCAATAGTGTCCTGCGTGAGTGCCATGGCAGGCAGGCAAGCCTGCCGCCACGCAAACGCAAAAAAAATCAGCGCGCGCTCACGTCCATCGGGGCGACGCGCACGCCGTCGTCGATGCGATCGACGGGATAAACCACGACTCGATCACCGACCTGCAAGCCCTCGAGGACCTCGATCTCTCGACCGTTACTCGCCCCGGCGCGAACCGTTCGCTGGCGGGCGACGCCGTTCGCCACGACATAAGTCGACCAGTAGTCGCCTTGTTGAAAGAGGGCGCCGGCCGGCACTTTCAAAACATCCTCCGACTCCCACGTAACAATGCGCGCCTCAACCCGATAGGCGTCGCCGAGGGTGGGGCGCGCTTCGAGCGGATCGAGGAAATCAACGATCACGTTGACCCGCTGCTCTTCGACGCCCAGCGCGGACACTTTGGTGAATGCCGCCGGTTCGATCACGCGCACGCGACCGCGTAACGGTTGGGCGCCGCCCCATTTGACTAGTTCAGCGCGTGCACCGGGGGTGATCCCGACAGCATCCCGCGAGAGCACTTCGATGCGCGCTTCCAAATCGCTCGGATCGCCCACCTCCACGAGCGCGACGCCGGCCCCGACCACCCGCTCGCTTTCTTGAAAGACACGCAAGAGGCGACCGCTCACCGGCGAGGTGATGACCACGGGTTCGGTGGAAACCCGGCCCGCTCCGCGGCTCAACAACGCTTGGGCGCTTTGTAGTTCATATTCGGCTACACGATGGGCAAAGCCCGCCGCACGGTCTTCTTGCGCCGCGCGGGTTGCGCGCAGCTCGGCGTCGTCGAGCTCTTGTTGGGAGATCGAATGGGCCGCGAACAATGACCGACGCCGTGCGAGTTCCGTCTGGGTGAGTTGAGCGACAGCGTGAGCACTTTCTGCGAGGGCCGCCGCTTGGTCGCGGGCCGCCGCCGCGCCTTGAGCTCGGGCTTCGGCTTGCACCAAGCTACGGGTATCGAGCAGGTCGGATTCGCGCGGCTCAATCACCGCGATTATCGTCTGCCCCGCCTCGATCAACGCGCCCGGTTTCCAATCGATGCGTCGCAATAATCCGCCTGCAGGGGCGGAGATCACATAGCGATTTCTCACTCGGGTCATGCCTTCCTCATTGACCGTGAGCTCAAGCGACCCACGCGCCACGGTCGCGAGCTCGACCGGCTGGGCCTTGGGCCAGAGGCCCGCGACGATCAGGGAAATCAGCAGTGCCCCTCCGATCCACGGAACAAGACGTGTCCAATTTTTCTGACGTCTTGATTTTCGTGTGGGTGCCGGCGGAGCAGGGGACGGAGGAGTCTTCATAAGAGGATTAATCGCGGGCCTTGAGCACGCCGACGAGGTCGAGCCGATTGAGACGGCGGCACGCGAGCACGGCAGAGAGAAGTGATGCCACGGCGACCACGAGGACGGCAAATGCGTAGTTTGCGGGCGTGAGGATTAGCGGCAACCGCACGAACTCAGTATTGATGGTTTGGAGAATCACCTTGGCCAGCCCAGAGCCGACCAGTAACCCGAAGGGGAGCGCGACCAGTGTAAGAATAACTAGCTCCCCGATGAGCACGGTGCCGACTTCTCCTTGGGTGAAACCAATGACGCGCAGCGTGGCGAGCTCGCGTTGACGTTCGGACAAGGAGATTCGGGCGCTGTTGTAAACGATGCCGAAAGCCACCACGGTAGCGAAGAGCAGATAGATCCGCTGGATCAACCCGATGCTCGCGGCGGTGGTCTGGCGAAAACCTTCGCGGATGGCCTGCTTGATGACGACGCCGCCGGTGCGCGGAGTTTCCTTCACCGCGTGTAGGAATTCCTGCCAGCCTCCGCTTGGAATTGTGAGGTAAGCTCCGGTGATGCGATCGCCTTCCCTCAGGAGGCGATTGAGCGCGTTGATCTCCATGTAGGCTGCGGTGCCGGCGAAATCTTCGGAGAGGGCGGCGACCGGAAGGAAGAAAGTCGGCCGCTTGCCATCGAGGATCGAGACGTGGAGAAGGTCGCCGGGCTTCACGCCGAGAACGTCGGCGAGCTTGGCCGAGAGCACGAGTCCTGTCAGGGGTAAAACGATCTGTCGGTTGTGGGCGTTAATGACGCGATTGAGCGTGGTCTCGGCGGGCAGTCCGATGATGGCGATGCGCCGTTGATATTGGCCGGCGCGCAGTTCGGCGGCGGCGACACGCACAGGCTCGGCGAACGACACTCCCGGCAAATTCCTGAGGTCCGCGAGCGCTTGCAAGGGACCGGGCTCGATCAGGGTAACGTAGACGGTTTGGCGCTGCACGATGTCCCATTGGTAGTCGAGCACATGGTTGATGCCGTCGCGAAACGCGCTCGGCACAACGAGGATGCCGGTCGCCAACGCGAGCGCGATGCAGGTGAGCGCGGAGCGCACGGGTCGGCGTTCGATGTTACGCAACGCCATGCGCAGCGACGGGGTGAACCACCGGCCGAGGCGGCTACGCTCGAAGAGAGCTGGCCGAAAGTTAGCGGGCGGCTCAGGACGCATCGCCTCCGCCGGGGGCAAGTGCACGGCGGCACGCACCGCTCCCCAGACGCCGATGACGGCAGCGGTGGTGCTGACCCCCACGGCGGCGAGCAGCACCCCGCGCGCGAGTTGAAATTCAAGCTGAGGAAAGCGGAAAAATAGATGATACATCTCCACTAACTGCCGCCCGAGGACGACCCCGCCGCCGATGCCGAGACCTGTGCCCACCAACACGATCACGAGCGAAAATTTCAAGTAGTGGCCGCCGATCTCGCGGTCGGAAAATCCAAACGCTTTGAGAATCGCGATCTGTTCGCGTTGCAACGTAATCTGTCGACCCATTACGGCGTTGGTCATGAACGCCGCCACTCCGAGGAAGACCAGGGGAAAGCCAATCGAAAGGCCTTGGAGCACCTTGATTTCGTCGCGGAGACGCGTGTGTGAGAGATGGGACTCCCGTCCGTAAGCGCCGCGGCCTCCGTAGGGGCGAAGCAAGCGATCGACGGAGGCGATCACCGTCTCTTCGCCGCTCCCCGGGGCGAGCGAGAGCGAGAGTTGGTTAAAGGCTCCATCCATGCTGGCTGCGGTTGCCAGCTCTTTGTAGGGCATCCAGAAAATGCCGTAGCTTCGATTGTCGGGGAGAACGGAACCCGGCGGGGCTTCAAACACATACTCGGGCGAGAGCACGATTCCCGCGATGCGAAAGGTCTGTCGTCGCCCGTAAAGCACGGCGGAAATCTCGGCGCCAGGTTGGAGCTGGTGCGCATCAGCGAAAGCTTCCCCCACCATGATCTGTCCAGGCGCACCGCGTCCCTCGAGCATGGTTCCCCGGCGCAGGTAGAGCTGGTTGAGCAAGGGCTCGCCGTGTTCGGGCAACGAGAGGAACAGTCCGGTGGCCGGGGTCGCGACGCCGGGCAAGTCGAGGCGAGCTTGGAGGGCGATGCCCGTCTGGACGGCAGCGACGCCGGGGATGGCCCGCAGTTCATCGGTCACCGCGAGCGGGGCGCGTTTGAGCTGAGCAAAGACGTCGGCGAAACGAAAGTCGCGGTAATAGTCGTCGCGCGTGGTTTCTAACGAGAGGATCAGGCTGCGCGTCATGATCATCATCGAGAGTCCGCACGCCATCACGAGGGCGACGGCCAGCCCCTGAGATTTCAGGGCGTAGAGATCGCGGCGAAGTTTGCGGTTGAGGAGGGACATCTAGGCCTCACCACACTAAACTATTCACGGCAGCGCGTTGCGCGTTGCAGCGTTCACCGGTGATGTGCCCGTCAGAAAGAGTGAACACGCGATCCGCCATTTCCGCCACCACGGCATTGTGGGTGATGACCATGGTCAACGTGCCGAGCTCGCGGTTGATCCGCTCGATCGCAGCCAGCACGGTGATGCCGGTGCGCACGTCGAGCGCGCCGGTTGGTTCGTCGCACATTAACACGGCGGGACGTTTGGCAATGGCCCGCGCGATGGCGACTCGCTGTTGTTCGCCGCCGGAGAGCTGGGCGGGAAAGTGATCCATTCGCTCGCTCAAGCCGACGAGGTGAAGGGCCTCCTCGGCCGTCATCGGATCGGGCGCAATCTCGGTGATCAACGCGACGTTTTCCCGGGCGGTCAGGCTCGGGATGAGGTTGTAGAATTGAAACACGAAGCCGACGGCCTCGCGCCGATAATGGGTGAGCCTGGCTTCGTTGGCCTGACCGAGATCCCAATCGCGATAGCGCAACGAACCGGCGGTGGGCGTGTCGAGCCCGCCCAGCAGATTGAGTAGCGTCGACTTGCCGCTACCGGAAGCGCCGAGCACGACGATGAACTCACCCGCGCGGCAATCGAGATCGATGCCGTTAAGGGCGCGCACCTCGGCGTCGCCTTCGCCGTAAATCTTTGTCAGCCCGCGCACCTGAAACACAGAATCACTCAAAGGTTGATCGGGCGAAGAGAGGTGACTCGTCATGGCGGACGTCACGAGACCACGGGATCGGGCGACCGGCAATCCGCAATCCGCACGGCTCGTCCCAGTTGCGCCCGAACCGCTTGGTGAAGCGCTGGCCGAGGAATCAGCGCAACGGCTACTCCGCGAAGGGAAGACGCCTGACGCGGAGAATTTTGATTGGGGGCGCGAGCGATTGGGCTTCGTGCGGAGCGGCTTGAATCGCCCGCACGACGTCCATGCCGCGGGTTACTTGTCCGAAAGCGGCAAAGCCTTGGCCATCGGGGTTGCGCGGGCCGCCGAAATCAAGGGAGGGCTGGTTGTTGACGCAGATAAAGAAATCCGATGTGGCGGTGTCGGGTCCGAGCCGGGCCATCGAGATCGTGCCGTCGAGATGGCGGAGGGCGGTATTGCGGGTTCGTTCGAGGGAGATTTCTGGGCCGTCGTCATCTTCCCAGTCGGGATTGATACCGCCTTGAATCACCTCAATCTTAACGAGGTTGTGCGGTTGGTTCTCGGGAGTAACCGTGCGGTGGAAAACCCCGCCGTGATAAAACTCCCGGTCGACGTAGCGCAGAAAATTCGCGACGGTCGCAGGGGCTCGGGCAGCGTCGAGCGAGAGTTCGATCTCCCCTCGCTCGGTCACCATGAGCACGCGGATCGATTCGTCGCTAGTGGCGGACGACGCGAGCGCCGTCCACAGGCCGAGAACGATGACGAGCAGCGCACGCATGGGGGGCCAACAGCGAGAGGGGCCTCGAGCTTACTCCTTGCTTTCGCCTTCGCCGGTGAGACTCTCCCCGACCTTGACGTTAACCTTGGCGAGGACGGCGGCGGTGATCTTCGCGGCGAGTTCGGGATTCTCGCGGAGGGCGAGCTTGGCGGCGTCGCGGCCCTGACCGATGAGGTCGCCCTCGAAGGAAATCCACGCGCCGCGCTTCTCGAGAATCTTGTGTTCGATGCCGAGATCGAGCATTGAACCGGTGCGAGAGATGCCTTCGTCATACATGATGTCGAATTCGCACTCGGTGAACGGAGGAGCGACCTTGTTTTTGACGATCTTGATCTTGGTGCGATTGCCGACGACCTTGCCGTCGGGCAGCTTGATTTGCTCCCGGCGACGGATGTCGATGCGGACCGAGCAGAAGAATTTCAACGCGCGGCCGCCGGAGGTGGTTTCGGGGCTGCCGAACATCACGCCAATCTTTTCGCGAATCTGGTTGGTGAAGATACACACACACTTGGTCTTGCTGACGACAGCGGTGAGGCGGCGCATGGCCTGGCTCATCAATCGGGCCTGCGCGCCGACAGTGGCGTCGCCCATCTGTCCGTCGAGTTCGGCCCGGGTGGTCAGCGCGGCGACCGAATCGAGCACGATCACATCAATGCTGTTGGAGCGAATCAGCGTCTCCATGATGTTGAGGGCATCTTCGCCGGAATCGGGTTGCGAGACCAGCAAATCGTCGAGATTCACGCCGACGATCTTGGCGTATTTAGGATCGAGGGCGTGCTCGACGTCGATGAACGCGGCGAGGCCACCCTTCTTCTGAGCCTCGGCGATCACACTTAAACAGAAGGTGGTTTTACCGGACGCTTCCGGTCCGTAGATCTCGACGATGCGGCCGAGAGGCAACCCGCCTACGCCAAGCGCCAAGTCCACGGCGAGCGAGCCGGTGGAGAGGGTCTCAACGGTCATTTTCTGAGCGGCTCCGAGGCGCATGATGGAGCCTTCACCGAATTGCTTGGTGATCGCGGAGAGAGCGAGGTCGATGTTCTTTTCCCGACCGGTGCCGGAAAGGTCGGAGGAAGTTTTGGCGGGGGTGTTCTTAGTGGCGGATGGTTTTGGAGGCATAGACGGAGGGATTCGAAATTTGAGAGGTTGGCTCTGTTCTCAGACCGGCTCGGACGGGAGGCAAGCGCGGAGCGGTGAAAGGGTGATTAATGCGGGCTGGGCCGGAAGGCGGTGGCAAAGTAAATAGCGGGCGAGAGGCAGCCGGAGCTGACGCTGTCGCTCTAGGTGAGTTTCTCCATCAGCACGAATCACGCGAAAACGACAATCACGGCAAAGGTGATGCATTCTTGGATCATCTTCAACTGATAGCCAGGGAAGTCGCCCGAGAGGTAGCCGAGGCGATTGGCCCGGGACTATGAAGCGGTATTCGAGCAGGGCGCTGCCCCAGGAGACGAGGATCACCCAAGGGGGCCATCTCCCTTCCAGAAATTTGAAGTTCAGGTGGCCCGACCCCGCGAGCGCCACGAAGCCGTTGAAGCAAACGAGGAGCAGAATGGTTTTCAGGGGAAAGAAAAGCGCTCCAACGATCGGTCGGGGAAGGCAGCTTTACAAAAGGGAGCGGTAATAGGACTTGAACCAGTCGGTGAATTTCTGGAGGCCCTCGTCGAGCGCAATCTTGGGGGTGTATCCGACCGCGGCGTGGATCTGGTCGAGACAGGCGCAGGTTTCGGGCATATCGCCGGGTTGGGGCGGCACTAATTCGATCTGGGCTGGGCGCTCGAGGAGTTGCTCGAGCATTTGCACAAAGCGCAGGGTTTCAACCGGCCGATTATGACCGATGTTGAAGATCCGATACGGCGGCACGGGCCGAGGGTCGGGCGGATAGAGCAACACGCGGAGGACGCCCTCGACGATGTCGTCGATGTAGGTGAAGTCGCGGAGGTTCTGGCCGGAGTTGAACAGCTTGAGCGGTTCACCGGCGCAGATCGCCTTGGCAAAGATCGTCGGGGCCATATCCGGCCGACCCCACGGACCGTAGACGGTAAAGAAGCGCAGGCCGGTCACCATGAGGCCATACAGATGCGCGTAACTGTGGGCCATGGCTTCGTTGGCCTTCTTGGTCGCGCCGTAGAACGAGATCGGCTGGTCGGTGTTGGCGTCCTCACGGAAGGGGGGCTTCGTTGCCGCCCCGTAGACGCTGCTGCTGGAGGCGAACACGAGGTGTTTCGGCGGATCCTGGCGGCAGGTTTCTAGCACATTGGCGAAGCCGATGAGGTTGCTTTGGGTGTAAACGGCGGGATTCTCTATACTGTAGCGCACGCCGGCCTGAGCACCAAGATGGACCACATAATCAGGTTTGAAATGCCGGTAGATGCCGGCGAACGCCTTGGCGTCGGAGAAATCGGCTTGGATAAACCGAAACGAGTCGCGGTCAGTGAGTGGGGCGAGCCGAGCGCGCTTCAGGTCGACGGAGTAGTAGTCGTTGAGGTTGTCGACACCGAGCACGTCACAGTCTTTCGTCGCCGTGAGACGCGAGCAGACTTGAGATCCGATAAAGCCGGCGGCACCGGTCACGAGCACTTTCATGGGCGCGTGTATGGCGGAACCCCTCGGTCGGGGCTAGGCGAAAGTTTGGTCGGAGACCATCCCGGGGAGGGTGGCCTATTTGCACCAAGAGCGCGGGAGCAGTCAGCAGGTCACATTTTTGCCCTCACTCCCGAAGTGTCCCAGTCGCTCGTCGTTGCCGGAGAGTGTAGAGATATCGGCCGGAGCATAGTGAAACTGAAGGGCTCGGCGGCGGCTCGGCGTGGAATTGTGGGGGGTGCCGTGCGGCAGGAGTCCGCTGAAAAAGAGCATCCCGCCGGGGTTGAGGGGAGCGGCGACCGATTTGCGTCCGAACATCTCCGTGTCGCAGATCTGCCAGTCGCGGCGCTGGAAGTGGATTTGAGGCCCGTTCTTGTGCTCGCCGGGGAGGAACTGCATGCAACCGTTCTCAATCGTGGCCTCATCGAGCGCAATCCAGACCCCGATGACCGGCGTCTCGAGGGGGTAGTTGAAATACGCTTTGTCCTGATGCCAGGGCTTCTCGCGGCCGAGGCGGGGCGGTTTAACTAAGGCCATATCCTGAAACATTGTCGACTTTTTGCCCCCGAGGAGACGCTCCGCGACGTTGAGCAGCTTCGGATGGTGGGAAATTGCCTTTAAGCGGGCATCGAATTCGACAAAGCCCATGAGCTTGCGGACGGCGTCCTGCCGATCTTCCGGCCCGAGCTTGCTCAGAATCTCCTGCGCCTTGGCCTCAAACATCACGCCGGTGAAGGCGGGGTTTTTACCCATAATCAAATCGACGAGACCGCCGAGAGCATCCTTAACCTCTTCGCTATTAAAGGCCTTCCTCACGATCAGGTAACCCTGCTCGTGGTAGTGGGCGATCTCGGCGGGCCCGATATCTTCGAAATGGTCGACGCCGAAGCCAATGCCCTCGGGCTGGTAGAGGGTGGGATCGTGCATGTCAGATCCATGATCAAAAACTTGGGAGGGCGTGGCGGTTTCCATGGGGTGAAAGTGAGTTTGAGGAAGGCGGTATGCCTAAAGCGTCGGATTCTAGCAGAGAAACGCCTTGCCCCGCCATGGAGAACCCCGCTATTCATTTGTATTTATCCGCTCTATGGAAATTGCCGGACATCTCTGTGAAGTTCAGGTCGATCGTCGAAGCCGGGTTCGTTGCGAGCCTGATTGGCACTTGGGCCGCGAATGGGCAAAATCGCTCAAAGACTTCGATTTATGGTATGTTTGGGCCGGTCGAGGCCAGATGCGGCTCGATTCCAGTGAAATCAGTCTTCGGCCGGGAGTTTGTCTTTGGATGCGCCCGGGGCGCCGTTACGAGGCGGAGCAGGACTCAGAGGAGCGCTTGGGGGTGAATTTTATCCATTTTTCCTTGTTGGATCCCACTAATGGTTTGCCTCTATCCGATTTTGAACCGCCTTTTGAGGTGTGGCCTACTCGCCAGGCTGATTTTGTCGATGGGGTAATGCGCCGCGTGATCGAATTGGGTGGGGAACCCCGAGCGGAGGTGGCCGAGCGTGCCTTGCTCGGAGGTTTACTGGCCGAATTGGAGCGTGAGCAGGGCGAGGCGGCGCATCAGGCGATCCCGGGGATTGATCTGCATCATCGTGATGTCGTGGTGGAGACAGCGGCGAAGATTCGGGAAAGCCCGGCGCAGGCTCCGACGGTGGCGGGCTTAGCCCAGCGCGCGGGCTACAGTGTGGACCATTTCTCGCGGATATTTAAGAGTATCATGGGGTTGCGTCCTCAAGACTATGTGATCCAAGCCAAGATCGAGCGCGCTCGCCAACTGCTAGCAGAGTCAAATCTGACGGTGGGAGAAGTGGCGGAACGTGTTGGTTATCAAGAGATTTTTTACTTCTCTCGGCAATTTAGGCAGAAGACAGGTCAGTCACCCTCGGAATACCGGCGGAGCCTGCGCTCCTCCGGGGGGTGAGATATGCCAGAGATTTTCCAAACTTGCACTTGCCGGCCTAAAACCCGATCGGTTAGCTTGCACGACTCTCCAACTGGGGCAGACTACACCATGATGATTAAAGCATACCTTAAGCCGCAGTGCGGTTGGTCTAACGGAGTTCGGGCAATCATGCTGAAGCACGATCTCGCCTTTGCGGATATCGATATCATCAACGATCGCCAAAACTACGCGGAGATGGTGCAGAAGTCTGGGCAGCCTTTGTCGCCTTGCGTGGAGATTGATGGCGTCATGCTGGCCGACGTCTCTGGCGAAGAAGTAGAAAATTATCTTTTGAGCAACGATCTAGTTAAGGCGACCGATTCCTCTGCCGCGATCCCCACGAACGCCGGGTGCTCGGACGAGGAACATGCGAAGATGGCCACTAAAACTATTCGTTTCTTCTAACCTCGAGAGCTCCGAGACCCACTTCTTGGCCGGCTCTCGCAACTCGAGACCGGCCTTTTTTTGCGCCCGACACTTCATTCTCCCTCCCTTCGCTCACTTTCCCGTCCGCATTTTCTCCGACATGACCAAGCCAATCCCGTCACCCCTTTACCATTCTGACCAAGAGCACGACGCCTGTGGAGTCGGTTTTATTGCGAAGATCACGGGGGAACGCAGCCACGACTTGGTCGAGCGCGCCCTGTCTGCCCTGCGGTCGCTGGCGCACCGCGGAGCGATCGATGCGGATGCGGTGACCGGCGATGGGGCCGGCATTCTCACACAGATCCCGATCGAACTGTTTCGGGAACACCTTGAGAAGAAGAAGCAGCACCTGCTGCGCGATTCCGATCTAGGGGTCGGCATGATCTTCCTGCCTCGGTCGGACGAATCCGCTCAGGTCGCCGGCAAGAAGATTGTCGAACAAGCGGCGAAAGCAGAAGGGCTCGTCTTCCTCGGTTGGCGGGAAGTGCCGGTCGACGCCACCTGTCTTGGACGCAAGGCGCTGGAAACCCAGCCCCTGATTCTGCAGGCCCTTGTTTCCCGCCGGGACGACGAGACCACTGACGACGAATTCGAACGCCGGATTTTCCTCGCGCAGAAGGTTGCCGAGCGCCGGGCGACCGAGATGAACCTCGAAGGATTCTACATCTGCTCGTTCTCCTCGCGGACGATCGTTTACAAGGGCCTCTTCAACGCGCCCCAGGTTCGCAAATACTTCCTCGACCTCAAGTCGCCGAAGTTCACGTCCGCGGTGGCCGTCTTCCACCAACGTTACTCGACGAACACATTCCCCACGTGGCATCTCGCGCATCCGTTTCGGATGATGGCGCACAACGGCGAGATCAACACCATCCGCGGTAACCGGAATCTCATGCGGGCTCGCGAGCGCAGCACAGCCCACGGAGTCTGGGGCGATCGGTTCACCGATCTGCGCCCGCTCGTGCAACCAAACATGAGCGACTCGGCCTCATTCGATAACGCCCTCCAATTGCTCAGCCTCAGCGGCCGCGATCCGATGCAGGCCTGCACGATCATGGTCCCGCCGGCTTGGGAGCAGGACCAGCGCCTGACTCCGGAACAACAGGCGTTCTATCGCTATCACTCCTGCATGCTCGAGCCTTGGGATGGCCCGGCGGCGATCGTGTTCACCGATGGCAAGGTCGTCGGTGCGGCGTTGGATCGCAACGGCCTGCGCCCGGCGCGCTACAAGATTTTCGACGATGGCTACGTGCTCCTCGCGAGCGAGGCGGGTCTCGTGCACGATTGGCCGGGTAAGGTGGTCAAGAATGGCCGTCTCGGCCCGGGCCGAATGATCGCGATCGATCTGGAAGCGAAACGGTTCATCCCGGACCAAGAGATCAAGAAGACGATCACCGAACAACCGCGTTTCCGCGCGTGGTGCGACGAGCACCTCGTCGACTTGCACGCCTTCGCCAAGGCGCCGGCCCCCAAAGAGCCCGTGCCGCTGGCGTTGGAGCCCCAGATGGCCTTCGGTTACGACCTCGACGAGCGCGAATTGATTCTCACGCCGCTCGCCGAAGGGATGGAACCGACCGGGTCCATGGGTGACGACACGCCGCTCGCCGTGCTCTCACGCCGTCCTCGGCTGCTTTACACCTACTTCAAGCAACTCTTTGCGCAGGTCACCAATCCGCCGATCGATTCCATCCGGGAAAAGTCGGTCATGTCGCTGACGATGTATCTCGGCGGTCGGCTCGGCCTCTTTGAAGAGCTGCCGCGCACGAGCGGTTACGTCGAAGTCTTTTCGCCGATCCTCTTCAACTACGAGGTGGCGGCGATGTTTGATGTGCCGTTCCTCAAGAACCGCGTGAAACGCCTCAGCGCGACCTTCAATGCCGCCGATGGCCCTAGTGCGATGGAGAACGCGTTACAGGAACTCGCCGTGCGCGCTCTCGCCGCGGTGGAGGACGATAACGCCAAGATCATCATCATCTCCGACCGCGAAGTCAGCGCGACCAAGGCGGGCATCCCGATGTTGCTGGCCGTCGGCGCGGTCAACCAGCGGCTCTCCCGGGCCGGCCTGCGCTTACGTTGCGATCTTGTCGCCGAAACGGGTGAAGCGCGCGATGTGCACCACATCGCCACGTTGATCGGCTTTGGCGTCAACGCGGTGAATCCGTGGATGGCCTTCGACCTCGTCAGTGAAATCGCCGCAGCTGGCGAAACCTCAAAGCCCGTTATGCCGGAAGAAGCGCGCGAGAACTACAAGAAGGCAATCGGCGCCGGCCTGCTCAAGGTTATGGCCAAGATGGGCATCAGCACCCTGCTGAGCTATCGCGGCGCGCAGCTCTTTGAAGCGCTCGGGATCGGCTCCAAAGTGATCGACGAGTGTTTCCCCCGCACCGCGTCGCCGATCGGCGGCATTGGTTACAACGAGATCGCGGTTGAAACGCTGCGGCGCCATCAGCAGGCTTATCCGCCGGCGCCAACCGAGTCCCCCGAAGCCCCTGCCTTGCACAACGAGGGCTATTACCGCGTCAACAAGCGGGGCGAGGGCGAATACCACGGCTGGAATCCCAAGGTGGTGTCGGCGATGAACCGGTTCACGCGCAGCAGCTCCGAGGAAACCTTTGAGGGTTGGAAAGCCGTGACCGATGAGCACCAACCGCTCGCGATCAAGGATCTCCTGAAAATTCGTTTTGATAAGCGCACGCCCATTCCCGTCGACCAAGTTGAGGCGATTGAGGATATCCGTCGCCGGTTCACCACGGCGGGTATGTCCCTGGGCGCACTTTCGCCGGAAGCGCACGAGACCCTCGCGATTGCGATGAACCGCATCGGCGGTAAATCCAACTCCGGCGAGGGCGGCGAGGATCCGGTCCGCTTCTCAATCCGCGAGAACGGCGATTCCGCTAATTCCGCGATCAAGCAAGTGGCTTCGGGGCGCTTTGGCGTCACCGCCGAGTATTTGGCCAACGCCAAGGAGATCGAAATCAAGATGGCGCAGGGCGCCAAGCCTGGCGAGGGCGGCCAGCTGCCCGGTCATAAGGTGTCGCCGCTGATCGCGCGGCTGCGGTTCAGCGTGCCGGGGGTGACCCTCATTTCCCCGCCGCCGCACCACGACATCTACTCGATCGAGGATCTCGCTCAGCTCATCTTCGATTTGAAGGAGGTCAATCCGCGCGCGAAGGTCTGCGTGAAGCTCGTGTCGTCGTCCGGTGTCGGCACGATCGCCGCGGGTGTGGCGAAGGCCTACGCCGACGTTGTCCTCATTTCCGGTCACGAGGGGGGCACGGGCGCGTCGCCGATCGCCTCAATCAAGAATGCCGGATCCGCGTGGGAAATCGGCGTCGCCGAGGCCCACCAAGTGCTGATGATGAACGGACTTCGCAACCGCATCGTGCTGCGGACCGACGGCGGCATGAAAACCGGCCGCGATATCGTAATCGCCGCGCTCCTCGGCGCGGAAGAGTTCAATTTCGGCACCTCCGCCCTGATCGCGGCGGGTTGCGCGATGTTCCGCGTCTGCCATCTAAACACGTGTCCCGTCGGGGTCGCCACGCAGCGCGAGGATCTGCGCGCCAAGTTCCGCGGCAAGCCGGAGAACGTGATCAACTTCTTCAATGCGGTGGCGGACGATGTTCGCCACTACCTCGCCAAGCTGGGGGTTCGTTCGGTCAACGAGATCATCGGCCGCACCGAACTGCTCAAGCAGATCGACGATCCCGCCAACACGAAGACCCAGATGCTCGACTTTTCGGGCCTGCTGCACGATCCCGATCCGACGGGTGAGCTCGACCGCTACCACACCCGCGAGCGCAACGAGCGCTTCGGCAACGAAGGCTCGCTCGACGAGGCGATCCTGCAGGAAGCCCGCGATGTCATCTTGGGAAAGAGCGCCCGCCTCGTGGCCCGTTACAAGATCACCAACGTCAACCGCGACATCGGCACGCACCTTTCCGGGCAAATCGCTTACCAGATCGGTAACCGGGGCCTACCGCCGGGCACGATCGACCTCACGTTTACCGGCAGCGCTGGGCAGAGTCTCGGCGCGTTCCTCGTCAACGGCATCAAGCTCACGTTGAATGGCGAGGCCAACGACTACGTTGGCAAGGGTATGGCGGGCGGCGAAATCATCGTGCGTCCGCGGCCGACGGATTCCTTCGAGTGGCACACCAACTGTATTCTGGGCAACACCTGCCTTTACGGCGCTATCGGCGGCACCTTGTTTGCCGCCGGCTGGGCGGGCGAGCGGTTCGCGGTGCGCAACTCGGGCGCATGCGCAGTCGTGGAGGGCGTGGGCGATCACGGCTGCGAATACATGACCGGTGGCGTCGTCGTGGTGTTGGGCCGCACGGGCAAGAACTTCGGCGCGGGCATGAGCGGCGGCCTCGCGTTTGTCTACGACGAACGGGAGACGCTTCCGGCGCGCCACAATCCAGAAATGATCAGTTTGGAACGCCTCAACGAAGAGGAAGAGGTCTCCAGCCTGCGGCGCTTGGTGTCGGCTCACGCCAAACAGACCGGCAGCCCGCACGCGCAACGGCTCATCGCCAACTGGGAGGTCGAGATCAGTAAATTTTGGAAGGTCGTGCCCCATCCGCCGACCCCCGATGCGCCCAAGCAAGTATTTGCCTTCGATAAATTGAAGGTGCCGGTGTAAGGGTTGCTCCGTCACACCGAAACTAAGAGGAGTTAACGGGCCGCGCTCGCGTGGCCCGTTAACAACGGGTTTTTCTCGCCTTGGCCGTCCTCGCGACGGCCTTTTTTGGTCCACCCGCTGAGGCCAACCGGAAATTTCCTTTCACCTGCGGCGGGGTGGCGGGTTTGGGGTTGTCGCCGACCACCTGAACCGACCAGATGGTGGCGCTATGCCTTCTAAACCGATCCCCGGATCCACCGGCGAGGTGCTCACCTGCCTGCCTTCGCCCTATCAGCCGCACGCGGCCACCGGTCTGCTCTATCTACCGCGGTTTATCGCCAAGTGTAAATACGTGAAGGCTCACGGTTCGCTTCCTGCGAGCTACGCCAAAAATTACAAGCGAGGTTTGGACCGATTTCTCAGCATGCATCTTGGCGTCGAACCGGCGGCAGTCGAATCGATCGTGCACGAATCGATCGACGACGAGGAAATCGACCAGCGGCTGCTCGCCTTATTTCCGACCGAGGTGCACGCGACGAAATGGAACCGCGATCTCGTGCAGAAGGGAATGACTGCGGCCGGCCGTGAGTTCTTGAGGGAAGCGCTGACCGCGATGGGCTGCGCCGATCGCGCGGAGCAGATCAGAAGTGTGCCGGACTTGATCGACTTCGACGAAGGTCGGATCGAATAAGCGTCTTCGGACCGCCCATAAAAAAGAGCCGCCCCCCGAAGGGAGCGGCTCAGGTATTTTAACGGCGTAAGAAGATTACTTCTTCTTAGCGGCAGCCTTCTTGGCTGCTGGCTTCTTGGCTGCCGGCTTTGGGGCCGCAGCTGTTTTGGCTGCTGGCTTTGCGGCCGCAGGTTTCTTCGTTGCCGTTTTCTTCTTGGCTGCTTTTTTTGCCATGCGATTGCTCCGTTTTAGGGCTTTAGTTTATTCGACTTACCACAACTAAGAGGTGTCGTGCGCAAGTTACATTTTGGTAACTCAACAATCTCAGCGATTCGCGCAACACAAATGCGTTGAAATTTTCTGTCGGGCAAAAATTTTGGTAACGAATTCGCTCAAAAAATTCAAATTCCGCGCAGGAAAAATTCTGCGCGGCGGATCACCATCACGATCACGCGGCAGAAATCATCGCGCGAGTTCGTCGCGCAACGACTCAAGATTTTCGCGCACCAACGCGCCCATCGATTCGCACTGCAAATACTCGTGGCGTTGAAAATGTTCCGCGAGTTCGGCGCGAAGTCCGTGCACTTTTTCCGGCGGGGCAATCGGATCGGCGGCCATCTCATTTAGGAGCACGCCGAGGCGGACTTTAGCGAGCTCCGCGCGGTGCATGATGAGCGTTTGTTCCTCGCGTTGGTATTGCAAAGCGGTCTGCGCGTGCAGGTGCTTCGCGCAGTAGGCTACTAGAGGAGAATTCTCCTTGAAAAACTGGGGGAGATAGAACTTTTTCCGGTGGTTGTAGGACTGTTGGTCGAAGTCCATCGCCCGCAGCTTCACCTGCGCGGCTTCGAAGTCTGGCGTGATCACAAATACGAAGTTGTAGGAGCGCATGTCGCCGAGCAAACGGACGAAGCAACGCTCGTTGAACTTCACGAGTTCCTTCGCGACGCGCACTGGGCGAAGATCGGGATAATCGAGCCAGCGTTCGATGAACATATCGCCGGGAATTCCCGCGATGTGCTCTTCGATTAGCG
>Ga0209390_10002385_pt1 | contig 33109 bp, 22 predicted proteins | sample BON01_FD_187212 | JGI IMG/M metagenome (GOLD analysis project Ga0209390, IMG submission 187212) | Freshwater microbial communities from Lake Bonney liftoff mats and glacier meltwater in Antarctica - BON-01 (SPAdes) (version 2) | ecosystem: Environmental > Aquatic > Freshwater > Ice > Glacier...
GGGGGGGGGCGAGTTAGTCTCGTGGTGGGTGTCGGTGATTCGCGCGCGTCGGCTCTGTCGATGAGGCTCTCGAGGCGGGCATGGCGTCGGCAGACGGCGGACGCCGCTCTCTCTCTCGCTCTCCCTCTCGTGAAACGATCAGGCGACCGGCGCCGGCGGCATCGGGGCCGGCGCGGGCGAGGCGTCGACGAGCGCAGCCGCCGGGGCGGCGGTCATTATTGCCTGCGGCTGCGGCTGCTGCTGCTGCTGCTGCGGCTGATCTTGTGGCAGGAGCGGCGGCAGGGTTGCCGCGGCCATCCACTGCAGCGACGGCAGGGCGGGGCGCGCCGCGGCGACGCCCGGCGGCCCCGGGCCGGAGCAGCCGCCCGCGCCGAGCGCGCCGCCGCCGCCGCCGCCGCCGGGCGCGCCGCTGCCGAGCGCGCCGCCGCCGCGCGCCATCCGCTCGACGGCCGCCTTGAGCGCCTGCACCTCGCCGCGCAGCTGCCGGTTCTCGGCCTCCAGCGCCCGGACGTAGACGTTCTTGCGCTGGCGCGACCTCTGCGCGCTCTGCCTGCGCTTCTCGCGGATCCGCTCGACGGCGTCCTCGAGGCCGCCGCCGCCGCCGCCCTCGGCGCCGCCCGCCGCCCCCGCCGCGCCGCCGCCGCCGCCGCCCCTCCGGGCGACGCTGTCGCGCGTGTAGGCCAGCCAGGCGCCGCCGGCGGGAACGCCGCCGACACCAGCGCCGGTGCCGCCGCCCGAGGGGCGCGCGCGGCGCGCGGCGGGCTCGTCCGGGTGCGAGGCGGCGCCGCTGCTGGCCTTGCGGCCGACCTGGCGGCGTGGCTCGCCGCTGCCCTCCTCGGACGAGGGGCCGCCCTCGTCGTCCTCGTCGTCGTCGTCGTCGTCGTCGCCGCCTTCGGGCTCGTCCTCGTGGGGACGGCGGCGGCGCGAGGGGGCGGCGGCGGCGCGGCGAGCGGCGGCGGCGGCGCCCGCGGGGGCGGGGGCGGCGGCGGCGGCGGGGCACGCGGCACCGGGCGACGACGACGAGCCGACGCGGCCCGCCTGCTCCCGCTGCCGCTGCTGGAGCTGCTGCTGGACGACCCGCTGCCGGCGCTGCAGCTGCTCGAGCTGCTGCTGCTGCGCGGCCACGGCCGCCACCATCGCGGCGTGCTGCGCCTGCGCCTGCGCCTGCGCCTGCGCCTGCGCCTGCGCCTGCGCGTGCGCCTGCTGGCAGGCCAGCGCCACCTGCAGCCGCTGCTGCTGCTGCTGCTGCTGCTGCAGCAGCAGGAGGGGCTGCTGCGGCGGCATCGCGGCCTGCAGCGCGGCCAGGTAGGCGGCCTGCTGCTGCGCCTGCTGCTGCAGCAGCAGCATGCGCTGCTGCGCGGCCTCGTCGCCGTCGGCGGCGGCGGCGGCGGCGGCCTCGGCGAGCGGGGCGGCGGCGGCCGGGGCGGCGGCCGCCGCGAGCGGGGGGAGCACGACGGCCGTGTCGTCGGCTGTTGTCGTGACGTTTTTTTTGGTCGGGAGGGGAGGAAGTCGCGGGTGAGACGACGAAGGACGGGGTGAGCACCTTCTGCGGGCGGCCGAGGAATGGCGCAGGGGAAGGATGACGAGGGGGGGGCGGAGGGCCGGAGAGGATGACGAGGGGGGGGGCGGATCGGCCGAGCAAATCGTTTTGGCCGGCGGCGCCGGGCGATACGGATCGCTGCTGCCGCCGCCCGATCGCTAGACGCGAAATCGCGCCGGAGCCGAACTAGAAACCGTCCGCAAAGGGGTCTTGCGCCGGTCTCCGGGCCGGGGAGGGGGTGGTGGCGAGGCGCGGGTCGCCCTCTCGCGGAAAGGCCTTTTCCGAAACTTGATTTGTTCGACACCTCTCCTCCCCCCCCCCCTTTCTACAATCCGTGCTCTCCAGACAACCCGCTGCCGCCAAGAAGGACTCACCGCTCTCGTCCTTGGGGAGGACAGCGTCGCCCTCGAGGCCGTACAGGCCAAACTCGTCGAGGAACTGGCCAAAGTCGTCGGCGTCGGCCGGAGCGCCAGCAGCGTTGGCGTCGCCGACGATGGGCTTGGTGTAGGCTCTGCACATGATCTCTCAGGGCGTCAGAAGTAAGTGCAGGGGGGGTCGCGATCCACTGGGGTCACGCGCGGAAGGGGGAGGCAGTCGCAAAAAGCGGGTTGGAACGGTCTCTCTCTCTCTCTTTTTCTCTGTGTCGAGAGCGTTGCGAATTGGGAGAGGAGTGTGTGTTGGGCGAGGAGGTCGATGGGGGATCCACTCGGGCTTCTCTGTTTGACGTCAGGGTGCTTGCGTTTGTGAGGGGCTCGGGCGAGAAGGACGACGGTGGATGAAGCGGGGCGCAGAGGCGCCGCGGCCCGCCTTTTTTTTTTCCCCCGCGGGGGGCGGCGACCGACCGCCCTCTCCCACTCGCTCGCCTCCTCAAGACATGAGCGCTTTGTCGCATTGCGCATTCGCCCGTCAGACGCAACACGCGCATTTGCCCGTCAGACGCAACACGCGCATTCGCCCATCACAGCAGCGTCCCCGCCGCCAACTTGCGAACGGGCCCTCACTAGTCACGAAATTTGCGAGAGTGCCCGAGCCGCCCCGCCTTGACGCTTCGCGCCACACGTCGAGGGACCCAAAAAAGCAAAAACAAAAAACAAAAAACAAAAACAAAAACAAAAACAAAAAACATGAACGGGCTCGCGCAGCTCGGCGCTTTCGCCGTGTCAGGCATCATCAGCGCGCTCGTGACGGCGACCGCAGCAAGCGCGCTCGGCCTCGCCCCGCAGAACGACCGCCGAGAGCGAGATTTAGAGCGCAGAGCCCTCCGTGCCGGCCCCGAGCGGGCGGCGCCTGCTGCAGCGGCGGCGGCGGCGACCGCCACAACGCTGGGCCTTGCCGCCTTAGTCCCTCTTCGCGCCCCCGCCCCCGACAACGCCATGCCCGCGTTCACGCGCGCCGCCATCGATGCCGCCAGCCTCCTGCGGCACGTGTTCCCCACGAGGGCCCTGGCCGACTCGATTTCGGGCGAAGGTGGCGACGGCGGCGGCGGCGGCGACCCGCACACGCAGCAGCAGCAGCAGCAGCAGGCGCCGCTGGCCGAGGGCGCCCACGACGACGACGACAGCGCCACCGACGACAACAGCCAGTGGACGATGCTCTACCTGGCTAGCGCAGCCGGCGGCTCCTCGTCTGCTGCCCCTTCTTCGTCGTCGTCGGACGCGGCGGCCCCTCCACCCTCCTCCCCCTCCTCGGGCGACGGCGGCAAAGCCGCCGACGCCGCCGCGGCGATCGCCGCGCCCGCCGCTCCCGCCGCCGCGTCCGCCGCCGAGCCCGCGCCCGCTGCCGCCGCCGCTGGCAACGCCAACGACGCGCCCGTGCTCGACCCGGCCGGCGCGCGCGCGTACCTCTGGCTGTGCTGGCTCTGCCTGCTCCGCCCGCTGGCCGGGCTGCTGGCGCCGGTCGCCGCCTTCTTCCAGGGCGCCGGCGTCGCCTGCGGCCGGCTGCTCGGGCTCGCGGCTTCCGAGGAGAAGGCCGAGGAGGGCTTGGCGGGCGTGGTGGCGTGGTGGCGGCGGCCGCCGCCGCAGCAGCAGCAGCGCCACCAGCCGGACGAGGAAGGAGAGGAGGACGGGGAGGAGGAAGAGGACGAGGGCGCGGCTGAGGCAGCCGAGGCGGCCGCGGCTGCGGCGCCCCCTCTGCCGCCGCCGCTCCCGGCAGACGACGACGCGCGGGGGTGGTGGTTCGGCGCCTTCACGGCGCTGCTGGTCACCCTGGCGGTGCTGGGCGTCTTGCGCCACCCGGCCGACGCGCACCGCCTCGTCCGCGGCGCCCTTTCCCGCCCGTGGCGCGCCGGTCGAGAGAGCACGCTGCGCGGCGACCCTGGCGGCCTGGGCGGCGGCCATGGCGGGCGCCGAGCTTTGAGCGTTTGTTGCCTCCCCTAGCACTGCCTTTCGCACAAAAAGTCACGACAATCAACAAGCGCAACCAGCACTATAACGTATGACACGAGCCGCCAAACACAAGCCGCCGACCGCACCCGCGGAACAAAAATCAAATCCCGTCGCCGTTTCTTTCTTGCGGCACGCCCACACCCGAATAACTGGATAAAGTATGACGGAAATGGGAGCATGTTACACACGACCTCTCCCGGGTGACTCAGTCCTTTGCCGCTGGTGCCGAAGCCTCTTGCCCCCCGTCCGCCGCCGCCAAAGCCGCCGCCGCCGCCTCTCGCCGCCGCGCCTCCTGCAGCAAGGGGGCCAGGCGCGCCAGTTCCTCGTCCGTCGGCTGCCACCGCCACACGCGCTTGGCGCGGCCCGTGATGCGGCGCGCGGCCGGACCGAGCATTGGTGCTGCCGCCGCTTGTGCCGCCGCCGCCTCCGCCGCCACCGACCTTGCGCCGCCGCCGCCCTCCTCGCGCACGCCGCGCCAGACGCGCACGCCCCACGCCTTGCCCGCGGTGCCGTCCTGTTTGTTTGTGTCGTTGGTATCCGCGCGTTCGCCGTCGTCGTGGGTATGAGCGCTGGGGGTGTGTGGGGAAAAGACGCAGGGACAAGAGAGGAGAGAGAGAAGAGGCAGAAAGCAGCAGCGTCTTGCTGCTGCGGCGGCGCCGTCGTTCCCGCAACCCTCCCGCCCCCCCTCCCGTCCGTCTCACCTCTCCGCGGGGCTTGACGGCCGTAACCTCCCAGTAGCTGTCGCCGTGCGGCTCCCACGACGAGCGCGTGACGCGCGAGCCTACGCCCATGTTGGGCAGGCGCGACAGGACGTCGATGACTGTTTTTGGTTTTGGTTTTTTGGTTTGAGCGAGCGGGCGAGGGCGGCGTCGGCGTCGGCGTCTCTTTGGCGTCGGCGTCGGCGACGGCAAGAAGACGAACGCGCGTCCAGGTCGCGCGCGCGCGCGCCAGTCCATGCATCCCTGCAGCGGCTCGTCCTGCATGGATCACGCCCACCGGTAGTTAGCAGGGCGGGCGCGCAGAAAAGAGAAGACAGACGGCTCTCCATGATCAGGGAACGCCGAAAGCAACGTACGGTTCCTGGCCCGGGGCTTGAGGAGCAGCTGGAGGAAGCTCATGGCTGCATGAGTACGGTTTGTATGTTTGAAGAGGCAGAGAGTGGCTCCCGGGAAGGCACTCTGAGACCATTCCCCGTCAGGAAGCGCCCCCGAACCCCTATCCGATTAGGGCCTAATCGCGAAGCGACACCACGTGCCGTCCCAATCAATCATCCGACGCACACCCGCAGTCCAAACACGACACGCGCCACGCCCCACACGCATCGAAAGCAACAACACACACCACGCCCCTCTCTCTCTCACCCGATCATATGGGCGCGTCCAAGCCCGCTTCCGCGGCGCACAGCGAGCAGGACCCGCTGAGCGAGGCGCTCGACATCGATCCGGACGAGTACGAGTGGGTGCGCGAGCAGCTGGAGACGGCGGGGATCCAGCTGCAGAGCGCGCGGCTCGAGGACGGCGGCGACGACGACGACGACGCCGACGACGACGACGACGAAGATGGCGGCGGCGGCGGCGCTTGGACCGACCCGAGCCCCGGCGGCGCGCTGGGCGAGCTGCTCGAGCTGCTCGACGACGGCGACGACGGGCAGCAGGACGCCGAGGACGAGCAGCTCCTGGCCAAAGTGGACGCGCTCCTCGCGCGCCTCGCGCCGCCGCCGCCGCCAGCGCCAGCGCCGCCGCCCGCCAACGGGCAGCCGCAGCACCAACCGCCGGCGCTGGCGCCGGCGCCGGCAGCGCCGCCGGGCCCCCTCCTGGTGTCGCTGCCCGGCCCCGACGGCGACAGCGCCCTCCACCTGTGCGCCCTGTACGGCCGCGCCGCCTGCGCCCGCCGCCTGCTCGACGCCGGCGCCGACGCGGGCGCCGTAAACCCGGACGACGGCACGCTGCCGCTGCACGACGCGGCCGCGGGCGGGCACGACGCGATCGTCGCGCTGCTGCTGGAGAGGGGCGCGGCGGGCGGGGCAGACGGGGCGGGCGGGGGCGGGGGCGGGGACGGAGCGGGCGCGGTGGTCGCCGGGTGGCTGGCGCGCGGGGACGAGGACGGGGACACCCCGCTGCACTGCGCGGCGAGGGGCGGCCACCTGCCGACGGTGCTGCGGCTGTTGGCGGCGGGCGCCGACGCGTCCAGGGCGAACGAGCGCGGCGCGACGGCGCGCGACGAGTCGGACGACGACCAGGTGCGGGCGCTGCTGGCGCGGGTGGCCGAGAAGGGCGGAGGGGGCGAGGGGGCAGGTGGGGGTGGCGAGGCGGAAGAGGTGGCGATGGCGGGCGCCGGGGCGTAGAAACGCACCAAGGAGGTGGCGATGGCGGGCGCCGGGGCGTAGAAACGCACCAAGGAGGTGGCGATGGCGGGCGCCGGGGCGTAGAAACGCACCAAGGAGGTGGAGCGCGCCAGGCGGAGCGGAGCGGGCGCGAGAGGTCGGCGCGAGAGCGGGGGGGCGGGAGCGGGGAGGAGGCGTCGGCGGGGGATAGCCCGGGTGTCAACGACACACGTGTGATCGGATCCACCATACTCGCCAGATTCGACGCGCGGACGGGAGTTGCAACGGAAGGGGGGCGGGGGCAAGAGAGCGCCCACAAAAAATATCGGCCGACGCTCGATCGATTGATCGTCCCATCGCCCGAGGCGGCGGGGTGTGAGTGAGCCGCGAGCCCGTCCTTTTTGCTCGGCGCCGCGCACGCGAGCCAACATGTGTAGCACGTGTGTCAAAAATGTTTAAAAAAGCAGGATTGGGTCGCCCCTGCTGTCGATCGAGAAGGAAAGGAGAAAATGGGGCGAAGCGAGCGGCGAGCGCGCGGCGCTTTTTTCGGCGGCGGGCAAAACGGAAACAAAAGAGCTCTCCCCTTTGGTTCTCGCCGCGCTCACTCTCAACGACAACCACATACATACAAAATCAACGCGCGAACCCGACACACTCTGTCGTCCCGCTCACGCACACACACACACAAGACGACTCGTCTCTCCAAGCAGCGACCGACAACCAGAGAGAGGCGCTGCTGTGTGCGTCATTGTCGTCGCCGCTTGTTGTTTTGCATCCGCACCCCGGTCCCTGGCGCGCCTGCTTGCCCTCCTCTCTGCATTAACCTCTTCTCGGCCATGTCCACGTCCTCCTATGTCGGCAGCCTGTACGAAGGGCGGGGCGAGAGCAGCGGAGACGAGGGCACCGAGCCTCGGCTGCACAATGAGTTGTGCAAGACCATGTCGCGCTCCCAGCTCGAGCAGGAGGGGGCCGACGCCGAGGCGGTCTGCCGCCTTCTTGAATCCTTGCGCGAGGGAGGCGTCAACGCGCGCGATCAGGACGGACAAACGCCTCTGCACTTTGCCGTGCGCAACTGCAGCGCCGCGGTCGACCTGCTCGTGCGCCTGGGCGCGGACGTCAACGCGCGAGACGAGCGCGGGAGGACGCCCATCTTTGAGTGCGCTCGCGTCAACGACGCCGCGATGCTGCGGCGGCTGCTCGCGCACGGCGCGTCGCCCGACGTGGTCAGCGACGACGGATACACGCCCCTGCTGTTGCACGCTTGCATGAATTGCATGAATGCCTCCCATCAAGTTGGAGAGGCGGGTGAGACGGCACTCGCACTCACGCGTGGCGCGTCGCGCGAGACTCGCCGCGCCGTCGTCGCTCACCGCGGACTGTGGGACAACGGCTTCAGCGCGGTCGACTTTATCCGCACGCAGCGACGCCTTTTCCCGGAGCTCTGGCAGGTCGAGGTGATGGCCGAGCTGCTCGTCTCTGGCGCATCCGTGCTGCCGCAGCACGCGGCCGACGTGCTGCCGGTCGTAATGTCGCATGTCCTGCCGCTGGCCGCGCAAAAGGAGGCCGCGGGGCGCTCCGCCCAGCTCTGCTCCAGCTGGCGTGCGCACGAGGCCTTTGTCGGCTTGGTGCTGGACGTTCAAGAGCTGGAGGCCGCCGAGAAAGACGTGGAGGGAAAGCGGCAGCGCGTGCTGGAGCTGAAGATGGAGCTGTTGGCGCTAGGTGCCGGGACGGAGAGCAGCAGCGGCAGCGACGAGGAGGATTGCGACGACGATGAGAGCCAGAGCGCCAACGACGAGAGCGACGGCGAGGACGAGAGCGACGGCGGCGTCGACAAGAGCGAGAGCGCGAGCCAGAGCGAAAACGAGAGCAAGAGTGAGAGCGAAAGCGTGAGCGAGCGCAAGAGTGCGAGCGAGAGCAAGAGTGCGAGCGACAGCGAGAGCGAGAGCCGCGGCGACGGCGACACTGACTAAAGAGGCTGCGGCAGCGTCGGCGTGCAGCGGCAAAGCCTAGGATGAGATATCAAAGACTGATACAAGAACTCTTGAGGAGAGCATGCCCAAGCGGGGACCAACGCGCTCATGATCGACCTCACGCAACCGCCGCGCGGAGGCGTTTGGAGAGAAAGGCGAGCGCCCCCCGTGCCTCGTTTGCCTTGAAGCGCACGCGTGGGAAACTAATGTACGGCGCCGGGCGATCGCTGGCGCTGGCCACAAGGACGCAGGCGTTTTCCATTGCCGCCAAACGTCGCCAACCTCCTCATTCGTCGTTGTTGGAGCACTCGTCGCTCGGGTTACAAAAGCAGGGGCTCATCGACGAGCGCCACCACCCCGAGTGGATTCTTGCGAGCGCGCCCACGTCTTTTTTCTCGAAACAAGAGGAAAAAAAAAAAAAGAGAAACAAAACAAACGGGAGGAGGCTGCCTGTCTCTGAAATGACGGGATTGGGTCGCTTCGTGTGTGCGCGTATTAAATCTGGGACGGGGGCATAGGGGCCGGGTGAGCTAAATCGGGGATAGGGATGTGTGTGCGCCTTTTTTTTTGGCGCGCAAAGCGCGGTTGCTTTTTATTTGGTTTCGTTTTTTTCTCGACACGCAGGAGCAAAGTCAAACCTCTTCCTCAAAACTGCTCCGCCTCCGTGCTGCCCGCCAGCGCGCACGTCGACGCCGCCCCCTCGGCGATGCGCTGCGTGATCTCGTCAAAGTAGCCCGTGCCCACAAAGGCCTGGTGCCGCGTCGCCGCGTACCCATGCTTCTCCGCCGCAAACTCGCGCTCCTGCAGCTCGGCGTAGGCGGCCATGCCGCTCTTGGCGTAGCCCTTGGCCAGGTCGAACATGGCGTAGTTGAGCGCGTGGAAGCCGGCGAGGGTCACGAACTGGAACTTGAAGCCCATCTTGCCGAGCTCCTGCTGGAAGGTGGCGATGGTGGCCTCGTCGAGTGTCTTTTTCCAGTTGAACGAGGGCGAGCAGTTGTACGCGAGCAGCTTGCCCGGGAACTTGGCGTGCACGGCCTCGGCGAACAGCTTGGCCTGCTCGAGCGACGGCTTGTTGCACTCGTACCAGATGACGTCGGCAAAGGGCGCGTATGCGAGGGCGCGCGCGATCGTGGCCTCGATGCCGCCCTTGATCTTGAAGAAGCCCTCGGCCGTGCGCTCGCCCGTGCAGAAGGGCTTGTCGCGCGCGTCCACGTCGCTCGTGAGCAAAAAGGCGTCGAGGGCGTCCGTGCGCGCGATGAGGACCGTCGGCACGTCCATCACGTCGGCCGCCAGGCGCGCCGCCTGCAGCTTGGCGCAGAACTCGCCCGTCGGGACGAGCACCTTGCCGCCCATGTGCCCGCACTTCTTCGCGGACGCCAGCTGGTCCTCGAAGTGCACGCCCGCCGCGCCGGCCTTGATCATCGCCTTCATCAGCTCGAACGCGTTGAGGGTGCCGCCAAAGCCGGCCTCGGCGTCCGCGACGATGGGCAGCCAGTAGTCGACGTCGCTCTTCCCCTGCGCGTGCTGGATCTGGTCGGCGCGCTGCAGCGCGTTGTTCAGGCGCTCGACGACCTTGGGCACCGAGTCGGCCGGGTAGAGCGACTGGTCCGGGTAGGTCTGGAGGGCTGTTTTTTTGTCGGCGTTGGTTTTTTGTTTTTTGGAAAGGAGAGGGAGAGAGTGAGCGAGAGAGTGAGCGTTTGGCGCCCCCAAGCTGTTTTTTTTTCGTTGGCGTCGCGTCAGCCGTCCCCGCCCCCCGTTTTGCGGCGAAAACAAAAACATCGTAGAAGAAACCCACCCGTGTTGGCGTCCGCCGCCACCTGCCAGCCCGACAGGTAGATGGCCTTGAGGCCCGCGCAGGCCATCTGCACGGCCTGCTGCCCCGTCAGGGCGCCCAGCGCGTGCACGTAGGCCTCGCTGTGCATTGACGCCCACAGCTTCTCGGCGCCCATGCTGTTTTGTTTTGTTTTGTTATTTTAGGTCGTTCGTTGGTCGTCGTTGTTGGATTGGTTTTTGGTGGGGTGAGCATTTTTGTTTTGTGGTTGTTCGAGGCGTTGGTAAAGGGTGTATCCGGACGTCAGCATTGGGTTGGAAGGAGAGGGGGCACGGGGCGGGCGGGATCGAGGGAGGGAGGGAGCCCCGGCGGCGCGCGGGGACGGACGAGACCCCCCAAACCCCCGAGAGCGGCAAGAGCGAACAACCCGAACCCACCGCGCGAGCGTGTGCTCGATCTTGACCGTGCCGCGCAGCTTCTCGACGTCGGCGCGGCTGTACACGCGCTGGATGCCCGCGAAGCGGTCAGGGGCGCCGGACGACATGTTGTGGTTGCTTGCTTGTCTGGGGGGACTGTTGATTTGTTTTGTTGTTGTTTTTGTAAGGGGAGGAGGGAGGGGGAGGGAGGGGTGAGCGGTGGTGGTTGCGGTTGCGGTCCTCGTCATCGACGATGGCGACGCGAGCTGATGGGACCTGTTCCCGCGTTTGCATTCGGCGCCCCGCGCGCGCTTGGCGCCGAATGGCAATCCGCGCTCCACGTCCAGCTCGAGTGCGGGGTCGGCGGGTCCCAGTGGCGCGCGCGGGGAGGGGAGGTGAGGGCGGGGGAGGGGACGGGAAAGTCTCTCGCGGGAAAGAGCCAAAACATCAAACGGGGGAACTTACGAAACTCTTTTTGAAGAGGAGGGAGGCGCTGCTTGTTTGTTTGTGTGAGAGAGAGAGAGGATGAAGAAGCTCTTCGGATTGTTTGTGAAGAGAAGGAGGGGAGGGAGGGGCGGTCTTAAACAACTTTCCTGCGAGTCCGAAGGCAATCGACGCAGGCCGTTGTTCCTACGTGCTTCTGCAGTCCATCCCCCCTGTCCGAACGGCAACCCACCAACGCACTTCATGCGTTACAGCCTCCTCCGTGCCTTACACAATCGCCCAGCCAAGGCATCTCGACCGCACCGCACCGCACAGGGCGGGGGGCGGACGACGACGACGAGAGGCGCCCAGGCGTCGTCGCGCCCGGCGTCGTTGCTCGGCCGGCAAAACCGTCACACCGCCGCCGCCGCCGCCCTCTCTCGCGTCCCGACCCCTAGTCCTAGCCACTCCAACGCCAGGGCCGCCGCGCGCTCCTCCGGCGGCTCGAGGACGCTGCGCTTGCCGTCGAGCATGGCGCTGGCGTCGCGCGCGAGCGAGCGCGCCGCGGCGTCGGCGTCACCGGCGGTCGCAGCCCCGGGCGCCGCCGCTGTTGCCGCCGCCGTTGCTGACCGGGCCTCTCCCGCCGCCGCAGCAGCCGCCCGCAGCGCCGAGGTCGCGGCCAGCGCGTCCAGCACGGCCACGAGCTCGGCCGCGTTCATCACCGGCAGCTTGGCGGAAGCCTCGGCGCACCACGCCGCGAGCCACGCGTCGGACAGCGGGCCCGTCGCCCTGGCCGCTGCCGCTGCCGCCGCGTCTGCCGCCGCGTCGCCGCCGTGGTCGTTTGGCTTTCCTGCGGCGCCGGCAGCGGCCGCCGCCGCTGCAGCGAGCACGTGCACGGCCACGGCGCTCGCCTGCAGGCCCGCGAGGTCGCCCGCGCCAAAGCGCCGCAGCTTGTCCTGCGCCTCGCGCAGCAGGAGCGGCAGGGCGCGCGCGGCCGCCTGGCTCGCGGCAAGGCTGCCGAGGCCGTCGTCGTTGTCGTCCTCGCCTCGGCCGCCGCCGCCCCGCCCCTCCCGAGCCAGCGGCGGCGGCAGGAGCGCCAGGCCGCGCAGCAGGGCGGCCAGCTCGCGCGCGCCGAGCTCCGGCAGCTGCGCCTCGACCGCGCCGAGCGCGGCGCCCAGCCACGCGCCCAGCCCCTCGGGGAGCGCTGCTGCATCGCTCGCGCCCTCCTGTTGCTGCCGCTCCTGCTGCTGCCGCATTTCTGCCTTGCCGTCGCCTCTGTCCTCCGCCGCCGCCGCCGCCGCCGACAGCGCCAGCGCCAGCACGCTTGCCGGGCGCTCCTCGCCCCCCCCCCTTCGCCTCCTCCTGTCCAGCGCCGCCAGCGACCCGAGCGCCTCGACGCACCCGGCCGCCTGCCACGGCGCGTACCCCGCCGCGGCCGGGCCCGTAGCCCGCAAAAAAGCAGACAGCCACGCGCGGCCCGGCGCCAGGCCTGTCCGCGCCAGCGCCGACAGCAGCGCCGCCTGCGCAGGCGCGCCGAGCGCGGCCAGGCGCGCGGGCGACAGCGCGCCGAGCAGGGCGCGCGGCCACAGGGCCGCCGCAAGCGCCGTCGCGGGCGCGCCCGCGGCCCCGTTGACGCCGCCCGCAAACAGGCCCGGCGGGGCGGCGGCGGCGGCGGCGGCGGCGGCCGTGGCGGCGGCGGCGGGCGCGGCAAACCGCAGCTCTGCCAGGGCCTCCGCGAGCAGCACGGCCGCCTCGGCCTCGCCGCCGTCTTGCCGCCGATGCTGCCGCCGCCGCCCGGTCTGTCGCGGCCGCTGCAGCTGCTGCTGCCGCTGCTGATGCTGCCTCTGTCCTTCCTCCTCCGCCGCCCCCTCCTCGTCGTCCCCCTCCCCCTCCTCGCCGCCGCCCAGCTCCAGCAGCATCGGCACGACCGCCGACCAGTACGCGCCCATCCACGCCGCGCTCGGACGCACGCCCAGGCGCGCTAGGCCCCACAGGCAGCGCGCCGCGTCCGCCAAGGACGCGCCGCCCCCGCCCCCGCCGCCGCCCGCGCCCGCGCCCGCGCCCCCGCCCCCTGCCGCCAGCGCCGCCGCCGCCGCCGCCATGAAGGACGCCAGCCACCCGGGCGCCGGCCGGGCCGCCGGCGCGCCCGCACCCGTGGCACCCCCGCCTCGCGCCCCGGCGACTGCGCCCGCCGGCCCTCCCCCGCCCCCGCCACCGCCCCCGCCCCCGATGCCGAGGCCGCCGCCGCCGAGCGCCGCCGCCAAGCCGCCGAGCTCGCGCGCCCGCATGCCTCGCAGCAGCGGGCGTGACGCCTCTGCGAGGGCGGCCAGGGCGTCGGGCTCGGCGTACTTGAGCGCGGCGAGGGCCGTGAGCCCGCGGGCAAAGTCGCGCGGGGACCACGCCGGCGCGTCCGCGGCCCCCCCCCCGCCGCCGCTCGGGGAGCGCCCGCGCGCCCGCGCCCGCCCGCCCCTCGGCGGCGGCAGCGGCTGCCGGCCCCGCGGCTCGCGCCGCTCGCCGTCGCCGCCCTCGCCGTCTGAGGTGGACGAGGACGACGACGAGGGGAACGCCCTGCCGCGTCCCCGCCCCTCTCCCTCTCCCGCCGCCGCGCCCAGCCCGGCGTGCCGCCGCGCCAGCGCGTACAGCAGCGGCAGCGAGAGCTGGAGCGCCCGGGCCTCTGTGAACGCGGCGCCCGCCGCTGCGGCAGCGCCGGGCGCGGCGGCAGCCTCGGCGACGCGCATGAGGGCGTCGCTGCTGACGCGCGGGTCGAGCAGGAGGGCCTGGAAGTTGTCCTCGATGAACGTGGCGAGGGCGCGGACGCTCGAGCCGGCGCTCGCCTCGCGCAGCGACAAGGCGAGCGGCGACGGGGGAGCGGGAGAGGATGGCGCGCCGCCTCGACCGCCGCCTCGGCCCCCGCCGCCGCCAAACCTGCTGCCGCCCCCACCTCTGCCCCCGGACGTCGCGCGCCCTCCCGGTGCTGCGCCTTCAAGGGAGGCGCGGCCACGAACCCGGGATGGAGGCGCGCTCGCGGGGCCAGAGGAGGTGGCGGCCAACAAGGGCGGGAGGGGGCGTCGGCGATTGCTACCTGCTGCTGCTACCGATGCAGGGGAAGGAGACGCGCTCCCGCTCGCTCCAATCGGCGCCACGCGGCGGCGCACCAGCGCGCGGGCGCGAGCTTCGAGACCAGAGCCACCTGCACCGCATTGGCGCGCGCTGCTGCGCGGCGCTGACAGGGCGCCAGGCGGGTGCATTTGTGTTGTGGTCTTCCCCCTATCTGTCAGTGGGTGGTGGTTGCGGGCCCCCCGTGGAGGTTCTGGGCGAATGAACAAAAAGTAGAACTACAAACAAGGCTAAAGAGGAGCACTAGTGTGTCGATGCGAAAGAATGATGAGTTGGAAGGCAAGGGGGGATGAGTCAAAGCCGCCATCGCCGCGCCGACGCGCGCGTCGTCCCGCGTCGCCGCAAGCCTCCCTTCTAAAACGCAAACGCCGCGTCGACCGCCCGCACAGCCCGCTCCCTGGCCGGGGCGGGCAGCGGGGCGAGCGCCCCGACCACGCGGGCGCGCGGCAAGGCCCGGGCCAAGGCCCCAAAGAGTGCCGCCAGGCCGCTGGCAACACCCCCGCCGCCGCCGCCGCCGCCGGACGACTCGCGCTCCGCGCCGTTGCCGCCGCCGCGCGACGCCGAGGACGACGACGGCGACGACCACGCCTCGGCCGCCAGGGCCAGCGCCGCCGGCAGCGCGTGGCGCGCCACCAGGCCCAGCACCGCGGGCTCGGCGGGCGCCGCCGCCAGCAGGGCGTCCACGGCCGCGGCCAGCGGCGCCGCCATGGCGAGGCGGGGGCGGCCGCCGCCCCCGCCGCTGCCGCCGCCAGCGCCGGCGCCGGCCGAAGCGCCGCCGCCCGCCGCCAGCGCCAGCGCCGGCAGCAGCGCGCGCGCGGCCGCCTCGGGCGCGGTCGCGGCGGCGGCGGCGCACGCAGCCACGAGCGCGGCCAGGGCGTCGAGCGCGGCGGCGCGCGCAGGGAGCGGCCCGCCGCCGCCGGCGACTGCCGCCAGCGTGGCCGTGGCCGAGCTCGACGCGGCGGCGGCGGCCAGCGCCACGCGTCGCGAGCGCGCGCACGCGCCCGCGAGCGCCTGCGTGCGTTGTTTGGTGTTTGTGCGTTTGTTTGCGGGGGGGGGGGCGGGGCGGGATGTCGAGTCAGTTGTGAGCAACGGGCGTCGCGGCGACGCAAAAAAATAAAATAAAAATGGGGTGACAGGCAGGAGGGAGAACAAGAAAGAGGAGAGCAAGGGGGAGGAGGAGGAGGGGTGTGTGGGGGTGGGGTGTCCAGCCCGTGTATAGCCGGCGCGGCCACGGGGAAGAAAAAGGGCCGGCCAGATAAGTTTCAAGGCCAATGTCGTCTGTTGCGCAGGGCGCCCCCGCGAACCACTGAAGTGGGGGGCGCAAACACTGAGCCACCTGCTGCGGGCATGGCAGGAAAACAAGGCCCGGCGGCGGAAGACGATGCTGCGCGTTGGTTTGTGCGGTTGCCTGCTGGGCTTTCCCGAAAGCGAGCCCCGAAACAAAAAAACAAAAACACAAGCAAGGAGAAGGGAGCGCGACATGCAACAGATACGCCACGTCTCTGTCGTCTGGTTTTCTTCTTCTTCATCCTTCTCACCTGCATGGCCGCGACGCACACGCGCGCGTTCGTGTCGCACAGGCGCGGGGCGAGCGCGTCCAGGGCGCGCCCGAGCGCCGAGCCCGCGGGCAGCGACGGCAGCAGGTCGCCGGCGTCGCCCACCGCCGCCAGCCGCGCCCGCCAGTCCTGCGCCGCCAGGCGGGTCGCCAGCGCGTCGAGGGCGGCGTGCGCCTGCGACGAGGGCAGGACGGGGCAGGCGCCGGCGGCGGGCCGCTGCGAGGCGGGCGCCGATGCCGAGCCCGAGGGAGGGCGGGGGAAGGCGGGCGGCGGCGGCGGCGGCGGCGGCGCGTCTTGCAGCGCCGCCGAGGGCCTGCGCGACGAGGAGGGGCGCGGGGGGGTCGAGGTCGAGGCCGCCGCCGTTGTTGTTGTCGGGGCTGCGTTTTTTTTGGTCGCGAGGGTGAATTTTGGTTGGATTAGAGGTAAGGGGGGGGAGGGGTGATGGCGGTTTAGGGGAAAAAAGGGCGCCACAGCGCCCCGAGCAAAGAACAAAACCGTCGTTTCGTTGCGTTTTCGGCTCAGCTGAAGAAATTCAACCTTTGTGTCTCGAGTATCTGCACAGAGCCTAAATAAGCTCTTGGTAGCGCGGATAAGAACATCATCATCGCCGGAGAAAGAGAAGAAGGGCGGGGAGGGAGAAGCAGAAGTGGGCGCGGCGAGCGAAAAAAAAATGGCGTCGCGAAAACCCCCCCCAAAAACGCGGGTCTAGGAAAAGAAACGAGAGGGTGTCTCCCCCCCGGCCCCCGACTCACCTCGCGTCTTGGGCAGCGAGGGGGCCGGCGCGGTGCTCGGACGCCGCGCGGCGTCCGCGCCGCCGGCGGACAGCCCGGCCGCGAGCGCGGCGAGGGCGGGCGGGGCGGGCAGCGGCGCCCGCCCCGCCGCGCGCGCGCCGGCCAGCGCCTCTGCCGCGCCGCGCCGCAGGGCCTCGGAGGACGCCGCCGACACGACGCCGGCCAGCAGGCGCGGCAGGTCGCGCGGGCCCGCGGCGTCGGCCACGCGGCAGAGGACGCGCCGGCCGTGCGCGCGCGCGTCGGCGGACGCGTCGGCGCACAGGGCGGCCGCCGCGGAAAACAGCCGCTCGGCGCCGCTGCTCCCGCCGCCGCCGTTGCCGTTGCCGCCGCCGCCGCCGCCGCCGTGGTTGTTGTGGTTCCCCGCGCCGCCGCCGCCCCAGCAAGGCCAGGGCGTCGCCATCAGCAGCCGCAGCGCCGCCTCGCCCCGCCCCAGCCCGCCGCCCCACCCGCCGCCCCCCGGATACAGGGCGGGCGCGGGCGCCGGCCCCGCCGCCGCCGCCACCGGCGCGCCCCCCGTGAGCATGCCGTCGAGGTGGAGCGCTGCCTTGGCGCGCACGGCCGGGGCGCGATTTGCCGCGCCGGCGGCCGACAGCAGCGCGGCGGCGGCGCGCGGCGCCGACAGTCCGCCGGCCATGCAGGCGGCGGCGAGGGCGCCGTCGGCCTCGCGCGACAGGAAGCGGTCGCCGAGCGCCAGGGCGAGGAGCGCGGCGAGGACGGGGCCGGCGTCGCCGTCGAGGAACAGGCGCGCGGGGGAGGAGGGCGAGGAGAAGGAGGAGGAGGAGGAGGAAGGGGCGGCGGCGGCGGCGGCGTCTGCGTCTGCGGCCGCGGCGGAGAGGGGCAAGGGCGGCGGCGGCGCGCTCAACAAAAAGGCGTCGCGGCAGAGGGCCACGGCCAGGCGTGCGGTGGCGCTGCGCAGGGCGGCGAGGGCAGGCAGGGCGGCCAGCACCACCTCGCGAAGCAGGCCGAGCGGCAGAGGAGGGGGAGGAGGAGGGAGGGGGGAGCGCCGCCGCCCATAAGAGGAGAGCGGCGGCGGCGATCGAGCAGCGGCGGCGGCGGCGGCGGCGATCCAGGCGCGCGCGTCGGCGAGCGCCGCGTCTTGCAGGCGAAAGTCGAGGCCCGTCCGCGAGGCGAGGTTGCTCGCGCGGAGGGTCGCGAGCACTCGCCTCAGATCTGGCGGGGGCTCGCCGGCGCAGGGCGGCGACGGCGCGGGTGTCGCGTAAGGGGAAGGAGAGGGGAGGGAGGGGGCGGCCCCCCCGGCCCCGCCGCCGGCGCTCGACAGCGCGCGCCGGACCGGTCCTGGGGCAGGGGAGAAGCGCGAGCCGGCGCCGCCGTCTTCGGCTGCATGCGCGCCGATCAGGAGGGTGGGCGCGGAGGAGAGAGGAGGGGCTGCGTTTTCTTGTGTGCGTTTTTATGTCGAGGAAGAAGGCCGCCACCCGCGATTGTTTGCGCGATCAAGAGGGTATTTGAGTGAGTGAGTGATGAGGTCCTTATTGGGGTTTTGGGGAAGTAATAGGGCTGGTTTGTTGCGCGGGTTTTGGCCAGGAAAGCTGCGCCCAAAAAGCTTTCCGGAAGCCGAGGCTGCGATCCGATCGACCGCCCAAAACGCGCGCAACGCCGCAAAGCACTCACCGCCACCCGACGGCGCCGGCGCCTGCGCCATCCCCTGCCGCGCGCCCCTCGGCCCATACATGGCGCGCGCCAGCGCGGCCGACCCGGAGTAGCTGCGCGCGGGCGAGCTCGACAGCGGCGGCGTCTGCCCCTGCCCCTGCTGCTGGCAGTGGCGCGCGGGCGACGCCAGCGGCGACGGCGCCCAGGCGCCCGGCAGCAGCGCAAACGACGGCGGCGGCGGCGGCGCCCACAGCAGCGGGGGCGGCGGCGGGCTCGCGCCGACTGGGAGGGGCTGCTGGGGGCTGCCGCCGTTGTCTCTGTGCGAGGAGGGAGTGACGGCGGCGGCCGCGTAGGCAGACGAGGTCGCCGCCTCGTCGCCGTCGTCGTCGTCGTCGGGCGCTCCGCCGCCGCTCCCGCCTTCGCCGGCCCCCGCCCGGGCGCCGCCGCCGCCGCCGCCCCCCCTCGCGCGAAAGGGGAAGGGCGAGCTGGGCCCGCTGCTGCTGCTGCCGCTGCTCGAAAGCTTGCTGTCGCTCCGGCGCAGCTTGAGCGTGGCGATCGCGCGCTGCTGCTGCTGCTGCTGCTGTTGTTGCTGTTGCTGCTGTTGTTGCTGCTGCTGCTGCGCCCGCGCCCGGGCCGCGACGCTGCCGCCCTCGTCGCCCTCGTCGCCCTCGTCGTCGTCCGCGCCCGCTCCGCCCGTCGGCCTCCCAACTGCTGCTGCCGCTGCTGCTGCTGCTCCGTCGGCCATGATACCGCGCGTCCGTGCGCGCTCGGCCTCGGGTTGACCTACTGCGTGCGCGCGCGCGCCCGCCGGGATCCGACGCGCCGGAAGGGAGGACTGCTGGTTTTCGTGCTCTTGCCGTTTTTTTCCCTTTCGACAAAGGCGGCGGCGGCGTCTCTCGCAGGTTTGACCAGCAAGGGGAGAAGCGTTCGTCGTCTTTTTGTTTTCGCTCGGGCGTTTCGGTAAGGTGAAGAACGGGGCGTGGTCTCCGGGCGGGCGTGGCGATTTAAGAGGGTTGAATGCTTGCCGCTGCTTGTGCGCAAGGGTTGCCCCCGAAACACACGACGGTCAAGGAAAACGAGCCGAGCGAAAGCGCGGCGGTCAGACGCGCGCCCGCCGCCGCCCCTCAAGACTGCCTCCCCCCCTCTCTCCTTCACGCTCCCTCTCAGTCGCCGCATTCGTTTGTGCGCGATTTTTTAGGTGAGAGACAGGCACCCACCGCACCGCACCGCACCACCCCTCCCATCCCACGGCGCGCAAGCCTTGTTTCCCCCCCCTCGTGATCTCGGCGCGCGCCCGGCGGACGCAACAGGAGCAGAAAGAGGCGGCCCCCCGCCCTCACCGATCGCGCGCCTCTGGGCCCGCGCGACGCCCGGAGACCGTCTACTTCAGTCCGTACGGATGTGACCGGCCACATGGCCGTGCCCAGCGCGTCCGTTCGGACGTGTGTGGCGCGTGAGGGCGGCGTTTGAGAGAGAGGGGCGAAAAAAACTTGGCCGCTCTCTCCGTCGCGTCTCCTCTGGAGCCGCCGGCCCGCCTTCCTCAAGCGGGTTATCCGATCGAGTCGACAGGCCTGGCACGCGCGGCGTGATTGCCGCGCGGCCGGCCGTCGGGTCGAGATCGCGGCGCCCATCGCTCCCCTATTCGGAAGAAGAGCAGCGACAGAGGGGAAGGAGGGAGGGGGGGCTGCAGCTCGGAGAGGGGAAGGAGGGAGGAGTGGCCGCCGCGCTGGCCCCCCCTCTCTCTCGTTCCATCCCGCGGCGCGCGCGGGCGAGCGCAACTTGCCGATCGGCGTCTACATGACGCCGATCGCGCAAAGCGCCCGCGCGCCCTCTCGCCCTGGTTGCAAGACCGCAGCGGGCAACGAGCGGCGGCGAGCGGCGGCGGCGAGCGGCAGCGGCGCCTGCCTTCCCTCACCCGTCGTCGCCTCCTCCTCCTCCTCCTCGCGCTTTCTTCGGCGCATCGATGCGGCCCGCGAGCCGTTGCGCGCCCTCGCATTCAAACCGGCCCCCATCACCAACCCTCGCATCGCTGACGCCCCCTCTCCCCCACATCCACAAAAAAACACCCCCGCCTCCCTCCCGCCCGCCCGCCCCCGCCCGCCCGCCCGCCAAAACCCACAAAAAAACACAACCAAAAAAACACAACCAAAAAACGAAAGACCCGAAGCCAACCGCGGGGGAGCCCAATCCAAAACACCTGAACAAGACCTCAAAAAGGGGCAGCCGCAGCAAAGATGGTCAAGCACAACAACGTCATCCCCAACCAGCACTTCAAGAAGAAGTGGCAGTTCCGCGTGCGCACGTGGTTCAACCAGCCCGCGCGCAAGGTCCGCCGCCGGTCGGCGCGCGCCGCCAAGGCGGCCGCCGCCTTCCCGCGGCCCGCGGCCGGCAGCCTGCGCCCGATCGTCCACGGCCAGACCACCCGCTACAACGCCAAGACGCGCCTGGGCCGCGGCTTCACCGCCGCCGAGCTCAAGGAGGCCGGCATCCCGGCGGGGCTGGCGCCCACCATCGGCATCGCCGTCGACAAGCGGCGCGTCAACCGCTCGCTCGAGCACAAGCAGGAGAACGTCGACCGCCTCAAGGCCTACCGCGCGAGCCTGGTGCTCTTCCCGGCCCGCGGGGGCAAGAAGGGCGCGGCGCCCAAGGACGGGGAGGCGGCGCGCGGCACGCCCGTCGAGCAGCGCGCGGGCAATGTGGTCATGCCGATCGTGCGGGCGGCCAAGCCGGCCGCGCTCGAGACGGCCGTCGTCACCGCCGAGATGAAGGCGACGCGCGCGTACGCGGCGATGCGCCTTGAGCGCATGAACCGGCGCATGGTGGGCATCCGCGAGAAGCGCGCCAAGGACGCGTCGGCCGAGGAGAAGAAGGACTAGAGAGGGCGGCCGCTTTTGCATCGCGGCGGCCGAAGGGGGGGGGAAGCATGGGGGAGAGAGCATAAAAAGGGTGGGCGGAGAGCAAGCGCTTTCCCCGGTTCGACCTCGTTCGATGTCGTCTCCCTTTTTGTCTCTTGTCTCTTTTCCTCCGCCCCCCTTTGGTCGCAGTTTGTGTAATTCTTGTGGTTTTCTCTTGAGGAGGCTTCACCGCAAGCGGGCATCGCACGAGCGCTTGGGAGCTGCGCCGCCGCAGCGGTCGGGCGCAGGACGAGCGCGCGAAGGGGCGCGAGAAAGACGGTCGGCGGCACACGACCCTTCGACCGTAGACTCGCGCCACCTTCTTCGGCGCAACCGATGCACGCGCGATCGACGAAGAAAAAAACAGGAAGAGGGAAAAAAAACGCGGCCGCCAACGGGAGAAAAAGGCGCGCCCCCAAGCAAGACGACGTGCGGGCGACACTCCAATATCGGAAAGTGAAAACACAAAGACAAACCATGCGTTTTCAACCTCGCTCGCTATTCGCTAAGCCTTGCTCGGCGGCGTCCGGCTCCGCGCGAAATCGCCCGGCCCAAACAACCCCCCCCCCTGAGCGCCGCCGCCGCTGCCGCCGCCGCCCCCCGCCTCCTCGCTCTGCTGCCGCCGCCGCCCCTTCTGCCGCCGCCGCCGCCCTTCTGCCTCCGCCTCCCCCTCCGCCGCCGCCCTCGCCATCTCGTCCGCGAGCTCGAGCTCCTCGTCCATGCCCGAGGGGGCGCGCATGAAGTCCATGCCCACGCGCGGCGCCGCGCCGACGCCTGCGCCGATGCCGGCGTAGGGGTCGGCGTCGGCGGAGGCGCGGCCGTCGCCGCCCCCGCCGCTCCGCCCGCTGCCGCCGCCGCCGCCCTGCTCCTCGCCCTCGCCGCCCTCCTCCTCCTCCTCCTCCTCCTCCTCCTCCTCCTCCTCCTCTTGCCCGCCCCCGTACTCGCCGTCCTCAAAGGGCCACACCCCGTGCGCCGTCGCGGCCGAGGCGCGCGGCCGGCGGCGGCGCCGCGGCGCCTGCGCCTCCCCGCCGCCGCCGCCCCACTTCTGCCGCCGCGCCCGCTCCGCCGCCTCGCGCTCGGCCTCCTCCTCCGCCTCCTCCTGCTCCTCCTTCGCCGCCGCCGACGGCGCGAGCAAGGGCCAGTCCGAGTTCTCGCCGCCCACGTAGATCGTGCGCAGGGCCGCGACGTCGCGGCTCAGGCCCACGAGCGAGTTGACGAGCACGTCGAGCGCGACCTCGTCGGCCGTGCCCATGTCGACGCTTTGGTTTTGGTTTTGATGTGTTTGCGGGGGCGGGGGCGGGGGGGAAGCGTCAGCGCACCATGGAACCCACAGCGGACGAGAGCGCGCCGACAAAGCACGGCGGGAAAAGGGAGGCCTTTCCTCCCCCCCTGTTCCCCCCCCGACCGTAAAGCAACGACACATCGTCACTCACTTGACCCGCGCCCAGCTCCCCCGGACCTCGAGCGGGCCCATGGCGTGCATCGCCGCGCAGATGCCGCCGCCGCCGCCGCTTCCCCGGTTTCCGCCGCCACCGCCGCCGCCGCCCCCTCCTCCGCCGAGGCCCCTCGGCTGGTCGTAGTCCAGGAAGCTGACCTCCCCCGAGGGCGCCTGCGACGCCTGCAGGTTGGACGAGTCGAAGCCGCCCATCTTCCCTAGAACAAACCACGCGCGCAGCAGGGCGTCGAGGGCGTCGCGCTCGCGGGGCGGCACGGCGGCGGCGGCGGGCCGCGGCGCGGCGCCGTTGCCGGCGGCGGCGCCGGCCGCGGCGCCGCGCCGCGGCCCGCCTGTCGACGGGTCCGCAAACTCAAACCACAGCCACAGGTCGAACGTGTCCACCTCGCGGAACACGATCGTGGGGGGCGCCTCGCACCCGAGCGGCGGGGCGCCGCCCACCAGGGTCGAGGGGTCGGACGGGTCGCCGCCGCCGCCGCCGCCGCCGCCGCCGTCCTCCTCCAGGCCCGGCGGCGTGCGCGCCGGCCGCGCCAGCGCCGCCGCCATCCGGCTGCGGATGCGCTCCGGGTCGCCGCCCGTGCCCTCGAGCAGGGCCGCGACGTCGTCGTCGACGTCGGCGTCGGCCTCGAGCATGCGCACCCACTCGGGGCGCGCTTGGCGCGCGGCGCCTGTCGAAGGGGAAGGGTCGGACGACGAGGACGAGGACGAGGAGCGGGCGCGGCGCGGGCGGCGGCCGGCGTCGGCTTCGCTCGCGGCGCCAAAGAGGTCGTCGTCGCCGTCGTCGCCGTCGTCGCGCAGGACGGGCGGGGGCGGGGGCGGGGCCGGCCCGGCCGGCTGGCGGCGGCGAGGCGTGGCGTTCGGGATGGTGGCGATGCGATGGGCGCTGCTGCTGCTGCCGCTGCTACTCCGGAGGCGGAGGCGGAAGAGGAGGGGGTGGCGTCGAAGGGTTGGTGTCGGCGTCGGCATCGCGGCGCCTCCAGCCCGCGAGAGGGCGCGCGAAGAGGAGGACGCCATGTTTGATTGGTCGATTGATTAAATGATGGTCTGCGGCGATTGGAGAGACGACGCGCGGCCGACTCTTGGTCTCCGGTGAGGCAGCCGCTTTGACTCAAAGCGGCTTTGAGGAAACGCTCCACGTCGGCGGCGTCGACGCGCGCTGTCTTCAGGGCCGCCCGCATTGGCCTCCCCATCGCGGCTGGTCCGTTGCACACGCACAACATCGAACAGGACAACAACACCATGGCCGCCCCCCTCGCGCCCCTGCGCGCGCGCCCCTCGGCCGCGCAGCGACACCCCTCTTCCTCCGTCACCTCCCCTTCCCTCTTCCCTTCCTTCTCATCCTTCTCCCGCGCGCGCGCCAACGCGCGCCCTCCTCCCCCTCCTCTACCCAGGAGGCGCGACGAGCCCGACCTGGACGCCGCCGCGCGCGCAGAATCGCTGCGCTCCCTGATCGGCGGCGACCTGTCCGACAACCCGCGCTGGAGATGGCCGCAGGTGCCAAGCGGCAGCGGCGCGCGCGGCGCCAACAAGCCCGGCGCCGCGCCGCCGCCGCCGCCCTCGTCCGACTACGCCTCGGGCCTGCGCTGGCCGTTCGTCGGCTCGGGCTTCCGGCGCTCGTCGACGGGGGAGCTGGCCGAGCGGCTGCGGCAGCAGGGGGTCGACGTCGACGCGGTGATGGAGGGGCGCGAGCCGGGCGGCGGCGGCGGCGGCGGCGGCGGCGAGGGCGAGGGCGCTCCGCCGTCGCCCCGGCAGCAGCAGCAGCAGCAGCAACAGCAACGGGCGCGCGCGGCGTACGGCCAGGCCCCTGCCCCTCCTCCTCCTCAGCAGCAGCAGCCGCAGCAAGGAGGATGGTGGCAGCGACAGCCCCCGCCCCAACAACCACCGCAGCAGCAGCAATGGCCGCAGCCGGGCGCGCCGCCGCCGCCCCCGCCGCCCCCGCCGCCCTTTGGCTTCCCCCCCGCCCCGCCCGGCTTTTCCGCCTCGCGCTTCGGCGCCCGCGCTCCGCAGGCCCGCGGCCTGCCCACGAGCGACGCCGAGGCCCGCGGCATGTCCCCCGAGGACGTGCTGGGGGCCATGCGCTCAGTGCAGCGCGAGCGCGAGGGGCGGCGGCAGCGCGCGCAGGACGGCGAGGTGGCGGCCATCGCGCGGGCGTTCCTGGCGGCGACGGCCGGGATCGTGGCGCTGTCGGCGGTGGTCGGGGGGGCCGGGCTGTGAAGGAGTGGAGGGGTGACACTTTTTGGGAGGGTTTTGATGTGATTGCAGAACTATTTTGACGCCTCGAGAGAGCGGCCGCATATGCGACCAGATTTTCGCGGTGCGCGACCGGGAAAAAACGCGAGGGATCGGCCGCTGGACTTGGAATCATCGTCCTCTGCGCGCGCGCTCGCGTGCGCGTCTCGCATCCCGCAGCATTAGATTCAGTCGCGTCCAGTTGTCACATTTCATCGCTAGGCCAAGGACCAATCAATCCATCGCGCGTGCGCGCGCGCGAACACGACGCACCCCCTCGTCTCTGTGGACGCAATCGCCCCTTTCCCCTCACTCTCTCTCTCTTTCTCTCTAGCGTCCAGGAAGCGGGCAATCTCTTCCCGTCACCCACCGCATCGCGCGATTGGCATGTGGGCGCGCGTAGCGTCAGGGCGCGCGAGCGGCGCACGGGTGACACCGTCGGCGTCGTCGCGCCCGGCGGTCGTCGCGCCCGCCGGAGGCGGGACTGCAGCGGCAGCAGCGGCAGCAGCAGGAGGACAAGAAGGGGAAGAAGCAGCGCCGGCTCGTGAGGTGCCCCGCCGCGGGGCCCTCCTGTCGGCCCTCCTGACGGCCGCGTTTGCGACGGGGCCGCCGGCAGCAGCCCCAGCAGCAGCATTTGCGCCAGCGGCAGCGGCAGCAGCAGCAGACGCCGCCACCTTGTCCGCCGCCGCCTCGTCGCCCGCGACCTCGGCCGTGCCGCCCAACCTCTCCGCCCCGGCCTACCTCCGCATCGTCGCCGACGCCCGCCGCGCCAGCTGGCCCATGATCGCCCGCTGCATCGGCGCCGCCGACTGGACGCGCCTGCCGCGGCTGCTGGTGCGCCCGCCCTTTGACGACCTGCGCGCCTCTACCTTCTTCCTCCCGTGGGCCCTGATGCAGGCGGACGACTACGCCGCGGCCGTGGACGTGCGCAAGGGGTACGTCGAGTTCGCGGCGCACGCGCACGACCTGGCCGCGGTGGCGCTGAGCGCGGCGGACGGCGCGGCCGGGGCCGGGAAGGGGGGCGGGACGGGGCCTGTGGCAGCGCCGTCGGCGGCGGCGGCGGCGGCGGCGTCGGCGCCCCCGGAGGCGGCGGGGCGGGCGGTGCAGCAGGCCTTCCTGCTGCTGAGCGCGTCGCTGGACCGCCTGCTGTCCGCCGTGCCGATGCGTTACACGGTGGCCGCGGGCGAGGCCATGGCGCTCGCGCGGCGCGGCGGCGCGGGCGGCGGCGGCGGTGGCGCGGGGGGCGGCGGCGGCACGGGGGGCGGCGGCAGGGAGCAATTGCAGCAGCAGCAGCAGGAGCAGCAGGCGCCGTTGCAGCAAGAGCAGCTGCAGGAGGGTCCGGCGCCGCCCGACGTTGCGTTGTGAAACCTGTATTTTATCTGACCGCATGTTATTAGAACTAGATGGCGGTCAGATAAAAAGATATCTTTCGTCTGGCATTCTGACCGCATTTTTTTTGTCGTGCGAGGGACGACGCGTCGCGCAGTTCTTGCCCGTCGACCGCCGTCGCGCGGCACGGCAGCCGCCGCCAGCGCTTCCTGCGTCTATGAGAGCCCGACGCGGGACTTCTCACCGGCGACAGCATTCACTCTACGCAACCGCTGCTCTCCATTCTAAGCACACCACGAACACAAAAGCGACCAAGAAGGAGGCACCCACCATCCCCCCTTCGAGACTCCCAAATCAATCCACGCGCGGCCAGGGCGCCGCGTCGGATGCCCGTCGGCCCAAGGAGCCTCTGACTTGCCCCCCGAACCGCCGATCCGCGCAAGCATGCTGCGGCCGCAGCAGGCGGGCGCGCGCCTGGCGCGCCTGAGGCTCCTGCAGCAGCAGCACCACCAGCAGAGCCTCAAGTCTGCGTCCGCGCACATGGGCGCGCCCCGCGCGCCCTACGCCACGGGCGGCCGCGACGGCGAGCCCCCGGCGTCGGGGGGGATCCTCAGCAACATGCTCAAGAGGTGCGGTTGATTGATTCCTGCGGAAGGCAGGGGCGGGGGGGGGGGCATGTGGAGGCCGGCGGCGGCGACGAGCGGCGACGGGAGGGCGCGACGGCGCGACGGCGCGAGCGTCCGTCGCCTCATGTTTCTTTTGTTCTGTGACACACCCCGACAAGCTCACGCGACCCGCACATCGCCTTGATATCACACATCAACATCCACAACCCAATCCACAGTCTCCGCGGCGGCAAGGCCGCGGGCGAGGGCGCCGGCGGCAAGGCCGCGGGTGAGGGCGCTAGCGGCGGCAAGGCCGTCGCCGGCGCCGAGGGCAAACCCCCGGCCTCCGGTAGCAGCGGCGGGGCCAGCGGCAGCGGCGGGGCCAGCGGCGGCAGCGGCGGGGGCAGCAGCAGCAGCAGCGGAGCCGGCAGCGGCAGCAGCAGCGGCAGCAGCGGACGCAGCGGCAGCAGCGGCAGCCACGAGGGCGTCCTCGTCCCCGCAAACCCGGCCGGCGGTGCCGGCGGCGCGCAGGACGGCGGCCTGCGCCACCGCCGCGTGCATGTGGTCGAGCTCGGGCGCAAGCCGCTCTTTCCCGGCATCTACACGCCCGTGCTGGTGCAGCGCAACGAGCGCCTGATCCGCGAGATCATGGACGCCAAGAGGTCGGGCGGGCAGGCGTACGTGGGCGCGTTTTTGCGGCGGCCGGCGCCGGGCTCGGCGGCGGCGGCAGCGGCGGCGGCTCCGGGCCCGGCGGCGGGCGGCGAGGGGGCCAAGGCAGGGGCGGCGGAGGATCCGGCCGCGCACCTTTACGAGGTGGGCACGTTCGCGCAGGTGCACACCATCCTCGCGGGCGACACGGCCGACTCGGCGCAGCTGCTGCTCCTGGGCCACCGGCGCCTGCGCCGCGACGGCGTCGTCGAGCCTCCGGCGGCGGCGGCCGCCGCCGCCGCCGCGTCCGCCTTGGGCGCGCCTTCCTCTTCCTCCTCCTCCGACGCCGCCGACGGCGCCGCCGCCGCCGCCCCCTCGGCCGCCGCCGCCGCCGAGGCCGCCGAGGCCGCCGAGCAGCAGCAGCACGAGCACGACGCGAGCAGCGGCGGAAGCGGCGCGGGCGCCTTTTCGCTGCCGCCGCCGCCGCCGCCCGTTCCGCTGCGCGCGGCCGTGTCGCACCTGCGCGACCGGCCCTACGCGGCCGACGACATCACAAAGGCCACGTCGATGGAGATCGTCAACACGATGAAGGACCTGCTCAACCTCAACCCCCTGTACGGCGAGCAGTTCCGCACGCTCATGTCCCTGACGGGCTCGATCGACCTGCACGACCTGTCGCGGCTGGTCGACGCCGCTGCCTCGCTGACGAGCGCCGACGAGGCCACCTTGCAGGGCGTGCTCGAGGAGCTCGACGTGCCCGCGCGCGCGCGCAGGGTCCTCGAACTGCTAAAAAAAGAAGTGGAGCTGTGCCGCGTGCAGGCCGACATCCGCGAGCAGGTCGAGACCAAGATCGTGAAGGAGCAGCGGCGCATGATCCTGATGGAGCAGCTGCGCTCGATCAAAAAAGAGCTCGGGTTGGAGCGCGACGACAAGAGCGCCCTGATCGCCCGGTTCAAAGAGCGGTGGGCGCCGCGCGCCGCCGGCGCCCCGAGCGCGGCGCAGCGGGCGGTGGCGGACGAGCTGGACAAGCTGGCGGGGCTGGAGCCCGCCTCGCCCGAGTTCAACGTGACGCGCACCTACCTGGACTGGCTGACGGGCCTGCCGTGGGGCGCGACGTCGGCCGAGATCTACGACATCCAGCACGCCAAGCAGGTGAGGAGAAACGGAGGGGGGGGGGGGGGGGGTTTTTTTTTTTTGTGTCTTGTTCTTCTCCCCCCGTCGTCGTCGCCGCTTTCCGCCGTTTTGTTTTCTTCTGCGGCGGCGTGCGACGTGCGACGTGCCCTTCAATCCGCGACTCGCAGCTCTTTCGTTCCCTCTTCTCCTCCCCCTTGTTCAGTTCTCATCCTTACCCCCCCAAACCGACCAAAACGCACGCACCGCCAACCTCACACCACACCCTCCAACCGCAACCGCCACGTACGCACCGCCACGTCGCCTCGACAAAAACGAAACAAACAAACGAAAACAAACAAAAAAACGAAACCCTGCCAGGTGCTCGACGAGGACCACTACGGCCTCGAGGACGTTAAGGCGCGCATCCTCGAGTTTGTCGCCGTGTCGCGCCTGAGGGGCACGGCGCAGGGCAAAATCCTGTGCCTCGTGGGGCCGCCGGGCACGGGCAAGACGAGCGTGGGGCGGTCGATCGCGCGGTGAGAGAAGATAAGAGGGGGTTGGAGAGGGGGAGAGATAGCCACACGCTGCTGCTGCTGGTGTTGGTGTTGTGGGTGACAAGATGAGGGGCCCGAGGGGGGATGGGACAAAAGACAAGGGGACACGACAAAAGACCACAAAAACAAAACTCACGCGCTTTCCCACCCCCAAAAAACAAAAACAAAAACAAAACAAAAACAAAAACAAAAACAAAAACAAAAACAAAATTCTCCCAACAGCACGCTCGGCCGCAAGTACTACCGCTTCTCCGTCGGCGGCCTCCACGACGTCGCCGAGTTCAAGGGCCACCGCCGCACCTACGTGGGCGCCATGCCCGGCAAGATCGTCCAGTGCCTGAAAGCCACGGGCGTGAGCAACCCTCTTGTGCTGATTGACGAGATTGACAAATTGGGGCGCGGCCACACTGGCGACCCGGCCTCCGCCTTGCTGGAGCTGCTTGACCCGGAGCAGAACTCGGCCTTCGTGGACCACTACCTCGACGTGCCCGTGGACCTGAGCAAGGCGCTGTTCGTGTGCACGGCCAACCTGCTGGACACCATCCCGGGCCCTCTACTGGATAGGATGGAGGTGATCCGTCTATCCGGTTACGCCGGCGCCGAGAAGCGCGCCATCGCCCGCACCTACCTCGAGCCGGCGGCGCGCGCCGACTCGGGCGTGCCCGAGGGGAGCGTGTCCGTGACCGACGGCGCGGTCGAGGTGCTGATCGACGAGTACTGCCGCGAGGCGGGCGTGCGCAACCTAAAGAAGCACCTCGAGAAGGTGTACCGCAAGGCGGCGCTGAAATTGGTCGAGGCAGGCGCGGTGCTGCAGGCGGCGCCCTTGCCGTCGGCGCAGGCGCAGGCGCCCGTGTCGCCCCCGGCCGCCTCGGGCGGCGCCGCCGCCGTGGAGGACTCGGCCGGCGCTCCCGGCGCCGCCGCTTCTTCGTCCGAGGACGCTGCCGAGGGGGCGCAGCAGGAGGCGGGCGGCGCCGCGTCGCCCTCGCCCTCTCCCTCTCCTTCCTCGGCCGAGGGCGGAGGCGCAACGGCGGGCGGCGGCGGCGGCGACAAGGGCGCGTCTTCCCCCGAGGCGGCGGCGCCCGCCCCTCCCGCCGCGCGCGTCGTGTACGACGGCCCGCCCATCGTCATTGACGCCCCCGACCTGAAGGGCTACGTCGGCGTGCCGCCATTCGCGCAGGACAGGATTTACGACGGCGCGGGGGAGGGCGGCCCGGGCGGCGGCGGCGGCGGCGGCCCGGGCGGCGGCGGCGACGGCGACGAGGCGCACCTGCCGCCCGCGGGCGTGGTGATGGGCCTGGCGTGGACGGCCATGGGAGGGGCGACGCTGTACGTGGAGGCGGCGAGCGTGACGCCGCGGGTGCGGCACCAGCAGCAGCAGGGCGGCGGCGGCGGCAGCGGCGGCGACGACGCGGGCGCGGGAGGCAAGGCCTCCTCCTCCTCCTCCTCTGGCGGCGGCGGCGGCTCGCTCGTGACCACCGGGCAGCTCGGCGACGTGATGCGCGAGTCGGCCTCCATCGCCCACACGTACGCGCGCCGCTTCCTCGCCGCGCGCGCCCAGGCGGCGGCCGGCGGCAGCAACGACGCCGTCGCGAGCGCGGGCGCCGCCGCCGCCGCATCCTCCGCCGCCGCCGCCGCCGACGACATCCCCTCGGCCGCCGCCTTCCTGGACCGCGCCCAGGTCCACGTGCACGTGCCCGCGGGCGCCACGCCCAAGGACGGGCCCTCGGCGGGGTGCACCATCATCACCGCCCTGCTGTCCCTCGCGCTCGACAGGCCCGTCCGCCGGCGCCTTGCCATGACGGGCGAGGTGACGCTGACGGGGCGCGTTCTGCCCGTCGGCGGCATCCGGGAAAAGGCGCTGGCGGCGCGGCGCGCGGGCGTGCGGTCGCTGGTGCTCCCTGACGGCAACCGGCGCGACTGGGAGGAGCTGCCGCAGGACCTGCGCGAGGGGTTTGAGCCGCACTTTGTGCGCACGTTCGAGGAGGTGTTTGCGCTCGCGCTTGGGGGGCCGGGCAAGGCGGGTGGGGGCGAGGAGGGACAGGGCGCGGGCGCGGGCGCGGGGTCGGCGGCGCCGCCGTCGGCCGAGGCGACGGTGGCGGCCGGGTGGCGGTACGAGTAGGACGACGAGACGCGCTGTTGATATTCACGTGGCGTGTGACTGCGTGCGTTGACAAAGTAAACTGCGTTGTCGTATTCTTTTTTGTTTGAGGGATGGCACAGCCGGCGCAAACGTGACAAGAGCGCGGACGAGCGAGCGAGAGCGCGCCCCCCGAGAAAAGACGCCCCCCCTCGACACCGCCGCTGTCGTTTCCGCCGGGGTCCGTCCTCTCCTATAAAAAAATCCGCGCGTCCACAGCGGGTCAGCCCCGACCAACCAATCACCACTCTCATCATCCAATCCGGTTCGCCATGCTCCGCGGACCAGGAGCTGCGAGCGGCGCGCAGCTGCCCGCGTCCTCCTCCTCTTCCGCGGGCCCCCATCAGCGGCACCAACAACGCCGATGCTTTTCTTCTTCTTCCGTGTCGCGCCCACTCGTCCCCTCGGTCATGGCGGCAGGAGCGTCAACAGCAGCAGCAACAGCACTCCCCCTTGACCGCGCGCGCCGGCGGCGCGCAGCAGCATCCGGAGCGGCAAGGCGCCCCTCCTCCCCCTCCTCCTCCTCCGCCTCCCGCCCGCGGTCTCGCGGCGGGCCCTCGAGACGCCCCCTCCGCGTGTCCGCCCTCGACGCCGCCCTCCCCTTCGACTTCGAGCACCGCGCCCGCGCCGCCCTCGAGTCCGAGCGCAGGCTCACCGTCGGCATCGTCGGCTTTGGCACCTTTGGCCAGTTCCTCGCGCGGCGCCTCGCCGTCGCCGGCCACCGCGTGCTGGCGACCTCGCGCGGCGACTATGGCGCCGCCGCCCGCGCGATGGGCGTCGAGTACTTCCGCGGCGACGCCGACGCCTTTTGCGAGGAGCACCCCGAGGTCGTGGTCCTGGCCACCAGCATCCTGAGCGCCGAGCGCGTCCTGCGCGCCTTACCCGTGCAGCGCCTCAAGCGCTCGACCCTCTTTGTCGACGTGCTTTCCGTAAAGGCGTTTCCCAAACAGCTGCTCTTGCGGTTGCTCCCGCCCGAGACCGACGTCCTCTGCACGCACCCCATGTTTGGCCCCGACAGCGGCCGCGGCAGCTGGTCCGGCCTGAACCTGATGTACGAGCGCGTGCGCGTCCTGTCCGCCGCAGAGGACGGACCCCGGCGCGAGGCCCGCGCCGCCGCTTTCTTACGTTTTTTCGCCGAAGAGGGCTGCCGGATGGTCGAGATGCCCTGCGAGGAGCACGACCGGGTCGCCGCCTCGACCCAGTTCATAACGCATACGGTCGGGCGCGTGCTCGGGGCCATGGACCTGCGCGCGACCGCCATCGACACAAAGGGGTACCAGGCGCTGCTCGAGCTGGTGGACAACACGCGGAACGACTCGTTCGAGCTGTACTACGGCCTGTTTCTGTACAACAGGGCGAGCGCCGCCGAGCTGGAGCGGCTCGAGCGCGCTCTAGACACGGTCAAAGGGGGCCTGTTTGACGAGCTGCACGAGATCGCGCGGCGGCAGATCTTCCCGCCGTCGCCGCGCGGGGGGTCGCCCGAGGGCAGCGGCAGCGACGCGGACGGCGGCGGGGGCGGGGGGGCGGACGAGGTGGCCGCCGAGCTGCTGCCGCCGAGGGGGGGCGGGGGGGCGGCGGCGTTCCTGGACGACGGCGGCGACGGCGGCGGCGAGAGCGACGGCGGGGGCGGGCGGCGCGCGAGGGCAAACGGCGGCGGCGGCGGGGGCCGGGCGCTCCCGAGCGGGGCGCCGCAACGGCGGCTGGGTGACGGGGGAGGAGGGACGCGGCGATGAGGCCAACACGTCGCAGATGCAATTCGGTTGAAAACTGGTTTGTGGAGAGCCGCGGCATATATTCTGTGTTTGCGTTTGCTTTGCCCGAGGTTCGGGGGTTGCGGCGAGGCGGTAGGAAATACGCAGCCGCGGCGGCGACGGCGGCGGCGACGACGCCCGAGCAGGCGGGGGCGGGCGAAAGAGGCGGGGGCGCGCGACCGTTTGCAGATCCGACCAAGTCCGCGGGCGCCCCCCAGGTCCACCGCAGCCCGGCGCCGCGCGCCGCGCTGGCTCTGCCCAGGACGCCCGATGGGGGGGGGCGAACGGAATCGTGGTGGCCAACGCTGGGGGGGCGCCCGCGATTCGGTCGCTTGAAACGGTCGCGACCCCCGCGTTTATCCCCCCCCGCCCGCTCGGTCCTCGCCGCGGCCGCCGCCGCCGCGGCCGCCGCCGTCAGACGGGGCCGGCGCGTCTGCCCGCCCCCTTGTCGCCCCGCCCGCCGCCCGCCCCGCTTCCCTCCTCTCTCCCGCCCCCGC
>Ga0209390_10002391_pt1 | contig 33032 bp, 13 predicted proteins | sample BON01_FD_187212 | JGI IMG/M metagenome (GOLD analysis project Ga0209390, IMG submission 187212) | Freshwater microbial communities from Lake Bonney liftoff mats and glacier meltwater in Antarctica - BON-01 (SPAdes) (version 2) | ecosystem: Environmental > Aquatic > Freshwater > Ice > Glacier...
ATGTAGGTGCCGCGTTCAGTCAGGTGTGGGACCTTGGCCAGCAGGGCTTTCCGCCGGCCAACCTCCTGCCCAGCAGGATCAGTGAGGACCCAGTCGCCTCGCAGGGAGCGGGCGAGGGAACCGCCGCAGCCAACCGCGCAGACCTGGGCGGGGGCCGGAGCGCAGCTCCGGCCTTTGGTTAGGTCTGCGCGGTTGGCTGCGAAAGTCACGCGGTTGTTCTATGGCCGCGTCGGGTCTGACAGGGGGGCCCTTTACTTATCGGCCGCTCGACCAAAAGCTCATTACACCGATCCAAAACTGCCTGAATTTCGCGATCGGGCAATCCCCTTAGAAGAGTTTCGATGACCTGAACTCGTCGCGAGTGCGACGATCCGGCTGCTCGAGCTAGCAACTCGTCCAATGACGAATCCGCTGTATTGCCGTTCGTCATTGGCATTAACGCGTTCTTTTGCGAATCGACCCCTACAACTGCTGGTGCGGCAGCACCCGGCACCATCGTCGGACGTGGCCGAGACCGTACAATTTGCCCGGCTGCAGCTTTAGCTGCGCTGATACCTCCGGCTTCGACGATCGTTCGCTGTTCGTCAGCCGGCAATGCCATCAACGCTGAGGCGGCAGAGATAGACAGATCGCCGGATTCGACCGCCGAAACTATCTCCGGTATCCCTGCAGCAAGAACCCTCGTAGCCGAGTCCACAGATTTTCCGCACACCTTAAGAGCTTTTCCTGCGAGGTCACGCGCGTCGCCCTTCTCTTTATTCTTCGTTTTCGTTTCCGGTTCCGGTGATTTCGCCGGAACCGATCGTTTCAGTGATTTTTTGTCGCCACCGCTGGCTTGCTGCCGCGCCTTCGCGAGCTCGCTATATACTGGCATCAGCTTCGCGGCTACGATCGCCCGTTGACTCGTGGTCAGGTGTCGGCGATTCATATTCTGAGATAGGACTAACTGCAATTTCCGCTCGTCGCCCCCCACGAATACCTCGTACCGAGGAGCCACATTGGCCAAAACACAAGCCGCTTCGCGGTTCCTGCCGTCTAGGATCTGGCCTACTTCATCGCGAATAATCGGCGACCGAAGTCCACACTTTCGCATGTCTTTTGCGAGTACATCTAGTTCATTCTCAGGCAATAGCGGAAACAAAGCTGCGTATGGATGGTGGGGACTCATTCTACACCTCCGTCTGCCCGGCGATCGTTATTGGAGTTTCGTGGGCTGGCGTTATGTGTATTTATCAACCCAGCTGCACGAAGTTCCTCATCAGACACTACTTCGCGAGACTCTCGCGTGCGTTGCACTCGCGACATCCGAGCCGCAGTCACGGCTTCAATCCATTCTTCCACTGCGGTCAGCGTCGTAAATGGCTTTCTGCCGACGAACCAAATTTTTATTCTTATTCGATCGCCGTCGATGCCAGCCAAGCCGTGTGTGGCCCACCGCCACTGTGTGCCTGGACCAATTTCGTGCGAAATTAATTCTGCAATCGCGATTCGCAGTGGAACTAGCTTCACTTTGTTCATGTTTGTCTCTTATTGAGTTTTAGACGTGGCCAATAAACTGGCCGAAGTCTGTCACAAAAAGCGAAACAGAAAAGACTGAATCCGATCCACTGCGATGCTGCGGAATATCGCGGCACATCGCGGCATAGGAGTAGTCCGCTGGCACAGCGTAACTGCACGTAAGACCTTGTTTGCAGAGGACTTCCGCGAAGTATTCAAATGTCAATTTGGCTCGAAATCGCCTAAACCAATTTCGAGACTTTAAGATCAGTTTCTTGCTCAGCATCCTCAATCGCGAATCTGCGATCCCTTATCAAGTGCTGCATCGCATTGAAAGCACTTGGCCTGTCACATGAGATTCCGTCGAATGGTTTGATGCGACATGTGCTACCGCCGCAGAATACGGATTCTAATTGGCGTGTACCTTTTATCTGCTGGCTGAATCCACACGGACGGATTGATCATCAGTTCATGGTTCGGCATTTACTCGAGGTGAATATGCCGGAAAAGCCGTCATACGATCAATGTTTTGGTGCAAGGCAAACACGGAGCATCGGAGAGGCCAAATTGAATGCCGACAATCTGTATGCGTCACTGGTACGCCGCCTGGTACCCAACAGTTGGCCAACTGCGTCCTCAGCAGGAAGCACCGCAGTGCGGACAGGTCGTTATCGTTGACGTTCAGATGCAAATCCCAAGCATCAAACTTATTGAATTCTGCGGTCCATCGGACTGCGGACTGACTCTGCGTTGGGTCGCTTATTGTTTCGAGGACGCCCCGGAAGGCTGTATTTACCGGCTAGTCGTAACTCAGCCAAAATTGCCTGCAATTTTTGGCTTCCCGCACCACGACCTTTAAGAGCTTGTTTTAGTTCCGTGAAGCCCGGTTCTTTTTTTTGATGCTGTGTTTTGTAGGCTTTAATGGCATCCCAGACTATCTTCCGATCGTACTCAGTTACTGTGCCACCGCGATTCCGGCGTGCCACTTTACTTTCCGGGACAGTGGCGGCCAACAGCCGATCTTCCACGTCCGTGACGCCTGTATTTTCATCGATGTGTAAAGTCGCTAATTGCTGAGACGGCCGGTTGATTACGCGCAGTCCGGTCAGTCGCCCCTCGGCATTGACTTCTGGCTGCAATCCCCTGCTGATTGGTTGTGAGGGCATCTGTGTGCGGAGCACGAACGCAAAGGGATTTTCTCGATTCGCTCTTTGTTCTCGACGTCCGCAATACATCGGATGATCCTGCAACAGGAGCGCCAGAGTCGTCCGGTGCGCCGCGGACATTGCAATCAACGGAGGCTGGCACATCGCCGCGAAATCAGTCACTTCAGCGTCGGTCGGCCACGACAACTGTGAGCTGGCCACGACATCAGCGAATAGAGTCAGGCAAATCGCGAATGCTCTTTTTGGGTCGTGGGCGGCTATGTCGCCAATGTTCATCGCGACACAACCCTCCTTGACGGCACGCTCGAAAACCTGCAAGACTAGGGTCGTCAGGATTTCCATCGCTTCGCGGGTTTCGTGCACGTCGTATACACGGTCCGCCAAAGCCAACCACTCTTGGAATCCTCGAGGGAAGCAATGTTCCACAAAGCCCACCAGGATCGGCATCCAATCCTCGATGCCACCACCGATTTGCAGGTTGCAATCCGTGGACGTTGACCAGAGTTCGTTATGCAGTTTGTGCTGGGATTCCGACAGTTCTGGCGTGCCGGTCACAGCGACGAGTTGATCGATTAGGCGATCCGCACTCACGACGAGTTTTTGAAGAGCGTTGGATATTTCACGCGCATAGCGTTGGCGAAAGCCTTCGTATCGCGGAAACCACTGGGGGTACTGCGTGATCAAATCAACTAGGATCGCCTGGACAAGTTGAACATGGCAGAGCAGTTCGGGATCGTCAGAAAACGTCGGTACAGGACACAGATTTGCGATCACCATTGAACTAACTCCGGGGCAGGCTCTACAGAACGAGACCACACGTGGGTGACAACCCGGCGCATCCAGAGGAATGGCATGCTTTCAGTTCTACTTGGTTGTATTCGTCGTTTCTACTCTCCTTCGCCTATTTTGTTCCCATAACGCACAATACTGATCATTAAATGCTTTTTCGAGTCGGAGCCATCGGCTGACTAAGTGGTCTCATTTAATCGCGGGACAAACAAACCGAGTCTTAGTCGTTGGAGATAAACCAACACGGTAGAACTCTGCAATGCGTTTTACTTCGGTTGGCGGAAGCCGTGTGAGAAGATACTGAATCAGGTCTTCGCGGTTCTGGCCGAAAACCATCCGGTAGAGCACAAGTGTTCTCAGCAGATCTGCGTACTGCGGTGTCACGGCTGAGGGGCAGTGAAGGAGTATGCCGCTGGATCGTTGCGTCTCCGAATGGGGCAATCCAAAAGGGAAGAGGTCGTTTTGACCCTCATCGCGTGAGTCATGGGCCGTCTGGAACATGGATTCCCATGGGTTCCTGTGCAGGGTTTTCCAGGCGTTTCAAAACTCACTCGCGATGTTCTTTCGCAGAGCATGGCCTTTGTAACTGTGGACGCGTCCTTCCCTTTGTTCAGGTCTACAGGGTTTGACTGGAGATTCCAGTGGACCACAGCGTGGCAGTCATTGTGGAAATCTAGGCCTTTCTGGCCAACGGACGTTGTTGCCAGAACGAATGGCCAGAACGGCGAATTGAAAGCCGTACGGACTTGGTCAGGTCGTGTTTGATCGCCATTGTCATCTGCTTCCTAGTCACAAAACCGCATTGCAAATCGGGTCCGGAATCGGATGGGATTGTCGATCCGTGCTGTCCGTCCGGTCGTGCTGATCACGTCCGCTTTCGTTGTTGCCGTCCTGAGCTTAAGGCTGCTTGCGATAGCCGAACTGACCGCATTGGCAATTTCCTGACGACTGCTGCCTCGAACGCCAGGAGACTCCACCAGAATGTGAGCCTATTCATCCAGAACCGATTGCACATTACCGGACAGGCAATACATCAACACTGATCGCCAGCGTTCAGCGGAATCGCTGTCATGTTCCACATCGAGCAGCAGCGGCGCAATGCCGTACCAATGGTCATCCATCGGATCCGGAAAATTTACCGGGAGCGGTCTAATCCCTGTATGGCGTGCCTGGAGCCAAGCGGATGTTTGAGGCACGTACTGCAAAACGAACATCGCCGATCACAGACAAACGCACCAATATCGACCGGGCGCACGTCAACACGTCCCTGCCCGGCAGCCTGTTCCAAAACATTGCTCGTTGAACACGTTATCGAGTGCTCACCGTATTGGCAGCTTACATAAGAAATATCACCCAGCAGACCGCATGATTTGCCGTGCTGCGTCGTGGTCGATTTCCGCATAGACCTGCGTCATATCCGCGTTGCTGTGGCCAAGGACCGTGCGAGTTCCTTCCAGTCCGAATTTCTTGCGGAGTTCGGTCGCGGCATTGTGGCGCAACTGGTTTGGTGACCACTCTGGAGCCTTGGCTAATTTGCAGGCCCTCGTGATCGCTCTTGTGTAACTCGTCCGCTGGTATCTATCTCCCGGAGTTCGGACTGGACTCTGCTTTCGTCGCCGAGTCTCTTGGCTGGGTGTCATCCGACTCTTGCGGCTGACTCGACGGAGAGTTTGCCGATTATCCTCAGCAGCGGTAGGTCGGAAGAGGTAGCCGCTCTCGTCCAGATTCGCGAAGTATGGCGCCAGAATCTTCTGCCCTCGCGGCCCGATGAATATCAGGCGATCCCGGCCATGATGGGCCGTTTTGTGGGTCTGCGGTCGATACTCCCAGACGTCGCCAGTCTTGTCGATGTCACAGTCACGAACCATGCAAACTTCTCCGGGACGCATTCCAGTACAAAGTTGTAGCTGAATCATGGCCCAGATTTGCCGGCTGACGAATAATTCAACAGCGTCAATGTTGGCCTGTGGAACCGGTTGCACTGGTTCTGTCTCGCGGGCTTTGCATCTCCCACGACGCAAGCCAGTCACGCTTTTGCAAGCCTGATAAGTCAATGCATCGACATATTCGTTTTCTGTCGCCCAGCGCAACATGCGTGTGATCCGCATCACCGCTTGATTGATCGTGTTCCGCGCCCAATCAAGGCAAATCATTTCTTCGCGAACCTGCTTCAGTTTCCGTGGCCCAAAATGGCTGATTCTTTCGCGCCCGAACGATTTTAGGAGCGGTTTGAGTGCCATTTGGATGCAGTAGACCTCGCCTGTCTGCTTACCATCCTTGAGATAGTAACCACGAGCAAATGCGATATACATGATGGCAATGCGTGACAGTGTCAGGGCTTCACTGTCTACGTTGAGTTTGCCTGTCAGGAATCTGGCAATGATCTCATTGTAGCGTTCCTGCGACTTCTGACTGTTGAATTCGCCAAGGTAGATATCCTTCCCATCGATACGGACTCGAGCTTGTCCGGATGGTTTATGAAGGCAGTATTTTGGCGGACGAGTGGACATGAGGCGGCTCCCAAAAAGGGTACGGAAACGGGTAGAACCTCGTTTCACGCCGCTCAGTCCGACAGGACTGGTTTCCTCTAAAGTGAGGAACGGCAACAACTTACAACAAGTGGAGGATAACGGGGTCGAACCGATGACCTCTTGCATGCCATGCAAGCGCTCTCCCAACTGAGCTAATCCCCCTTGAGTTTTCGTCGGGCAGGCATTCTGCCCGCTCGATCGCGAGAACGTTATCAGTGTCAGCAAAAAGTGTCAAGCGGTTTCTGCTGTGTTCCTGATGCCGTGATGCAGCCCTGAGATTTTGGCTTCAAACTTCTGGAAATCCGTGGCGACCATCTGCCCGCAGGATTTCACAAGCCCATTGATTTCGAGCAAACATTGCGGGCGATGCTATGACCGGGTGATTTCCTTTCCAGTGGTAGTGCATCTGATCTCCGATGCTTTGCTGATTTCGAAGTCGGGTCGTCAGAGCTTTCAAGACAACATGCAAGCGGGCGTGCTCGAAGCCTCGGTTCAGGCGGCGTATCAGAAACTGGCACATTTGCCGATTGCGGTCAGTGAGGCGTTTCCTGAACGCTCAACCACAGTGTTACGCAATGCGTTTCCGGAGTGGTCTGCGTGGAAGCGTCCGCAATCTCTGCAGGCGTTTCGCATCGTGATCTATGACGGGAAGGCGATCAAGAAGGTTGCTCGACGACTCAAGCCGTTGCGCGGAACAAAAGGCGGACTGATCGGAGGTCGGGCTCTGGTCGCACTGGACTGGGATACGAACATGGCGACTACTATGCATGGGGAATCCGACGGTGAAGCGAACGAAGTGAAACATACCGGATCAGTGGTGCAGCGAGTCAATCAGCTGTTCCCGGAACTCAAGCTGCATGTGGGCGATCGGGCGTTCTGTGATCTGGTTCAGACGAAACATTTCACGTTGAGGATCAACTGATCGCCTGGGACACACTCGTGCCACACGAGACAACAATCGAGTACTTCGAAGACGCACGCACCATGCCTCAATTGCGACATCGGCTGGCGACACTGCTGAAGGACTGCTGGACGGATTCCTTGAAAGCCTCCCCGACTCAGTCCGTACACAATTCGACTCGTACAAACCGCCAACGCACTCAAACGTCAGTTCATCGCCGGCTATTCGGAGTGCCAGCAAAGAAAAAACGTACCAACCTCGCATCCAAGGCCACTCAAGCCGTCAGAAAACACAACGCCACAAGACCTTTACAGTAGCACATCGACAACCCGCGCGCTACGATCTCGTTGCTTTGCACATCGATCACCATGCCGCCGTCGCGCCGTTTGTCGCGCCAGCCATCGGCCACGTCACTGGCACAGACCGCCGTGACGTAACGGGCCTGGCCGTCCTCCAGCGCCGACCCGTTCAGATGGCAGCGATCTTCCCCGGCCAGCTTGCCCAGGAAGGGAGTTGAGTCCCTTCAGGTCTGATCCTGGCGAGAGTTTTGTCAGAGCTTCGAATTTTGGAATTCGAGAAGGATGCCGATGGCGTTCCGTTTTTATCCCAAAAAATACGAGGGGATTTGAACCACGGATTTCACGGATAAAACGGATGAGTCGCAGGACTGAAGAGATGCTTCGGAAGTAAGGCGAGCGGCAGATAAAAATTTACCTGCTGTGCGACGGACATCTTTGTCCGTCATTCGTTTCGACGGACTTGGAAGTCCGTCGTACGGTAAGGTCTTATCTGCCGCTCGCCTAATCGATACACCATGTCACGCCTTCATCTAAAATTCGCAACTCGTGGCACCGCTTCCCAATCGCCGGCATCGGCCAACTATTCGGAAAACCTACGCTTGCGCCTCTTTGCCGCAGACGCAACAGCGTCCCCGCTTCAATTACATTGGGACAATTTCTCGTAGTTCAAACTCATCCGCTTCGTTTGGGGCGGTGTCGTAAAAACCTTCCGTTGTATAACCAGAGAAAATGGGTGATTAGTGACTGTTCGTGAAATCCAGCATATAAGATTGAGGACGACGGCTGGGTGCTGGGCGCTCGAAAAGGGAGTCACCGCCAATACAAGCACTTAACCAAACCCGGACGCGTCACGATTGCTGGACACCCGAAGGACGATCTTGCTGCGGGCACTCAAAACAATATTCTGCGTCAGGCCGGCCTGAAGGATGAAATCCTATGAAAACCAGGTATCTTATCGTCATCGAAAAACCCCGAAAAATTCATCGGCCTTCTCTCTGGATTTGCCTGGATGCGTCGCTACAGGTTCGACGCAAGCTGAAGTCGAAGATCGAATGCGTGAGGCTATTCGAACGCATCTTGATGGAATGCGAGAAGATGGACTGGCGATTCCAAAACCATCTTCGGTCGCTGACTATATCATGGTTTTTCAGAGTTTACTTGCGCAAAATCCAATTGCGATCTTCGATTCAAGACTGTCGGATCGCTAATTCGCGGAATCGGTTTCTGTCGGCGACGCTTCTTTTTGCAGGATCTGCTCTTCCCGAACCAGCGGGCTTTCGCCATCGAAAATTTCCAGATCACAGTAGGCCATCAGACTGCCTTTTTCGAGATGCACATTCTTGAGTGCGACTGCATACTCGACGCGAGCGCGAAAATAGCGAATCTCCGCTTCGACAACTCTCCGCTGCGCGTCCAGCAGGCGATCGATGTCGACATCAAGATCATTGCGTTCCTGCGCTTCGTACGATGTCAGCACGCGTGATGATGCATCCAGTCGGTTTATTGCATTCTGGCAGGATTCATAAGCCCGCGCGGCGTCCGCGATCGCATTGCTCAAATCGAGGACGACTTCACGCTCCTGATCGCGCTGAATGATACGTTCGCGACTCAGCAGAAGCTCCGCATTGGTTATGGCGAGATGTCCCTTGCGATACCCGAGCGGAACATTGTACTCCAGGCCGAGATACCATTCCTGATGGTCCCCGGCAGCCAGATCTGAGATCGAGGAGCTCTGGTCGTGCGACAGCAGTTCATCTCCGAAACCTCGAAAACGATAGCGTCCGACAGTATCCAGTCGCGGAGTGATGAAATTCTTTGCCGCCATGAGTTCCATTTGTCGCTTTTTAATCTTCAACTGCTGTAGACGCAATTCCGGGCGTCGCGTCAACGCCTCCTGAATCGATGTGTCCCAGTGAAACAGCACTTCCGCCTGCAGCGGTTCTTCCAGCGGGCGGAGCAACGCGTCATCATTGATTGGCATGCCAATCAGAAAACGCAGGCGTCGTTCTGCGACCTGCACGCCGCTGGATCCTCGCAGTGTTCCGCCGGTGCTTCCGTTTCGATTCTGTGTGCCCTGAATGACTCGTCCGGTTAACGCTTCCAGAACTTCGTCCTTGAAGCGATAATACTGCTCGCTGGCGAGCGCGACGCGGGCGTCAGATTCCAGACCGTTGTCTGCTTTCGCCTTCACTCGATTCCACGCTTCCAGCGCGCGGTTCATTGCGCGAACGCGGGCGTCAAGATCCCGGTAAGCGAAATAAAGATCCCAGTACGCGTTCTCCACATTGCTGACGTAATCTCGCACGGAGATTTCAAAGTCAATTTGAGAAATCTCATTGTTCGTTCGCGCGATCAGCAATCCGTTGTAGACTCCTGGAGTAGCTCCGGGACCAGCGATGCGGTTGAATTCGATCCCGCCGCCCTGAAGCAGCGGCTGCCGAATTTCTCCTTCAACGTAGGTGTTCCACACGCTGGGATACGTATTACTAGGGGCGTTGTTTGCGTCGTAATTTCCCACTCCGCGCAATGCCAGGCGTGAGCCGGTTGCCGTCCGTTTGCTCAGTTCAACAGTATAGTCATCCAGCTGTTGCCTTAGATCGTTCGTGCCCCCTGCGAAGAACGGGTTGTTGAATGTCTGATCTTTCTTGTTGAAGTAAGATGTTGCCGCCAGCTGCGCGTCAAAGGCACTCAGCGCCGCCTCGGGACTGAACCGCGGATCCGTTTGCCAGACACCTGGGTTGTACCTCGAAGCGACGGTCTCCGGATTCTTCAGAAGCACGCCGCCAAGTTCACGCAGTACGTTGGAATTCTGCATGGAAATCGTCACGACTTCCGAAAGTGATACATCGCGGTACTGCAAATTCTCCAGCATGAATTCTTCGCGGACAGTGACAGGCGCAGAGGAAAATGACGCAGGATGAATCTCTGCCTGAGGCTGCTCTTTGCGGGTCAAAACTCTTTCGAGTTCTGTTGTGTTGTTCCCGACTGTCTTCTTCCACGGATACTTTGAGACACAGCCGCTGTTCAACAGCAGCGCGACGATCATCAGCACGCGCGCTCCTCTGGCCAGACGGCTTCGCAGCCGAGGCAACCGCAGCATCGCTCGTGGCGATGCGCATGAGAGGAAAACTGAGAACATCCTTGTTCCTTAAGTCAAACTCCTGGCCCGTCAAATCGTCGCCCGGACAGGGCATAGAAGTTTTGACATAGCCTGACAGTAGGTTTCGTCAACTTTGCCGCGCGGCGTTGAGACTGCCATAACTCGCGAGACAGAAGTCAACAATTATCCCATTCTGATCGGAATCACTCTGCAGTTGAGAGGAAGCCTCCCAATCAACATAGTCTTCCCAGTTTTCTCCATGGTCCGCAAGTCGGTCAACCGTCACGGATTCACGGGCATCGCGCATAGCGAATTCGAGGGCAAGGGCCTATTCTGTGGCGACGGGCAAAGATCATCGGCGCTTTGGATTTCGGCACTGTCCTCCCCTACAGACATTCCACGAACCACGATGAATTCGACGAATCTTCAGCAATTTGAAGCTCAGCTGGAACAGTTCGAGTATGCGTGCAACCACGGTGCGACATTGCCGGATCTGCGGGAGAGTCTGCGTACAGCACTTGCATCGATTGCAGACGTTAAATTCGTCACGGCTGCTATCACCGAACCTGGCGGGCTGAGATCGATCGGTTGTGAATTATCAGAAACGGACCGCAAAGAGCTGGCGGTCGCCCTCGAATCGGCAGATCCGTGGCAGTCCGAGGACCGTCCGATTTTGATTGACTCACGGATGTTGCTGGTACGAGAGCTTTTTCATGAACACAAACTGATTCTGCTGTTCAGCATGGCTCAGGATCCACAGGAAAATTCTCTGCTTCCCGACGCCGCCGGGGCGTTAGCTGACTGCATGGCCGTCGCGGTGAACCGGGAACTGGCTTCCATGCTGCATCAGCAGCTTCTTGAACGTGACCGGGCGGATTCATTTGTCCGCGCCGTCTACAGGTGTGATACGCCTGAAGAGTGTGCTCACGCGATTGCTGACCACAGCTCCGGACTGCTGAGTAACGGGCGCGTGTCGGTTGTCGCAATGGAGGCTGATCAATGTCGTGTGATGGCGGTCACGGGAGTGCGAACTGCGGATCGGGCAGCCGACACAGTTCAGCGAATTGAACAGTTTGTCGGCGATGCGATCAGGTTGCGGCTTACAAACCGCTGGATTGAGTCCGCTGCGCACAACTCTGTCCCCGAAATCTCGCAGCAGCTTTCGTGGTTTGCTATCAACGGGATCCATACGATCCGTGTTGAGTCGCTGCATTCCGCGACCGAGAACAAATCAGTCGCTCCGCGGGTTTACGTTGTGATTGAACTCTTCGAGGGTCAGCCGTGGCCGCAGGAGAGTCTTGTTGAATTTCTGATGACCAAATCGGGCTCCGCAATCTGCGCCTTTTCAGAGTTGAAGTCGGTTGCCGCGACCGGCAAGGTATTCGGCATCGCAAACCGCAAGGTGATAATCTTTGCGATCCTGGTGGTGTGCCTGCTGGCTCTTAGTCCGGCAGACTTTGAGGTCGAGGTCCGTGGGCAGGTTTTTCCTGTGGAGCGATTTCGGATTTTTGCCCCTGATGACGGGATCGTCGATTCGTTGGAGGTGAATGCGGACGACACCGTGGTCGCAGGTCAGTTTCTGTTGCGACTGGAAAACGCTGAACGTGAACTGGAGCGAAGTCGTTTGCTGGGAGAAATCGAATCCGTGTCGGTCCGCATTCAGGCGGTGCGGGCCACGCGAACGTCAAGCGGGGCATCGAGCGAATCCAGAGGTCCGCGTGGTGTCGATCTCAGCAGTGAGGAGCAGCAACTGGAACAAAAGCTGGCCTCGCTGAATGCCGAGCGACTGCTGCTGGACGAGCAAATTAATTCTCTTTCGCTGCACTCTCCGATCGCAGGTGCCGTTTATCAGCGCCGCCTGAAGGAACGTCTGGAATCGCGTCCGGTGCAGCGCGGTCAGCAGCTTATGGAGATCGTCAACACGACCGGAGACTGGCAATTGGAACTTCAGATACCGGAGGATGCCGCAGGCTATGTACGAGATGCCGCAAGCGCTGCTCAGAAAGCGAACGCAGAATTCGCAGGCTCCAAGTCAAATCAAATGCAGCCGGGTCAGCCGGTTCGATTCTGGCTCAACAGTCAAAAATCACACGTGTCTCGATCGACGCTCGATTCGCTGGAAATGTCCGCACATATCGATGAACAGCGACTGACGTGTCTCGCGACAGCTTCCTGTCGCGACATCGACACAACGCATCTTCGTCCGGGGCAGTCGGTCTCAGCTCGCATCGGCTGCGGCCGCCGAGCTTTGGGCTTCGTCTGGTTTCGGGAAGTCATTGAATACCTGCAGAAAAAGAGGTTCGCATGGCTGTAAATGCAAATCGGTTCCCCTTGCTGCATTCAACACGATGTCGCGGGCCTCAACGGTCGGCTGCGGATCGTCGGCATGATGTTGTGCCAAAATTCACGGCATCGTCCGGACGCCGTTTAAAGGAACACTCCCAAAATAACCTGGCGATTTGTCAGAGCCGCAACGGCTCGGCAGGAGCCTCGCCCTCCCGTATTAAAGGCCGCGACGGTTCGGCAGGAGCCTTGCCCTCCCGTATCACTTGTTCGTCCTGTTTTCGGAATTTTACTAAGTTTCTTGCGCCATTTCTTATTATTGTCGGCGTGTTTCATTCTGCTGGTCAGGCGGATGAAAATGGCGGCGTGATTCTTGTTCGGTCAATGACAACCGTTTTGATTCAACAGGCGGAGATCCCCGCGCGGGATTCTGGAATTCTCACGCTCAATCCTGTGAAACCAGGCGACAGGGTGAAAGAAGGACAAGTTCTGGGACAGCTGGACGAAGAACGTCAACTGCTGAGCGTCAAAGCAGCGGAACTGAATCTGCAGATCGCTCAGTGGAATGCTGACAGCACGCTTCCTCTGGACGTGGCCCGCGCTCACGTTCGCGAAGCCGAGCTGCAGAAATCGCGACTTGAAATCGCCGCTATGATTTCAACGCAGCTCGCGGAAAGCGACGTCGGAGTTCGCCTGGCTCAGAAGACTCGCGAGTCATCGCAGTTTGAGCTGGAACGGGCTCGCAAAGCACGTGAGGATTTCAAAGGCAGTATCTCGAATGCGGAATTGAATCGTCTTCAGGTTCTGTTTGACCAGCGCACTCTGGAGATTGAAAAAGCGGAAGAGGACCAGGCCATTGCGAAATTGAAACCGGCTGCCGAAAAGGCTGCAGTCGCAGAGCAGGCCGAAACTGTGCAACGAGCTCGCCTGACTGTGTTAGAAAAAGAACATGAACAGCGGATTCTCGGGACGAGTCTGGATGTCGCCGGTAACGAGTTGGATGTCGCGAAGCTTCAGCTGGATCGCCGTCGGCTCCTTGCTCCGTTTGATGCAATACTCGTGACCGTAAACCGCCAGCCAGGCGAGTGGGTTGAGCCAGGCACGTCGGTATTTCGAGTCATTCAAACGGATCGATTGCGTGTCGAGGGATTCGTCACGGCCGACGAAGCGAATTCTCTGAAACGCGGGATGGTGGCCAGCATTCTGTTTCCAGATTCGTCTCTACATCCGGCTAATGGCGAAATTACATTCATTAGTCAGGAGATCGACTCCATCAATCAGCAGGTACGCATCTGGGCCGACTTTGACAATTCAGAGGGTCTGATCCGACCGGGGCTTGTTGCCAACATGGAAATTGATGTGACTCAGCCGAATCCAGCGGCGTCAAAGAACGCGAGCCCGTTTCCGACGCCGAGAAACTCGAAATGAAATACTCTCGAAGACCATTTTGAGCATGTCCCTTTGCCACCTCACCCAACGCCGATAAAGATTTTTCGTCGAGGACACAGGCGGTTTTTTCGTAGCCGAAGTCGTGAGACTTCGGAATAGCTTCATGACGAATGCCCGAATTCTCACGAATCCGGCTACAAAAATCCTTAACGGTGTTTCCGCTCACCCTGACTCTCTCCCCCGTGGAACATTTGGTATGCTGGGAAATCTTTTGCGGGGGAGAGGGACAATCGTATCACGCTCCGCACCGCATTTCAGACTCCGTGCATTATGAACGAAGAAACTTCTGCTTCAGTTCTGACCGGACCTTCACCCGCGGGCGTGATCGCGTGGCGGATGCGATCTGATTTGGTCGTGCATCGTCAGGATTCCGGTGCCTGGGTCGTGAAGGATCCAGTCACGCTGAGTTATGTTCGACTGAGCGATCGGGAAATGGCCGTCCTGAGACTGCTCAACGGGCGACGCTCGGCCGGTCAGGTCATGGGGATGCTCACAAACGCCTGGCCCGACAGCGAATTCACCGTCGACGATCTCACTGATTTTCTTGGGCAACTGATCAGCAGTCAGCTGGTTGTATCCACGCAAATTCCTGGACGGGCTGACAAAGCGGGCAGTTCCCATCTGTCTCTCCATCGCTGGACTTCAGCGATTTCCAGCATTCTGCGGCTGCGATTTCGGCTGCTGGATCCGGATCCGCTGCTGAACGCATGCCAGCCTGTGATCGCCGTCCTGTTTTCTCCGGCCGTGATGCTCGGAACTGCCACCGTCGTGATCACGGCATTGTGTCTGCTGACATTAAGGTTCGATCAGTTTGTGGCCAATCTTCCCAGTCCCGCGGACTTCTTTGGGCCGGGGAATCTTGTTCTTGTCGCCGCAGTTTTCGTCATCGTGAAAATGTTTCACGAAGCGGGACATGCCATTACAGCACGTCACTGCGGCGCTGAATGCCACGAAGCGGGCGTGATGCTGCTGTTGCTGACTCCGATCCTTTACACAAATGTCACCGATGCATGGATGCTGAATCGCAGAAGTCGACTGCTGATTTCCGCAGCCGGAATCTTCGTCGAGGTCGTGCTGGCGTCGATCGCTGCAATTGCATGGTTCTTCGCAGCCCCCGGTCTGCTGAAAGCGATCCTGGCGAATGTGATGCTGATTTGCACGTTTGGCACGATCCTGTTCAACGGGAATCCACTGCTGCGATACGATGGCTACTTCCTGCTGTCAGACGCGGTCGGTGAGCCGAATCTGGCGCAGCGTTCGGCTCACCGCGTGCGGCAGTTTCTGGAAACCCTGTTGTTCGGGGGCGGTTCCCAATCCACGCCGTCGGGCAACCGTTTCCTGTTGATTTACGGTCTGTGCTCAGGGCTATACCGCGTGCTGCTCGCCATCGCAATCCTCTCGATGCTGAAGCATCTGTTTGATCAGTGGAATTTGGGTGTCTTTGGAGTTGCGGTGATGCTTGTGGGCGCACTGCCGCTGGTTGTGTTTCCACTGGGCTCCTTTGGGACCAGTTTGCTGACTGACCTGTCGATGCGTGATCGTCGACGTTTTCGGCTGCTGCGAGCCACCGTGATCGTCTCCGTTGTGATCGCAATGGCTTTTGTACCACTGCCGCAATCCGTACTTGCGCCAGCCGTGGTCGAACCGTCCGGGGTGCCGATATTTGCCACGCTGACCGGCGAATTTGTTTCCGCTGTGTGTTACGGTGATTTGGTTAACCGAGGCTCGGCTGTAGCTGTTCTTCGCGATTCAAACATGCTGCGGCAGCGAATTGAATACGAGGGGGCGATCAAATTTCATCTAGCTCGAGTCCGTGTGCTGGAACTGCGGCGAGATGACAACACCAGCGCTTCATTGCCGGAATCCCGAGCTCTGCTGGAGTCGGCTCGAACGCGACTGGAAGACTATGACCGGGAACTCCGCCGTCTGACCGTCGCCGCTCCTGTCGCTGGCAAGCTGCTTCCTCCCCGCGCGCGCTCGCATTTCGATGAAGACAACGCCCTTTCACAGTGGACAGGCTACCCGCTGGATGAACGGAATCGCGGTGCTCTCATTGCCCAGGGAACTCTGCTGGGGCTGCTGCGAGAATCTTCGGAATGTGAACTTCTCGTCCAGATGAATGCTCAGGACGCGGCGTTGCTGCAGGGATCTCAAGTGGCCGAGTTTCAGGCATCCGGGGATTTCGGCGGGACGTGGAGTGGCATTGTGACTCGCGTCGCGCCGCTGTTCGACGAAGATGCTCCGGCGGAACTGATTGTCGCCGGTTTGACGCTTCCGCCTTCACTCAGAAAGTCGGATCCTGCAGCGCGACAGTGGCAGGCTGTCGTGAAATTGTTTGTGCCGGAAAATTCACGAGGCCCTGTGTTGTACTCGACTGGATTTGTGCGAGTTCAGGTTGAACCCGCTTCGATCGCAACTCGTCTTTGGCGATATCTGCGGACCACGTTCGGCAATCGGTCCCGTTGAGTGAGGTTCTTTTACTCTCGACAGCCAATGGGCAATGCCACTCGATTTGCGATTATAGTAGCCATCACTCTCCGAGTGATGAATGCCAGGGGCCGCGTAGTGCGGCCTTCGTCACTCAGAGAGTGACGTCTACTTTGTCAAATCGAGTGGCATTGCGCCAATGCCCGGTGGCATCATCGCGCGCCGTATGCTGACACGGCCTCGGCACTTGTATCATCACGCTGGCTGACAAACGTCCGTCATGGCGCAGCGTGACGACTGCCGATCCATGATCAGTCACGATCGTATGAAATGGGGACGTTCCACAGCGAAATCTCTCCATCGGTGCTCGCGGATGCGATTCGACCCGACTTTGCTACAGCGAGCGATGTGATGGGTGCCCGGTGGGCCGTTGTTTTGTCTGAGGCCATGAACCGAAACGCCTCATAGGCCATCGGTGGTGTTCCGGGCAGCGATTGTTTCCAGTTCCAAAGCACGAGAGCTCCATCGTTTCCACCTGATACCAGATACGGCGAATCGGGAACGAAGCCGACGGATGAAATTCCGCCTGCCTGATGCCCGGAGAAGCGGCAGGCGATTAAATCTGCTGGCTCGTCAGGAGGCAAATTCGGATCCGCAATTGCCGCAGTTCCGTCAGTGATTTCCATCGCGGGAACACGGACCACCCAGCCCATACTCTGCCCCGTGTCGACAACTTCACCGACCGCAACGATGTGCTGGCCGTCCGGTGAAAACTCTCCCGTATAAAGACTCACGGGATATTCTGAATCCAGTTTGATCTCCCGCCGGGATGTGCCATCCGCCGAACAAATCGCCAAAATGCCCTCCAACCCAACAGCCAGCACCGATGCTCCGTCGCGCGACCAGCCACAACAGGACACATGATGTCCTGGAGGATTCAATATCCTGACCTGCTCGGCATACAGTTTCGCAGAGTGCCAGCGCCAGAGTGAAACGGCGCCATTTGAAGACGCGGCAGCAAACATACTCAAATCTGTCGGACAGACGCTTAGCGATGTGATCTGCGACGCCAATCCTTCACGAGTTCGAAACAATGGACGTCCGAATGTCTCGGCGCCCACCTGACCGCCAAATACCCGCAAAGAAATTCCACCGGCGACGACAAAGTCCTGATCGCCATCGGACAGTACCCCGACAGCGCTGACGGGAAACGGTCCTCGAAAGTTTGCCAGTTGTGCGTTGCTCTCAAGATTCCAGAGACTCGCGGTTGTTCCGTCGAAAGTCACAATCAATTTGGCCTCCCCGGTTGGTGAGAGTTGTTCCGCAAACTTCGCATCGGAGCATTTTCCGGGGCCTGCCTTGAAGACTCGAACAATCTCCCATGACTCAGTATCAACGATCTGAATGACTCCGTTGACACAAACCAGGAGTTGGCGTCCGTCGGGCGACCAGTCGGCGGACGTGATGGAATCTGGCCGGTTTCCGGCAACCGTCGCAAGCTGAACTCGATGACGGGACTCCGACTCGCCCACGGACCAGACATCAATATGACTGAGTGTCCTTTTCCTGACGCGATCGGTCTCGACGGAAAGTGTCAAAATCTGTTGCCCATTGGGCGACACCAGCATGGACTCAATTGGCGTCTTCCCGCGCGGAATGGCGGACCGTCGTGTCAGTCGATTGACTATCCCCGAGCCACCTGAGAGGGTTTCCACGCTCCAGCGTGGCAGTTGTCCATCGAGCCCGGCAGACATAAGTGTGCCGTCCGGCATCCAGTAGAGCGACGTTATGATCGTGTTCTTTGTATGTGCCCTCTGCGAAGTTATCAATTCGCCCGTGACCGCGTCCCAGACGGCGATGAGTCCATCGCGTCCTCCTGTGGCGATTTGCTGATTATCGGGCGAAACGGAGATCGCAGTTACTTCCGCCTGATGAGCGCCCGCCAGCGCTGCGAACGGCTTCGCGTCCGTCGAACTCAGGAGTGCTTTCAGATTCCAGCAGCTGCAATGGCCGGGCTCCGGACTTTCGGCATTCTGCACCGCTGAAGTCACAAGAAACTCCCCGTTAGGTGACGCTGCGAACGTATTGACAAGACCCAGTCCGACAATGACCTGTCGTTGCACTCCGAGACGCAGGGAAGATTGATCCATGTTCCAGATTCGCAGACTACCATCGAATCCTGAAGTGGCCAGCAGCGTTCCCGAATCACCAATGATGCTCATCCGGGCAATATTGAAATCATGCCCCTCATGAAACCGTTCAACAACACCCCCTGTCGCTGTTATCGGTCCGGCGACAGGACGTGATTCCTTCGCATCCCATATCTCGATCGATCCATCCGCAGCTCCGGCGACCACAAGCTGATCGTTCCGCGTGAAGCAGATCGCGCGAACCGATCCCCTTTGAACCGATCGGCCAGCATTCAGCGTGACATCTTCATCCCCGTCTTTTTCGTTCCCGTCTTTTGAATCGACCTGTTTATTCTCCAGGAGGCATGCAATGTGGCCGCCGCAATTCCAAACATCGGCGCTGTTGGCAACCCGCCCCTCGCATTCGCTTCCACTTCCCAGGGGGATGGTGAAACCGCCTGATTCATTCTCCCTTTGGGAGGGTCGGCGAAGCCAGGGAGAGGCCGCAGTTCGGACCGCGCGACGGACAATTCGCTTTTCCGTAGAATCATTCAGCTCTGGCCGAGGCTCGTCCGTGGCACTGTCTGTATCCGGCCTGAACGCCGTCAGCAGATAGCTCCTGGAAATCCCTGCAGCTGCGATGCGAGACCTGGTTGGTCGCTGCGAAATCTGCGTCAGATGAAACGCATCCTTGATCTGCCGCTCATCTTCGTCGAGCGTTTCGAGATTCCACAGCCGGTTCAGTTCATCAGCGCTGCTGGAGACGACTCGATTGGCGGTCACGTCCAGAAAATTGGCCCGCGTCACACGAGCGCCATGACCACGCAGCCTCTTGTCCAAAACCAGAATCGCGTCACCGCTTTGCAAACGTGACCAGACCCCGATGGTTCGATCATCAGAAGCTGTCAGGCACTTCATTCCGTTCTGAGACCACTGAATATCATTAACCGGCCGCTCGTGTTCTTCAACCAGCCACGTTGTGTCGCCTTTGGATTCAAGGTCAGCGGGATGTTCGTACGGAAATTGATTTTCATCGCCCTCCAGCGGAACTTCGGACTTGAGTACGATGAGGTTTCCGTTGTCGCTATTGCTGATCACCAGCAACAATCCATCCGGGGATATTGAGATTCTTCGCGGCGGATCGTTCTGCTGGCGATTCATCCGCAGCTGACCACGACGCTCTGGCCGGGCGGTTGGTTTAGCGTTGAGAAGACGATATGCGAGGATGTCCGTCGATTCACCACCCCGCGATCCGGCGCAAATGAAATCATTCGTTCCGGGGATGAACGCAACGTCGCGCAGCTGAGTCCTGAGCCTGAGTTCAGAAACCTGCAGGCCGGTTTGTTGATCGCGAATCACAATCTTTCCGGACTCGTCCGCACTCAGCAGGAAATCATTGTTCGCGTCAAACGCCTGAATGGCGTGCTCGTGGCCTTCCAGAGGCTCGGGCATCTCGGCCGCCAGGACCCAAAGAAACAACTCCGATCCGGACGCGATCGCCAGCCGCTCATCATCGATAAACCGCAGAGCGGTAATTTCGTGATCGAACTTCTGATCTCTCGGCTGGCCCTTGTCCCAGAACAGTGATGGTCCCGGATTCTGCATCAATGTCACTGTCCCGGCTGAATCGCCGAACGCAATCATCGCTCCGTTCGGGCTAACAGCCTGCGCCTGAATGGGATCGCGTGACTGTCGGGTCCGTTTCAACAGTTGCCCTCGCTGCGCTTCCAGCTCCGCAGTCCGCGTATTGCGGATGTCTTCGGGTAGTTCCGGCAGTAGTTCCCCGGAAAGCAGTTCGTTGATTTCCCTTAACGCATCCGAGTAATTCTGGTTCAACGTCAGGCCGCGAATAGACTGACTCTGAATTTCAACCTGAGCCACTCTGGCGGCGGTTTCGGCCTTTTTCTGCTCCGCAATCGCCAGATCCGCGTTGGCTTTCGCAGTTGCCGCCAGTTCAGTAGCCTCCGTGGCTGCTTCGCTGGCTGCTATTGCTTCCGCTTTGGACTTATCAGCGGCGGCCTGTGCAATCGCAGATGCCTGCCTTGCCGAATCCGCTTTCTCCTGGGCGATATCGGCCTCTTCATTTGCGGAATCTGCGGCCGCGATTGCCTCAATAGCCTCGGCCTGTCGAACGGCAACTTCTTTGCCCAGGTTGGTGATGATTCCGTTGTCGTAAATCGATTTCGCGCCAAGAGCTACAACGCAAAGCATTGCCGTGACGGCTGCCCACTTCGCGCCGGAACGAATCTGTCTGGCCCGCGAAAGTCGCTTTGACAACATCACGAATTCATCATCGCTCTCCTGAGAGGCCACTTGCAGCCCGAGTGCGTAGTCGCCCCGAGATTCGGCCAGTTGTGCGTAATGAAGTCGTGTCGTCCGCAGCTCTGTGCGGGCAACCGGGTTTTGCTGCCATGTGCGCAGGGCTTCTTCGAACAGAGCGGATGCCGTCTGGTAAGTGTGGTAGTCGCCGCGCTTGACTGTCTTAGTCTGAACGAGTTCAATCGCTCGCGCGCTCAGTCGGCGGCTTTCTTCATGGCGTTGATAGTTGCGAACGCAGAACTGAAATTCCTGAACGCTGCCATATCGATCGTCTGGATCAGTTCGCATTGCCTTGAGAGCAACGTCGATCAGTTCGCCAGTGATCTCTGTGGATCGAATCCTGTTTTCACGCAGCACTTTGTCGATCGTCTTCCAGAGATCACTTCGATCCTTACCCTGAACTCTGGGAAATTCGTGAGGCGGCTCACCGGTGACAACCTCGAACAGGATCGCACCCAGGAGATAAATGTCGCTGCATTCACCGATCGCCTCAGGCGGGCCGGCCCACAATTCCGGTGACATGTAAGCCGGCGTTCCGGCTCCAAACGAAGCCACCGGTGAGCGAAAGTTCTTCTCCGCTGCATGCGGTGCCGGAACGGCGAGACCCCAGTCCAGCACCAGCACTTCGCCGAATTCCCCGAGCATGATATTTTCGGGTTTCAGATCCCGATTGATCACCCCGTGATGATGGGCGAACGCGATCGCGTCGCAGGCTTTGTGAAGCACGCTGAGATTTTCTTCCAGCGACATCTCCTTAATCAGCTTGTTCCACGGAGTGCCGTGGACCTGCTTCATCACATAATACGGCATCCCATCTTCAGTCTCAGCCAGCTCGTGAATTGGGATAATGTTAGGATGGACGAGGTTGGCGGTGACAAGTGCTTCCGAGAGAAACATCTCCCGCTTCTGTCGATCAGAACGCGACATGGCTCGGGCAGACTTCGATCTTCCTACGGTTCCGGAAATTAGAGTTCCAGCGCCCTTCAGGGTCTTAATCGCCAGCTGTCGATTAAGCGATTTCTGCCTGGCGACGTAGACAATTCCCATTCCACCTTCAGCCAGCTTTTCGATGACCTCAAAGTCCGAATATTCCGCCGCCTCAGTTTGCCCCATCCCCGAGACCGGACGGATCCGCATCGAGATGAGCTGATCGAGATCAGAGTGGTCGTTCGTCTTCCATATTTGAGATGTGACGCGGCTGCCTGCTCCGGACTGCGATGATCCGCTTCCTGAGCGGCTCCCGCCGGTCGGCAGAGTCTTTTGCGGAGTCAGAGGATCTGCAGACGTCAGGTTCCTGTTTGCATTCGCTTGTGGATTTCCGGATTCCCCTACAATCGTAGCATCCATACCAGAACTCTGTTCGTCGAACTTTGTTCCGGAAGAAGAGCCAACAGCGGATGACGACTTCCCGCTGCCCGACGCTGCGGCTTCCTGATCAGCCGCAGCGCTCTCAGTGAAATCGTCGTCCGGTTCATTGACAACCGCATCGTCGCCGGCCGGAACATAGGTGGCGTCGGCATGAACGGCCCTCCCCGCATTCGCTGTTTTTTCCCTTGGGGAATCGGCTTCATCCGCACCGGTTGATTCGCCAATAAATGTCACATCCGCGTCAAACGTTTTATCCGACTGCGGACCGTCATCGTCTTCCGTCTGCTTGTTTGGAATAAAGGTCGCGCTAACATCGATCGCGATATCGGAATCATCAGAATCTGGAGGTTCAGCATTTTCCTGAGATGCGGGTAATACTGTGGCTGAGGTGTCAACGTCTGCCTGATCTGCTTCGTTTGATTCACCAGACACCCAGGTACTGGACAGCTTCGTATCATCGTCATTTGGCGACGATTCGGCAGAATTCGACTTGTCAGTCATTAGAGTAACCTTCAACGATCAGCCAGTAACCAATTTTCCGTGAAAATCGAAAAGTCGCCCACAGCAGATTTCTACGAGTGCCGACGAACAAATCGCGCCGCGCGAGTCAGCTTCCTGTCGTCCGCGCCAGACTCACGCACTTGACTGCGAAATCGACTGACCGCCACACTCATGATTGTCCCGGTCGGTGCGGCCAACTGTGACACCGCGACCGCGACATCGTTCAGGGACCGCGAGGTCTCCCTCTCAGTGGTCTCGACAATATTATCTTCCGCCGCCGGATGTGAAACGTCAGCCGGTAAAATATCGGAAGGAGAAGTGGAACCAATCACAGCGTCACTCTTTGGCATGATCAGGGCCTGCGGAGGTTCCTCAACGGCAGCGTTATTGTCTTCGACAGGTTGTTCGAATTTCAGATCCTCTAATCGAGGCGGTTCAGACGAGTCCGGCAATGTTTCATTCGCTGGCCCCGGCTGTCCACCCGTGATTTCAAACTCCACGATTGGTCGCTCGACCTTCTGTCCCCCGGTTTCGGAGATCAGCCAGATCTCATAACCTGCCCCGTCCTGAAGTTCCGGGGTTTGCCGCACATACTTTTCGAATGCTTCGCGGGAAGAAATCAACTGACTGTCGGTAATTCGCTCGACTACAGTCTCAGCCGGTCGGTCACTTTCGTACTGTCGTCGAATCTGAAAATAGACGTCCGTTGAAGACGCGCTGCTCCCTGCCGCACCACTGCCGAAATCAGTAACAACCTGCTGTGAAGTTCCTGCGTTACTTTCAAAGGCTGCGGTAATGGTCGGCCTGTCAGTCGCAAAGCCGGGTTCAGTGTAAAAGAAAGCCAGCGGGGCTGTCGTGACCGTCGGAATTCTGAAGGAGGCGATGCCGCCTTCAAACTGATTGTTACCTGTGAGTACGTTGTCGGTCGACGTGATATCACGACCTGGTACGACCTGAGTTGCCCCAAACTGCTCGATGACACTGCCGGTGACATTCAGTGAAGAATGATGCGAGACCGAAAAATCCACAATGATAGTTGTGCGATTCTGAACCGACTGAAACACCGTGAAATCGAGGGCTGTGTAAACGTGGCCAACAGTGTTCAACTGGCCGCCGCCTGCTACCAGGAACTGCTGGATACGTTCTGAAGAAACTGCGTTGTCAATCCCAGTCGCGCCGGCAGCGGACTGCACCGGCGCGTTGGAAATCACACCGGGTTCATTCACTGGATCCTGCCAGTCGACATCCACGGTAAGATTCTCCTCACCAGCCACACCAATCAGCACATTGAAGCCATAGAGGTAAGCATTGATTCCATTGAAGGTCGTCGGAACGGCATCCACAGCCAGCGGAAGCGGCTTACCGCTATAAACAAAGAACGCTGTTGAAAGCTGACCAACCGCAGGCCGCGGCGCAAAATTCGTGGCCACACCACCATCAGTACTTAGAGTCACGTCCCCGATGAATTTCACTTCGTCATTTTGAACAGAGTTGTTGCTGTCCGCAACAACTGACACCTGGTCTCCTGTCACTGCGTTCGATCGCCCGGGATTCTCATCGGTCGAGATGCGAATCGGTCCGGCGGTTGCGTCGATCGTCACATTCCCATTCAGCGACTCAAGGAGAATCGATTCACCGGTTGCCGAGGTGTGATCCTCGATACCGTTTACTGACAAAATATCCCGCCGAACGATCAAGTCACGCTCCGCCAGCACAACGATATCACCACCACCGCTTACCACGTTCGCGTTCACGATCACGTTGCTCGCGCCGCCCCGCGCTTCCAGCAATACATCACCGGTGCCGTTCGCCGAAATCCCCGCTGTGTCTGTGCCGCCATTGAGCGTGATAGTCCCCGCTTCGGCCACCAGTTTGATCGGGCCGTTCGCCGAGGTCATCAGGTCTTCCAGAGACGCCAGTGTCCGGGTCTCCGGGACGCCGGTGGTCATGCTGTCGAAGTCCGCCCGCACCACGTCGGCAATCGTCACCGTCACCGCCGCCGCGGTGTTGACTTCGATCGGGCCGCCAGTCGCCAGTTCCCGCAGATAAATTTCGCTTGCCGTCGGGATCGCGATCGTGCCGGACAGGGCCGCCACCGTATCGACGATCAGATCCAGCGCCTGAGTGTTTGTGGCCGAGGTCGTCCCGCCCGCGCTGCCGATGATCGTCCCGGCCCGCAGCGAAACAGACGTTATCGCCCCGGATACCGTTTCCTGGATGTTCACGCCGGCAAGATTCGCGTCGGTGATGCTGCCGTTCACCGCTTCCAGCGCCACGCGGTTTGCCGTCGTGTTCGTCAGACTCAGAACACCCAGCCTGATGTTCCCACCGGCCCGACCGAGCACGTCCTGACCGCCAGCTGTGATCACCGTCGTTCCATTCATCGTCCAGTCGCGGCCTGCATCGACGAATACGTCGCCGGTCGTCGTGATGTCGCCGGTGGCCGACTGCGTGATGGTACCGCCCGCGATCAGCCCGATGTCACCACTGGCGCTCGTGACCACCGCCATTTGTGACAAATCGTTGCCTGCTTCGATCAGCACGTCGCCACTGGCCGTCGTCAGCAACGCGTCGAAGTCCGTGTTCTGGCCCGACACTATATACAGCGTCCCGCCACCGCCCGTCGTGACCGCCGCGTTCACATCCACATGCCGTCCGCCGTCGAGCGTTACGTGTCCCGTTCCCGACTGAATCGTCGCGTTCACTATTACGTCACTCGACCTGCCCCGCGATTCCAGCAGCACCGCGCCTGTGCCGTTCGTCGAGATCCCCGCCGTGTCCGCGCCGCCGTTGAGCGTGATCGTGCCAGCTTCGGCCACCAGTTTGATCGGACCGTCGCTCGTTGTCGTGAGATCTTCAAGCGCCGCGAGGCTGCGACTCTGGGTGACACTCGTCGTGCCGCTGTCGAAGTCGGACCGAACCACACTGGCAAGATTCACGGTCACCGCGGCCGCCATGCCTACCTGAATCGCACCGCCTGTCGCAATTTCCTTTAGATAAATGCCTGTGGCCGACATCACCGCGACCGTATCGACATTCAGATCCAGAGCCTGCGTGTTCGTGGCTGATTGCGTGCCGCCCGCTCCACCGATGATCGTCCTCGCCCGCAAACTCACGGACGTGGTCGCCGCGGACACCGTTTCCTGGATGTTCACGCTCCCGGCGTTGGCGTCTGTGATCCGGCCATTCAGCGCGTGGAGCGCTACGCGGTTCGCCGTCGTGTTCGTCAGACTCAGAACGCCCAGCGTGATGTTCCCGCCGGCCCGACCGAGCACGTCCTGGCCACCGACCGTGATCACCGTCGTCCCGTTCATCGTCCAGTCGCGGCCCGCATCGAAGAATACGTCGCTGGTCGTCGTCGTGATGTCGCCCGTCGCCGTCTGCGTGATGTCATGGGCCGCGACCAGGCCGATGTTTCCGCTGATGCTGGTGACTAGCGCAGTCTGCCGAATGTCCTGCGACGATTCCGCCAGCACGTCCCCGTTGACAGTCGAGATGCTGCCGTCGAGGTTGATGCCGTCCACTTCCGGACCGGTCGCATCTCCCGACGTGCCATTCGCCGCCACCAGATACACCGTCCCCGGGCCGCCCGTTATGAGCCGCGCGTTCAGGTCAATGTCGTCGCCCGCGTCGAGAGTGATGTGCCCCATGCCACTCACCACGTCAGCGTTCACGATCACGTCACTCGCCGCGCCCCTCGCTTCCAGCAAGACATCGCCAGTACCGTTCGCCGAAATTCCCGATGTGTCATTGCCACCGTTGACCGTGATCCTACCGGCCTCGGCCACGAGTTTGATTGGACCATTGGCGCGGGTGATCAGATCTTCCAGTCCCGCCAGCATCCGATCCTGTGAAACGTCCGTCGTCGTGCTGTTGAAGTTGGCTCGCACCACGTCGTTGATGTCGACGCTGACCGCAGTCGCACGATCAACCTGAATCGCCCCACCCATTGCCAGTTCACGCAGATAGATGCCGCTGTTGGAACTTGCCGCGATCGTGTCAACCTTTAGGTCGATCGCGTTATTGTTTGTCATCGACGAGTTGTTACCTGCGTCCGCCTGACCGATGGAACCGCTCCCGGCTCGCAGACTCACACTCGTGGCTGCCCCACTATTTGTCTCCTGGATATTCACGCCAGCACCGTTGGCGTCGAGAATGCTGTTGCCAGCGCCCAGGGCCACTCGATTGGCGGTGGCATTCGTCACGCTGATAACGCCAAGATGGATCGTGCCGCCCGCCTGACCCAACACATCCTGACCGCCCGCCGTGATGGTCGCATCACCGTCCATGGTCCAGTCGCCACCAGCATCGATTAGCACATCGCCGGTTAACGTGTTGATGTCGCTCGTGGCGGTCTGCGAGATCTTGTCGATCGCGATCAAACCGATGTCGCCACTGGCACTGGTGATCAACGCGTTCTGAATAATGTCGTCGGCAGAAGTAAGCAGCACGTCGCCGTTTTCTGTCGTCAGTGTGGCGTCGAGATTGATTCCGTTCAGTCCGGTCGCATCGTTATCCGCGGCCGTGATGAATATCGTACCCGCCCCGCCAGTGGTCAGCCCATCGCGTACATTCACATCATCCGCTGCATTCAGCGTGATGTGGCCTGTTCCGGTAAGTACATCGGCGTTGATGATGACATCACTTGCTGCGCCGCGAGCTTCGAGCAGCACGTCGCCACTTCCGCCCGCTCTGACGCCCGGCATGTCGTCTGTCCCGGTGTTCACCATAACCGTGCCGGATTCGGCTACCAGTTTAATCGGACCGTTGGTTCTGGTGGTCAGATCCTGACGCACTGCCAATGTGCGATCCTGCGAAACGTCGGAGGTTGTGCTGCTGAAGTTGGCTCGCACCACGTCGTTGATGTCCACGGTGACGGCAGCAGCCGTATTGACCTGAATTGCACCACCCGCCGCGATTTGACGCAGATAGATTCCGGTGTTGGAACTCGCCGCGACGGTGTCAACGTTCAGATCGATGGCGTTGTTGTTCACCGTTGAAATCGCACCGCCCAGTGTCCCGATCGCACCGCTTCCGGCCCGAAGGCTCACACTGGTGACGGACGCACTGTGAGTTTCCTCAATATTCACACTGGCCCCGTTGGCATCCAGAATACTGACTCCGGTGCTCAGGGCCACTCGATTGGCGTCCCCGCTGGTCAGGCTGATGACGCCCAGACGGATTGTACCGCCTGCCTGGCCCAACACGTCCTGGCCACCTGCAGTAATTGTGCTGGCACCGTTCATGGTCCAGTCGCCGCCGGCATCGACCAGCACGTCGCCGCTCAACGTGGAGATATTACCGGTTACTGTCTGCTCAATGTTGTCCGTCGCGATCAGACCGATGTCACCGCTGGTGCTGGTGATCACGGCATTCTGAATTATGTCGTCTGCGGATTTGAGCAGCACATCGCCATTTTCCGTTGTCACCGTGGCATTCAGGCTGATCCCGTTCAGCCCCGTCGCATCATTGTCGGCCGCCGTGATAAACACGGTCCCAGCACCGCCCGTCGTCAGAATGTCATTCACCTCAACATCATCTGCCGCATCCAGCGTAATGTGACCAGTGCCGCTAAATACATCGGCGTTGATGATCACGTCGCTCGCCGCACCGCGAGCTTCCAGCAGCACATCGCCATTACCACCAGCCGAAACACCTGGTGTATTGACAGCTCCAGCGTTTACGGTGATCGTACCGGACTCGGCCACCAGCTTGATCGGGCCATTGGCGGTCGTGGTCAGGTCCTCAAGCACAGCAATTATACGGACCTGCGAGACGTCCGACGTCGTGCTGTTGAAATTGGCGCGGACCACGTCATTAATTTGTACTTTGACCAAAGGCGCCGTGTTGACTTCGATCGCACCGCCCGCTGCAAGTTCCCGCAGATAGATGCCGTTGGCGGCACGAGCCGCCACCGTGTCCACGTTCAGATCGATGGCGTTGTTATTCACCGATTCAATTGGCCCGCCGGCCTGACCGATCATTCCGTTGCCCGCCCGCAAACTTAGACTCGTCGTCGCTGCGTTGTTTGTCTCCTGAATATTTACGCCGGCTCCGTTGGCATCAAGAATACTGCCCCCTGCGTTGAATGCGGCTCGATTGATCGATGAATTGGTCAGGCTGATCACACCCAGCCGAATTGTCCCGACAGCCTGCCCCAGCACATCCTGACCGCCCGCCGCGATTGTGGCGTCGCCGCCCATCGTCCAGTCGCCGCCGGCATCCACCATGACATCACCCGTCGCTGTCGTTATGTCTCCAGTCGCAGTCTGCTCGATGTTGCGGCTGGCGATCAGGCCCACATCGCCACTGGTGCTGTTGACGAGGCTTGTTTGACGAATATCCCGCATCGAATGAAGCAACACATCGCCGTCTGTAGTTGTTATCCTGGCGTCAAGATTGATGCCATCAACTTCGACACCAGACGGATCCGAATTGCCGTTACTCGCCAGAAGATACACGGTGCCCGTTCCACCAGTGGAAAGTGTCGAAGTCAAATCAATGTCATCGCCAGCAGTCAGACTGACATGCCCCGCGTCACTGTGGACGCTCGCTTGCACCACCACGTCACTTGTGGCACCACGCGCCTCCAGGAGAATGTCGCCGGCTCCGTCCGCCCTGATTCCGGACGAGTCAACACCACCGCGAACTGTGATCGTTCCACCTTCCGCCACCAGTTTCACCGGACCGTTGCTGGTGCTCGTGAGATCTTCGAGGGAGCTAAGCGTGAGAGACTTCGAAACCGGAGAGATCGAACTGTTGAAGTTGCTCCGCCGGACACCATCCACGGTGACAGTTACTGCCGCGACATTCTGGACTGTGATCGACCCACCCGCTTTGATCTCACGAAGATAAATTCCGGCGGGAGCGACTGCCGCGATCTGATCAATATTCAGATCAATTGCATTGCCGTTTGTGTTCGGTGTCCCATTCATGGTGGTCGCGGCGCCAATCCGGCCACCGGCCCGCAGACTGACGCTGGTCACCGATCTCGAGATCGTTTCTTCGATGTTCACTGATGCGGCGTTCGCATCGACGATACTTCCGTCGGCACTCAGTGCCACTCGATTGAACGCAGCGCTGGTCATCGAAATCACGCCTAGCGTGATCGTTCTTCCAGCCTGTCCAAGGATATCCTGTCCGCCGACGCTGATCCTGGCATCGCCGCCCATCGTCCAGTCGCGAGCCGCGTTTACCAGCACATCGCCGCTCATGCTGGTCGTGTCGCCGCTGTTTGTTTGCAGCACGTCTCTGGCGGCGACAATTCCGATATCGCCTGACGCACTTGTGATGGCCGCCGTCTGCCGGACGTCCTGAGCCGACTCGATCAGCACATCGCCGTTGACCGTCGTGATCGTCCCGTCGATATTAATCCCGTTCACTTTCGGCCCCGCCACATCGGTCGGCGTAACATTGGCGGCCACGAGGAACACCGTGCCACCTTCGGCGGTGGCGATCTTTGCGTTCAGATGAATGTCGTCGCCCGCGTTCAGAGTGACATGACCCAGACCGCTGAGGATATTGGCATTAACGACGACATCTCTCACATTTCCGCGCGCCTCCAGAAGCACGTCGCCGGAGCCGTGAGCACTGACACCGACCTGGTTTGACGCATTAGCCACACCATTGGAACCATCCTGAATCGTGATTGAGCCATTCGCAGCGACAAGCTTGATGTCGCCGTTGCTCGTTGTCGTCAGATCAGCCAGTCCGGACAGGGTTGTCGCTTTTGTAACAGTTGAAGACGTACTGTTGAAGTTGGCCTGATCAACAGACACCGTGACCGTCACCGCCGCGATGTCGCGTACGATCACCGCTCCGCCCGCCGCCACTTCCTGGATGTGCGTGCCATCCGCTGATGCGGCAGCCAGATTGACGACTTCCGTATCAATCGCATGTGTGTTCGTATTCGCAGCGCTGCCAGGGTCACGACCACCGATCGCCCCGCCAGCGACCATCCTGAAGTTCGTCGCACGGATGTTGGTGGTCAGATCCAGCCGGGAATCCGTTATGTCGGCTCCGGCGCTCATCGATACATTGGTCGCCTGCACAAGCCCAACACTGATGTTGCGTCCAGCGTCGTACAGCAACTCGCCGCCATTCGCGGAAGTGACGGCGCTGCCAGCCATCGTGATATCCTGATCGGCCGCCAACAAAACGTCTCCGCCCGCAGTGATATCGGCGTTTTGCAGCAGATCGTTTCCGGCCTGAATACCAATGTCACCGGCGACTGACTGCAGCTCGCTGTTCAGGGTGATATCCATAGCTGCCTCCAGCAGAATGTCGCCATCCTGAGTGCTGACTCCGGTCAGATTTACGTCGGCGTCATTGACGGTGACGGAACCGGCGATCGCCACTACAAAAATGCTGCCAGTACCCGCAGTGGAAACGTCATCGCCGATCAGCACAGATCTTGCCGCATTCAGCGTAATCTCTCCGGTGCCGCTGCGGACGTCGCTGTTGAGAATGACGTCACTGCCCGTGCCGCGTGCTTCCAGGAGCACATCACCCGTGCCGTTCGCAGTCACACCGGTCGGCTCTGCCGTTCCCGCATTGACTGTGATCGACCCGGCGTTCGTGACCACCTTGATCGGGCCGTCGGCGGATGTCGTCAGATCCTCCAGCGCTTCCGTGTCGCGTTTCTGCGGAACCGGAGTCAGGGTACTGTTGAAATTCACCTGCTGCGGCGCATCCACGGTGAGAGTGAGTGCACTGACCGTGTCAATTGTCAGACCGTCAGCTTCAAGGATATAGATTCCGCCCGCGGAACTCGCAGCCAGCGTGTCAACATGGGTGTCGATTGCATTGATGTTCGCTCCCGGATTGTTGTTCTCGCTATCTTTATTTCCGATTAGCCCGCCACTCCGCAGGCTCAGCGTTTCGCCCTCGACATTCAGCGCCGTTCCGTTTGCATCACGGATGTCACTGCCAGCTGTCAACGCGACGTGAGCCGCGCTGATGAATCCGAGAGCGATATCGCCACGAATGGCCTTGCCATCGAATTCTCCACCGCCCCCGGTGATGACTGCACCAGACGACATGGTCCAGTTAAGTCCTGCTTCAACCAGAACATCGCCGCCGCCTGAAGTCACATCCCCGTTGTCCAGTTGGGAGATGTTGCGATTCGCAATCAGACCAATGTTACCTCTTGTACTGGTGATCACAGCGGTCTGACGAATATCCCGCATGGAATCCACCAGTACATCCCCGTTCTGCGTCGTGACGCTTCCGTTGATACTGATCCCGTTCACTTCAGGACCTGTCAAATCTGGCGTGCCATTGGCCGCCATCAAGTACACCGTACCCGCACCGCTGGTCCCGACATTCGCGTTCAAATCGATGTCATCACCCGCGTGTAGTGTGATGTGGCCGCTGCCGCTCATGACCCGTGCCGGATCATTGTTGCTGTTGACAATGATATCGCCATTGACGGTCAGCGTCTGAATCAGCACGTCACCTGTGCCGTTGGCAGATACGGTGCTGTCGTCCGCATCGTCCCCTTCGTTCAGCTTGATGCTGCCGGTGACGCTCTGCAGCTTGATCGGACCGTTGTCCGTTGTCGTCAGATCGCTCAGTGAGGCATCCATGCCGTCCGTCCTCGTACTGTTGAAGTTGACATGCTGGACGAGGATGGATCCGGTTTCCTGGACCGTCAGTCCGTCCTGCTCGCGGACATAGATCCCGTCGGCGCTCTGGGCCGCCAGTGTCGTGACCTGTGTATCGATCGCGTTGACGTTGGCTGCCGGAGTCCCGTTGCCCGTCGCAGAGCCGCCGATGATGCCCGCCTGATTTGCGGTGTTGCTCATGCTCGCGTCGGCCACCATTCGCAGCACATTCGCCTGCACGTTCAACTCTGCTCCGTTGTTGTCCAGGATGCTGCGTTCGGCAATCAGGCTCACGGCACCCGCGCCAGTACCGGTACCCGCATTGATCAGTCCCAGCCTGAGATCGCTCTCATTGTCCGCCACAAGCCGCACGTTGCCGCCGCCGCTGATGATCGCCGTGCCGTTCTGCATGGCAATCCCGCGAATCGCATCCGTCTGCGTCCCGTTCGAACCCAGCAGGTAGACCGTCCCGCCGCCCGTCGTGACATTCGCGTTCAGATCAATGTCGTCACCGGCGTTCAGCGTCACGTGTCCGGTGCCCGACTGAATTGTCGCGTTCACGATCACGTCGCTCGATCCGCCGCGTGCTTCAAGTAATACGTCGCCTGTCCCGTTCGCGCTGATCCCCGCCGTGTCGCCTCCGCCGTTGAGCGTGATCGTGCCGCCTT
>Ga0209390_10002392_pt1 | contig 33026 bp, 28 predicted proteins | sample BON01_FD_187212 | JGI IMG/M metagenome (GOLD analysis project Ga0209390, IMG submission 187212) | Freshwater microbial communities from Lake Bonney liftoff mats and glacier meltwater in Antarctica - BON-01 (SPAdes) (version 2) | ecosystem: Environmental > Aquatic > Freshwater > Ice > Glacier...
ACGTCGAGGAGTTCATGATCCGGTCCCATTTTCCCAAACGGGCATGGCATTATTTGGACTCCCGGCTTGGCGTCGAGCATGGAACCACGCTGGATCGCCTCGCTATGCGAGGATTTGCGACTTACAAAAAAGGATGGGAAGCCCGCGAGACGAATTACACGCTGCGCGTGCGCTATCTGAGCTTGTTTGATCCGATGATTGCACGGCTCGAGGGCAGGGTCCGGCTCAATTCCCCGGTGGCAGCCATCGAGTGGAGCGGCACTCCGAAAGTCCGCCTTCAAAATTCCGACGAGCTCACCGCATCAGCAGTCATTGTGACCGTTCCCCTGCCCATTCTGCGCGAACGGCTTATTCATTTCTCTCCGCAACTCCCTGCGGAGAAGGTCGCCGGGGCGGACAGTATCGGGATGGATACGGGCATGAAAATCATCCTCAAATTCAAACATCGGTTCTGGGACGAGCGGACGTATTTCATTCATACCGACGGATTCCTTCCGCAGTATTGGACTGCCTGCAAAGGAAAGTCCGAGACGTCGCATGTCCTCACTGCATTCGTTGGCGGAGCGCGAGCAGAAGCGCTCGATAGCATGAGCGTAGACCCGGTGCGATTCGCGCTGGAGGAATTGGATGAGCTTTTCGGCGCCCGCATTGCGTCGCGTTCGTTTGAGCGCGGGCTTATCGCGGACTGGGGCGCAGATCCGTATATTCAGGGTTTGTATAGTTATCCGACGATCCACACGACAGAGACGAGCCGGGAGGCTCTCGCCCGTCCGCTGGCAGGGAAGATATTTTTCGCTGGAGAAGCCACCAACACGTTTGGCGCAAGCGGCACCGTGCATGGCGCTATGGAAACCGGCTGGCGCGCCGCCGCTGAAGTCCTGCAATCGCTGGGATCATAATTCCATGCAGGAAAAATCAACGCCGCGCTCGAATCAGAAATCCAGCAATACGCCCGCGCAGGAACTGGAATTCGATGTCCTCCCCGCACACACGGGCGACTCGAAAACTGACCTTTCGCGGCTAATAGCATGGATTTTGGATGATCTCATCCGGGTGCCCGGCACCAATTTCCGCGTCGGCTTGGACCCCATCGTCGGCCTGGTTCCCGGCTTGGGGGATGGATCAACTGCCGTGTTTTCCTCCGTGATTCTCCTCCAAAGCCTGCGCGCGGGGGTCCCGCGGATAGTCATCGTCCGGATGGCACTAAACATCCTTATCAACTCGCTCTTGGGCGCCGCTCCGGGCATCGGCGATCTATTTTCCGTATGGTTTAAGTCGAATCGTAAAAATTACGCCCTGCTCCAAAAACATGCAGGCACTGCACGGACATCAACCCGCGCCGATTGGGTATTCGTCGTTGCGCTGATCAGCAGCGTTGTTGCAATCGGGATCGGCGTTTCTCTGTTTGTGGCACTTGTCACCGTGCGCCTTCTTGCTTGGCTGTTCGGATTTTGATCGAGGGCAAATCCGCTCTACCCTAGCCCCGCCCCGCACGAGAATTCACTCGACTTTACGAACCAAGAATCTGGCACGGGATGTGATGCTGGGCGGCCTTTGTGGGCATGATGGCAATTGTCTTCTTTTCCATTTTCACAGTGGCATCTTACCCGATGGAGTGGATTGATTCGGGATTTTCGGCCCTGGCGGATCTCGCGCGCAATCGGGATCGGCCTCATCGCATCGTTTGCGGCCCGTGAGGTATTTGTGGGAACCATGGGCATCGTTTACAATTTGCAGGACGTTGATGAGACGTCACAGTCGTTAATCGAAACGATTCGCAATCAAGTGACCTCCGATGGATTGCCCGTTTTCACACCGCTCGTTTGTGTCGGATTGATGGTATTTTACGTTCTTGCGATGCAATGCATCAGCACCGTTGCCATCGTGCGCCGGGAAACGAATTCGTGGCGTTGGCCGCTTTTCCAAATCGCATACATGACGACGCTTGCCTACGCGGGAGCATTCATCGTTTACCAAGGCGGCCACCTGCTGGGGTTTCAATGATTGCCTTCATCGATCAATCCCTTGTTGGCCTATCGATTGCAGGAGCCATCGGTTTTTTCGTCCTCCGCCATCGAAAGAAAAAACGATCCGGTAAGGCGGGATGCGATGCCGGTTGTGGGTGCAAAATCAGCGCGAAAAAACTCCCGTCAAAAAGCGCTCCCCGAGCCTAATTAGCGTCGCACAATCAGGCCATCCCATCCGGTGTGGTGGCACTCGCGAGCGCGCGTCGTCCGATTTCACCGAGAATTGCCAGCGCAATCGCCAACGTCGCGACCCCGGCAATTGCGACCCACAGCCCGGGACCATTGCGGATAAAATCCTGAATATCTCTCGATCCGCCGGCAGCGGCGGCAGCGGCAACGAACGCGATCACGCCTAACCGGGGAGTCATTCCGAGCAGAGTGCCCGCGAGAAATGACCGTAATGGCACGCCGGACGCACTGAGCAAGAGGTTCGACAACGCAAAGGGGAAGTGTGGAGGCATCCGAAACACCGCGACCACAAACGTCGTCCGCGGCGCCCCGCGGGACAAGAGCGCCTGCCGCAACAACCGGGCCTTCGGGAAGCGATCAATAAATTCTTCGACCTTGCTGGCGGAAACAAAGCGAGCAATCCCAAAACCAATCGCCGCCCCGCCCACAACGCCCGTCAAGGCACCAGCCAGCCCCCAACCAAAACCAAAGACCCATGCTCCCACCACGGTTTGTGCCGTCGTCGGAAAACACCCGACACCGCTCATGACGGCAAAAATCGTAATGTACATCGCCCATCCGGCAACAGGCTGCGCTTTAAGCCAGCCCGCCACATCGCCGAGATACCAAATGAGCGCCGCGCCAAAAACCGTCGGCGCTAGCACCCAAAAAGCACCGAGGATTCCGGCTGGCGCGAGGTGCAACAAATGCGCAAACCGTCGGAGATTCATCTCAGGAAAAGTCGCCAGGGACGCGAGGATCAAGCACCAGAGCCGCCTAGCACAGGAAATTCCCTGTGCCATGGCGTCGATTGCTCGTAAGCATGTGCGATTTGCAACAACCGGGGCTCGTCGAAGGACTTGCCTAGAAATTGCAACCCCACCGGAAGCCGCGATGTGCTGCCGTCATCAGATTTCGCTTCACCAAATCCACACGGAACGCTGATGCCGCAGATACCCGCAAGATTTGCAGCGATAGTGAAAATGTCGGCTAGATACATTTTCAATGGATCATCCGTTCGCTCGCCTAGACGGAACGCGAGATCGGGAGACGTCGGGCAAATAATCGCATCGACCTTTTCAAAGGCATCGGTGAAGTCTCTGCGCATGAGCGTCCGCACTTTCTGCGCATGGAGGTAGTATGCGTCGTAGTATCCACTCGAAAGAACATAGGTTCCGAGGATAATGCGTCGCTTCACCTCGCTCCCAAATCCCTCCTCACGGGATCGTCGGTAGTGATCCAGAAGATTGCTCGGATCAGCGGCACGGTGTCCGTAGCGCACGCCATCGAACCTCGCAAGATTCGCCGAGGCTTCAGCAGTGGCAACAATGTAATAAACTCCCACGGCGCACTCGGTGTGAGGCAGTGAGATTTCCACGAGTTCGGCTCCTAGCGATTCGCATTGACGAATGGCCGCTTCCACCGCACCCCGAACCTGCGGGTCCATACCATCCACAAAATATTCTTTGGGGATCCCCAATTTCAAGCCTTTGAGGTCGCGACCGAGGAGTGCTGTCGCGTCATCCACCGGCTGGTCGAGCGAGGTCGAATCGCGCGGATCTTTTCCAGCAATCGCATTGAGGATGAGCGCCGCGTCCCGGGTGGTTTTCGTAAATGGACCGATCTGGTCCAGCGACGATGCGTAAGCCACCAAGCCATACCGCGACACCCTACCGTAGCTGGGTTTAAGTCCGACGCAGCCGCAGAGCGCTGCCGGTTGGCGGATGGATCCACCGGTATCCGATCCCAGCGTGGCAAATGCCTCTCGCGCAGCCACCGCCGCCGCCGAGCCACCACTGGATCCACCCGGAATGCGGGAAACGTCCCAGGGGTTCCGAGTGGCCTGATAAGCGGAGTTCTCCGTGGACGATCCCATGGCAAATTCATCCATGTTCAAGCGCCCGAAAGGAATTGCACCTGCCGCCCGGAGTTTGGAAATCACGGTTGCGTCGTAGGGAGCGCGGTAGGACTCCAGGATCTTCGATCCACTGGTGCACTGCTCGCCCAGAACATTGATCACATCCTTGATACCGATGGGCACGCCCCCGAGCGGAAGCGAAATGTCCGCGTTCTGAGCCGCCGCGCGAGCCGCATCAAAATCGCGCGTCAGATAGGCCTGAATCGTCGGATCGACACTGGCGATGCGCGCTTCTAATGCCTCAACGGCATCCACAGGGGTGAGAGTCCCGCTGCGATACGCGTCGACGAGTTCAGTTACAGAAAGTTCAAAAATTTCCATGTGAAAAAGATTACTCGACGACTTTCGTCACCATGATGAGTCCATTGGCGGCATGCGGAGCATTTGCAAGAACAGCTGATTTTTCAAGGCTCGGCAGCGGCTCATCCTCACGGAAGACGTTGTACACCGGATGCGCGTGGGCTGCTGCGTCCACACCTGTCACATCAATAGATTTAAGCTGTTCCACATAGGCGAGCACATGGGATAACTGGTCTTGGAACTTGATGACTTCCTCGTCGGAAAGGTCGATTCGTGCAAGATTAGCGACGTACCGGACGTCGAGATCAGACTGGGACATGGTGATAAATTAGTTGGGTAAAAAGATAGATCATAGACCTTATCAGTGCGCTATGGGAAATGCATCGTTTGAAATCACCTCGGGAGTTGCGTCTGGTTCCTCGTTGAAAACCCCTTCGGCAAAGATGGTGTTCCAAAAATCTGGTCACTACGCAAGAATTTGATGAGCAACTTCGCGAGGATTTGATTTCGCTTTCAAACGGCTCAGTCTAGTTTGGGCCCACATTAAATCATGCGCTCCGCGAAACCCAAGTCACCAAAATCTACCGCCAGAACCGGATCGGACGAACTGGACCTGTCTGGCAGCCATCGCATAGAGATTTGCTTAGACTACGTGAACTCGGAGATCCGGGGCGAATGGAGAGATGCGGACGGTCGGCTCTGCGAATGCCTGACCGTCAATTATGAGCATCCCAGCGTGAAGTATTCCGTTTCGCGGGGGGCGATAGAGATATCAACGAAGAAAACAGCGCTCCACGGGGTGTCAATCTCGTCTCAGGTCAAAAAGTTTTTTGGAATTTATCCTTTGTCAAATTTGGACATTTCGCTCAAAACGATATTTCGTCCAGACTACCCATCGGAGCCACCGAGAGTCGATGGGCCGCTTCCCTGCGTGTTTGGCTATCGCCTGATGTGTATGGAGATCAGGAAAATGGGAACCCAATTGAAGAAGCTGGCCGTAAACGCTGATGCTCCCGTTCGGACGCAGACATCCCGGATCCCGACCAGCGCAGCGAGGCCGTTTCAGATGCCGCTTACTAACGAGGAGCGACAAGCTCGTGCAGAGGCGGTAGCTCGCAGGCTCGCAATTGAGCAGCGCAAAGAGAAGGCACGGATTGCGAAAATCGAAATGGATGCGGAATTCGCAGCCATGAGACGACGTGAAATCGAACTTAAACGGCAAATCACGGAAGCACCGCCGGTCCCGCTGCACTACGCGGAGCCCATGCATTCCTCGGGGCCTAATGGTCGTGCAAAATTCATTGACCTTCACGACTGGTCGCCGCTCCAACTGCTCGAGCGCGCTTCACTTTTCTGGGTTTCCAATCAGAGTGACGATCTCCTTTGCCTGCCGCAGTGCAAAATCCAGCAACTGGATTTTCAAGTGCGCTCAGCCCTCCGTGTCATTGGAGTTATGCGCGGTCGAGCACTGTTGTCCGACGAGGTGGGTCTTGGAAAAACAGTCGAGGCGGGGCTCGTTTTAAAAGAATACCTCACGCGCGGGATGGTGCGGCGATTTCTGATCCTCACGATGCCGTCGCTGGTGGACCAGTGGCAGGAGGAATTGGAATCGAAATTCGGGATTCAGGTCCGCACTACGAACGAAGATGGATGGCGCAACGATGCAACTGGTTTTTGGGCGCATCACGCGATCGTCGCTTCCCTGCATACTTTCAAACAAGATCGTAATCGCGCGCTCGCCGCCGCTCAGTCTTGGGACATGCTCATTGTTGATGAAGCACATCATCTGCGGAACCAAAATTCAAAATCCTGGCAGGCGGTAAACGAATTGCCCCGGCAATTTCTTCTACTCCTTACCGCGACGCCAGTGCAAAACTCGCTTGAGGACTTGTACCACCTCGTCACGCTATTGCAGCCCGGTCAGCTTCCCGCTCCGAAGGAATTTGCGCGGCGATTCATTGATCGTGAGCGTCCGCGGCAGCCGCGCGAGCCAGAGGAACTACGACGGTTGCTGAATCAGGTAATGATCCGAAACACCCGCGCCAACGCTGGCATCGACCTCCCGCCACGGCGGGCAGAGACGATCCTGTTTGACCCTCCTGCCGATGATGTCGAAACGATCACCCGCTGGGAGGACCAGCTTCGCAAGTCGCTCAGCACCTTGGCCGGCGGGCAGGCATCCATGCGGGGGCGAGTCATTCTCCAAGCGGCGGGGAGCAGCCATGCTGCATGGTCTGCGGCTACGAGGGACTGGAAGCCCGCAAAGGACGACGAGGCTGCGAAGGTATTCGAACGGCTGTTTCTGCGGAAATTAGAGCCGCTGCCGCAACTCGCTAAAGATGCCGGCGGGCTGGTTTTATTCACCCAGTTTCTTGCCACCCAAGCTGCTGTTGCGGATGCATTGCAGGCGCGTGGCGTGCGCACGTGGACCATTCACGGCGGCACGCCAGCTACCGAGCGTCAGCCGATTACCGAAAAGTTCCGTAGTGAAGGTGGCGTGTTACTTCTTTCACGCAGCGGGACGGAGGGACGCAATTTGCAGTTCTGCCACCGCTTGGTGAATTTTGACCTTCCCTGGAACCCGATGGAAATCGAGCAGCGTATTGGCCGTCTGCATCGGATCGGGCAGAAACACCCCGTAGAAATTTACAACTTGGTGACGGCAGGTACCTTGCAAGCACGGTTACTCGACCTCCTGCAGGAGAAGCTCAATCTCTTCGAACTCGTGGTGGGTGAAACCGGGCTGATCCTCGGCGAGCGTTTCGCCAGCGACGACCTCGGGGAGGAGATTTTCCGGTGCTGGCAGGGGGCCGAAGACGGCGATGTCGAATCCGCATTCTTAAAACTCGCTGGAGATCTTGAGGCCGCACGCACGAACTACAACGAAATCCGAGAGCTTGACGAAACGCTTTTCGGTGAAGACTACGAAACAGGATAACCGGCGATTTCGAATATCATGAAATTTGATAAATTACAGCCGCACTCGGAGTTATTAATCGACTTCTTTTCAGAGGGTTTGCAATCCGTCGGGGGAGTGTGTGAACGCACTTGGTACGACAAACTGGAAGTCGTCGTGGAGGGCCCTGCCGCCAAGGCATGGAATCCCAATGACGACGTCGTTCACCGCGAGTTGCGATTTCTAGCGGTGGACACAGAATCCGCCAAGTCCGCAGAAACAGATATTTTCCCCGGTTGTCCGCTCACATTTCAACTCGCGGAGACGCTCTGGAGCGAAACTCCATCCGCATTTCGCATCGTGTGTGATGCACCAAGTGGAAAAGAAAAACCGTCCGCGCAGGTGCTGAGGAAGACATGGGATCACACGTTTGGAGATCGCGGCAGCCCGGAGTTTTCTCCCATCGTCGCAACACGTCATTTTTCCATGGTCTTCGTCGTGCGGCTAGAGATCCAATCCATCGATCAGCACTGGGCGCTACATCGTATCGCCTGCGCATGGCCGGGAGCATGGCGGGACCACAATCTCGAAGAAAACCTACTCATGCTCGCTCCGCAAAAGGCAGTAGGTGGTGAGGAAATTCTATGGCCTGAGTGCAGCCCTGATGAGCAAAATAAAACGCTTCGGCAGTTGTTGGAAGGAATCCGCGATGACATAGGACCGGTCCTCGGACGGCAGCAGAAATATCTCGAAAAAGAACTACGGAGAATTGATCTGTATTTCACCCGACAGATTGCCGAGTTGAAATCGCGCGCCCGACCGACAGGTGCAGCGAAGTCAGTACACACCAAGATCGACGAGAGGATCGATGCGACCCGCGCCGAGCACGCCCGCCGCCGGGAGGATCAGGTGCAGCGTCACGAGGTGGTTGTGGTCCCGCATGTCGATGCAGTCACGTGTGTCGCCGAGCCTGCATGGCAATGTAACGTCCGTTTGGCTAAGAACAGAGGGCCTGCGCTGGCTGATGGAATGTTTGTGTTTGTTCCGCGGCTCCGACGATGGTTTCCCGCCCTGTGATTTATCCGGGCTAAGGGTTGCTCCGGGTACTCGGGCACGAACTCAAGGGCCGGCCAAATCGCCACCGCCGCCAGAGCGAATCCGGCTTTGATCGGATCGATTGCTCTGTTCTTAGTTCGAGTCCCTTAGTTGAAAGATGAGAGTCCATCGCGACATATTGACAAATCGTTTCCGCCGGGGGCACCTTCGACCGCTTGAGCGCAAAAATTTCCTTTCGGACCTTTCACCGCAATTTTGCTCCATGGCTGGGTATTCTTCTCGCATTCACGGCTCTCACTGGGCTGATTTATCGTTTCGGCCGGACTTGGTTCGGAATGGCCAAGGAAACCGGATGGCAGGTTCTCGATATTCACTCAGGCGAATGGCTAGGAGAAGTCGGTAGCGTTTTTTACGTCCTCGTCATCGGACTTGGGCTGATCGCCTTCATCGTCACCGGCCTTGTCAACCGCATCGGGTTTAAACCGGGCCGTTCGCGAATCCGAAAGTTTCACCGGATCTTCGCTCTCACGCTATGTCTTCCGCTCCTGATCTCGGCTACTACGGGGATGGCCTACAAAGCGGGCGAGACGTGGTTCGGCATCAGCGATCAAACCCAGAATTTCCTCATGATGCTGCACGAGGGGGCTTGGCTTGGCCCCACGTTCAAACCTTTTTATGTCCTCCTTGTCGGCCTTGGACTCCTCGCTGTCGTTGTGAGCGGATGGCGGATTGCCTGGCGAAAAAAAGCCTGAGGCCACGCTCCGCTGGCGGGGCGATCTGGCAGGATCGGTGAGGAGAATTTCATCTCTTCACCCGCGCGCGGATGCGGGAACTGCAAAAATGTCGCGTGCAACCCCTGCCGACCACCCAGTTTCGAGTTCAAGATGAACCAAGGCCGTGCGCGCGCTTGCCGATAGAACCCGTAGTGGGTGACCGCATGACCCCGTTCCCCTTGGCGACCCAACTTGAGACGCTCAGAAAGGTGGCAGAAACGAGTCGGGAAGATATCTAAAACAGCAGCCACGGGTGCAATGAAAAACATCACGATCAAATTCGACGAACTCAACCGAAGATTTTACGTTCCCCGTTCGTGTGTAGTCGCCTATAGTGCATCGACAATGCAGTTCACCAGCCTCACACGCCGCACAGAAATCGGCGCAAATTCCTATGTCATCCGTACGGGCGGAAAATCCATCATTCTCGACTGTGGCCTCCATCCGGTGGAACGTGGCATGGCCGCCACGCCAGACTACGCCAAGGTTCCCGAGGGATCGGTGGATGCGATTATCATCACGCACGCCCATCAGGATCATATAGGATCCCTTCCCATTTTAACGCGGCGGGAACAGAAAGCCCGGGTTTTTATCACCGAAGCGACCAGCCGGATCGGTGAGATCATGCTGCACAATTCCTCCAACGTGATGGCCCGTCAGCGCGAAGCTGAAGGAATCACCGACTATCCACTCTTCACACATCGCGGGATCGATTTCTCGAAATTGATGTGGATGCCGACGCCCGTAGGACAACCTTACACGGTCTCCGGGGAGCGTGGCGTGGGCGATGGCAGCGAGCCGACGTTGGAGTTTTTTCATGCAGGACACATTTTGGGCTCCGTCGGTGTACTCCTCCGGTCTCCTGAAGGTAAAACGCTCTTTTACACCGGCGATGTGAACTTTGACCGACAAACGCTCATGGCCCCGGCAAAATTTCCGGAAAGCGACGTGGACATTTTGGTGATTGAAACCACGCGGGGGGACAGCCCACAACGCCCGGATTTTACCCGTGGAGCGGAAGAGGAACGGTTCGCTGCGGCAATTCTTGCTGCGTTTGAACGTGGTGGCAGTGTCACCATACCCGTGTTTGCCCTTGGGAAATCACAAGAAATCCTGGCATTGCTATGGGGCATGACTCAGAGCGGTCAACTCCCTGAGACACCGATTTATATTGGTGGCTTGAGCACCAAAGTCACCACGGCATACGACCACTTCGCCGGGTGTGAAGATCGCACGCATAATGACCTCCATTTGTTACACGAGGTGGCTCCCTACGTCCTCTCTGGGCGCGATGTGGAAACGATACCGGCAAAAAGTGGTGCAATTTTTGCAATCTCCAGCGGGATGATGACCGAAAACACGCTTTCAAACATCTGGGCTCGGAAAATCCTTCCGGATCCCAAGCAATCGCTGTTTTTCGTGGGATATTCAGACCCCGAATCCCCTGCGGGCCGTCTTCGCCGGTCGAAACCAGGCGATGACATCATCCTGCATCAAGATCTCCCGCCAGTGAAGCTGAGGTGTCAGGTGGAAGAATTCAATTTTAGCGCCCATTCCTCCCGGGAGCGACTCCTCGAATACGCAGTGCGATTAGCTCCGAAAAAAATCGTGCTTGTTCACGGAGACCAGCCGGCCATCGAGTGGTTTCGCGGTGAGCTTGGAAGGAAGCTTCCTAACTCGGAAGTGATCGTGCCTATCCCGGGAGTGGCTCACGATTTATAATACCCTTTGCACAGTTACACAGATAGAATCGCAGCCCGGAGGTTTGCTGGAGTTTAGCATGTGATGGTAGCCCGGAGCTTTCTCCATAACTTTTTTTGTAACTTGCGGAACACACCCGAGTGCTCGAGGTGGATAGTCATCCCGATAGAACCGTTCCCGACAATTCCCCCCATGCCTTCTCATGGTAAAAACTCCGGTTTATCCGAAAAGTGTTGTCTTAGCCGAAAAAAATGAACTTTGCTCCATAAAGTGCGTAAAGTTGTGAGCTCCGATTTGAGAAAGCCGCTATCAGGAAAACCCTAGCTACTGGCGAGCGAACCGCAGATCTTTCGCTTGGTTCCGCGTCATGTCAATAAGCAAGGCCTGGCCCATTTTATGACCCATTTTATGACCCTTTTAGGAATTCGAACGCCTACGAATCTACAACGAGCAACAACGAATCCGTGAAGGAAAAACCACTAAGAGAGTGGAAATCCTTGAGTTCGGCAGCGGTGTTGTGAAGGCTACACATGGCTGGGAGGATTTTTGGCGCGTGGGCACTGGCTCCCGCCGAGTAGATCGTTGCGGCGCCAGACTTCCAAAATTTCCATGTCCCTGCAGTTCTTCAATACACTCACACGATCCATCGAACCGTTTGTTCCACTCGATCCGGACGGCAAGCGGGTAAAAATCTATACGTGCGGGCCGACGGTCTATAACTACGCACACATCGGAAATTTTCGGGCCTATGCGTTTGAAGATATCCTCCAGCGCCACCTCGAATACCGTGAATTTGTGGTGCAGCGTGTGATGAATCTCACCGATGTGGACGACAAAACGATCCGAGGCTGCCGCGCTGCGGGAATTCCCCTTGCGGAGTTCACTGCGCCCTTCAAGCAGGCATTTTTCGAGGATCTCCAAGCACTTCGAATCAAGAAGGCCGATCATTTTCCCGAAGCAACCGCAGCAGACCATATTGCTCGCATGATCGAGATGATCCAACGCCTCGAGGAAAATGACCATGCTTACCGGGCGGACGATGGATCCGTGTATTTTCGGATCAAGAGCTTTCCGGCCTACGGCCGACTTGCGCATCTGGATCTCGACGAACTCCGTCCCGGGGTCCGCGTCCAAGCCGATGAATACGACAAGGAAAACGTAGCCGACTTCGCACTTTGGAAAGCTTGGGACGAGGCGGACGGCGACGTCTGGTGGGACAGCCCATGGGGCCGCGGCCGACCTGGATGGCATATCGAATGCAGCGCCATGGCAACTGGCTTGCTCGGCCCGCAAATCGATATCCACTGCGGCGGCGAAGATAATATTTTTCCTCACCATGAAGCAGAGATTGCCCAGACCGAGTGTGTTACCGGCTTGACCTTTGTCCGCCTCTGGATGCACTGCAAGCATCTCATGGTGGAGGGACGCAAGATGGCTAAGAGCGAGGGGAACTTCTTCACGCTGCGCAACCTCGCCGAAAAAGGCTGGTCCGGCCGTGAAGTCAGGTATGCTTTGATCTCCGTGCGCTATCGCGAGCCATTGAACTTCACGTTCGAAGGCCTTGCGTCGGCGCGCAGCACGCTTCTGAGGCTCGACGAATGGTCGCGACGGCTGGATGCGGCGGCAGCTGGAACCACGGGAATCGGCGAGTCGCTGCCAGATAACTTTGACCTTGCCGGTTTTGGCAATGCCCTCGACGACGACTTAAATATTTCTGCTGCCTTGGCGGCGCTGTTTGACATCGTGCGCGAATCCAACCGACTGCTCGACACCGACTCCCTGACAGTTGGCCAGGCATTTGCTTTGGTGCAGTGGCGCGATGGCGTCCAGTCGGTTTTAGCGCTGGACCCCGACGACGCAGCAATTCCCGCAAAGGTAGAGGCGCTTGCCGAGGCGCGGGCGATCGCCAGGGCATCTAAAGATTGGGCTACCAGCGATCGGCTGCGCGACGAGATTGCCAATCACGGCTGGATCGTCAAAGACACCAAAGAACGCCAAAAACTCACGCCCCGCTGAACGATTCCCGATTATGAGCAGATCCCCTGTGCCCACCGACCCAGATTTTTCACCTGGTAGCTACCTCGATCTTTCCCACACCGAGCATCGTGTCATTTTCGAGAACGTGCCGCTGGTATGGGACATACTGCCAGGGATCGCTGCCTATCTGCGCTTTCGCATGAAACCAGCCATCCACGGCGTCACCGTTGGACGGCCATTCATCAGCGATCAGGTATATATTGGAAAAGGCACCGTGATCGAGCATGGGGCGATGATCAAGGGGCCTGCATGGATCGGAGAAAACTGCGAGATTCGAAACGGCTGCTATATTCGCGAGAACGTGATACTCGGCAATGGCGTGATCGCGGGAAACTCCTGCGAGTTTAAAAATTGCCTTATTTTCGACGAAGCTCAAGTGCCGCATTTTAATTATGTCGGCGACTCCATCCTCGGGTTCAAAGCCCACTTGGGCGCTGGCGTGATATTATCCAATGTGCGGTTGGACCATGGCGAGGTGACCGTCGGATCAGGCCCCTCGGCTATCACTACTAGCCTGCGGAAATTTGGTGCTATCATTGGGGACCGCGCGGAGATCGGCTGCAACGCGGTATTGAGTCCGGGATCTCTGATTGGACGCGACGCCCTGATTTTTCCGGGCACTCACTGGCGCGGGGTTTTGGCCGCACGTCAGGTTGCAAAATTCCGGCACCCGGTGGATATCACTGCCCGGCGGGATATCTAGCTACGAAACCTGCGCTGGCGTTTGACGACGATCAGGCCTCTGCAAATGCCGGCCACGTCGGATCAGCAATGGCAGTATCCACCGATTCGTAAACTGGAAATATCTTCGTCAACCCGGCAGTCTCAAACACAGACAGCGTAGAATCTCCCAGACCGGTCACGCCCATACGGCCTCCCAGTTTGGACAACGATTGCGTGGGAATGATGAGCGCGCGGATCCCCATACTTGCGAGGAAACTGATCCCGGCGAAGTCCACCAGCACGGACCGGCATCCAGCCGCAATGTGTTTTTTGACACAAGCTTCCAGCACGGGGGCGCCGTCATGGTCCAATCGGCCATCAAGCGTCATTACCACCACGGGCCCGTGCTGCGATTCCTGAATATTCATTGGCACAAGGTAGCCGGAATCGGTCTGAGAAACAGATAAATATGGGGTGAACGCACGTGATCCTGGCTACGAACTCGGGTTTGAGGTTCTCATCATTTGAAGTCCGGGCGCAATGCGCAATTCCCCGGGGCGGTGAGTTTTTCTTTTCGCTACGGGCATGTGCTGATATACACCGCAAAGTGTCGAGCAATCCCATTTATGAACTATTCAAAACGCAGAGGAGCTTTGGACCTTTCCTTTTGCGCATGCTACTGGCTGCTGTCTTTTTTCTGCACGGCAGTCAAAAAGCATTTGGATGGTTCGGCGGCAATGGGTGGGCTGCAACGATGGATTCCTGGTCGAGCCCGGAGGGCCTCGGGCTCTCACCTTTTTTTGCTGCGCTGGCAATCACTGCCGAGTTGCTTTCAGCCATCGCTTTATTTTTAGGGCTCTTCACGCGCCTTGCCGCCTTGGCCGTGGCAGGCGTGATGATTGGGGCGATCGTTCTCGTCCCTGCGGACGCGGGCCTAATATCCGCAGAATACCCTTTTGCCCTTCTCGTGGTCGGTCTTTCCCTCGCATTCACGGGCGGCGGACGGTTGTCGATGGATCGCAGTATCAGTTCGCTATTGATGCCCGCGTATTGAGGCGATTCGGGCACCCTTTTCATGGAAGCTATTCCTATTGACTCACTGCCTGCATTTGCACTCGATCCTTCGTGGCGCCCCGTCGAAGTCGCGACACTTTGTTTTGTCATCCAAGATGGGCAAATCCTCCTGATTCGGAAAAAGCGCGGTCTGGGTGCTGGAAAAATTAACGGTCCTGGAGGGCGCCTGGAACCAAGTGAAACCCCGCTCCAAGCCGCAATTCGAGAAACCGAAGAAGAACTCGGCGTGACACCGGTAAACCCGCACTGGGCCGGCTCGTTGCGGTTTCAGTTTCTTGATGGCTACAGTCTCGATTGCAGTGTTTTTGTGGCCGGAAGTTGCATAGGAAATGCGATTGAAACCGATGAAGCCGTGCCGATGTGGACTCCGCTGGAGCAAATCCCCTACGGCGACATGTGGGCAGATGACCAATTTTGGCTCCCTGGGATGATCCGTGGCGAAAAATTTATGGGGTATTTCACATTTGATGGTGAAATTATGTTGGAAAAAGCCGTTTTCTGGCTCGGGCACGGCCCGTCGTAGAGTTATTTTTCAGAGTAATTAAAAAATAATCCTCCCATAGATGAAGTTTTTTCGGATTTCTGTGAAGTTTTTCTTGCCATCGCCGCGATGGTTGGTATGTTCGTTTCATTGTAAGATTGTTCTGGGGGGAACAACAGCCCGTCGCACCATTCGGTCGCGGCGGGCTGTATCTTTTTTAGGGATAAATAATTTGCCTTTCATAGTCGCTAAGCCGTTGGTTTTGACCGCCTTTCCATTCCGCTCCACTCTGTGTCTGTGAGTTCTGCTCCATCCCACGCACCGCTTCTCCTGAAATCGGTCGCCCATCTCGTGACCCGGCGTTGGCTGTGGCTGATCGCAATTCTCTTCGCGGTATTTTGGTTTGGTCATGGGCTCTTGCTTACCTGGATCGTGCGTTCCGGGTTGCAGGCACTTGAACCCGCAGCAGGTGTGGTCGTCCAAACCGGCCATCTGGATGTACGGCTCAATGGTCCTATAGAAATCCGCGATCTCCACGTCACCATCTCTCGGCCGGGATTATCAACTACGGATCTGCGCGCTGCTTTTGTTCGACTCCACTTTGCATCCTTTTGGCGCGTGATTTGGGACCGCGGGCGCCTCTTCTCGTCGCTGGAGGTCCACCAGCTGACTGGCACGCTGGACGTCCGTACCGAGGCCTTGCCCCCTCCCCCCTTCCGGCTTCCCGTCCTTTCCGAATATCAAAAAGAACGACTTTCTGAAGCGCTCCTGCGGGTCATGCCGCTTGTGGCGCGGATCAGCAGTCCGACGCTGAAAATCCTTGCTTACCGTCAGGAATATAACATCGAAGACCTTAACGCACGGCTGAACGAAGGAGCGCCCGGTGAGGTCACTGCCGCACGCATTACGAGCGATATCTTCGGTTTCATTCAGGAATCTCCCGATGTCGAAGGTGCCGTATCGTGGCGCAACGGTCGCCTGACCTTACAAGGGATGAAGTTGAGGGATGGCATCGCTGTGCGATCCTACAGCATCAATTTGGTGAAACTTGGGGGTATTGGCATGGATTGGGATTTGGACCTATTTGGCGGCACCATACGCGGCGACCTTGATATTGGGGAGCGCAGGGGATTCCTCCACCTCGGTGGCACATTATCTTTGATTGACCTCAACTTAACTCCCCTCCCGGAGATCCTTAAACTTCCAGATCGCATCGCCGGGAAAGTGCGTGACGCCCGCCTCACGTATCGAGGGAATCCGGATTTCCCGATGGATTCAGAAGTAGCCCTTCGGCTTTCTGCAGATGATTTCCGGTGGAACGACCGGGGGTGGGACTCGCTTGAAATTGGCGCGACCTACATCGGACGGCGTCTATACCTCTCGAATTTCCATCTCGCACAGGAATCGAACCTCATCTCGGCCAATGGCGAGGCAGCCATCCCCGAGGATTTTTCCAAACTCCCGGCGACACGGTTTTTCGTGAATATCTCTGCCGACGTGCATGACGTTGAAGCACTTGCCACTTTGGTCGGACCCAAACTGGGCAATACCCACGGACTGCTCTCTCTGCACGGTTCGCTGAGCGGTAGCCATGGTGAACTTGACGGGTATATCAACGGGACTGCCACCGACCTGCAGATCGCAGGGCTCCCAGGAGGATCCGGGAAAGTGTCAGCCGTCGTGACCACGACCGAATTGCAGGTGAGGCACTTTGAGTTTTGGAGTGGCGAAGACCGCGTGAATGCGCACGCGACGATTGCGTTGGCTGCGCCGCATCATTACACCGGTGATCTATCGCTTAAGGTAAATGACCTTGGTCTCTACACGCCGCTCCTTCCTGCAGATGGCCAACCGCAAATATTCACCGGCAGTGCCGATTTGGAATGGCAGGGGGACGGGACGCTGGAGGCGCATTCTGGAGCCTTTCAACTGCAACTCGACCATGTCACTACCGATCTCACTCCCTCAGGCATTACGGGAGCGTTTGTAGGCACCTACTCACCGGAGAATTTGTATCTCGGCACCGTCCGCCTCGTCCACGGCGATCTGGCCCTCGGCGGACGTCTGACGCTGGCAGCCGCCGGGGTCAACTTGCTGGATTTACAACTGGAACGATCCGGAGTGCGCCTCCTCACCGGAGAGGCATTCCTGCCACTGGACGTTTTTGCAATGGCTCAGGGCACAGCGCTGGCGGAGGCACTCCGCATTGATCGCCCGGTCTACGCGCGGATCACCTCTGGGGTGTTGCACGTATCGGATTTGCTCCAGATGGCAGGGCAGGATGCTGACATCACGGGCACGGTCTCGCTGGATTTTGACGCATCAGGAATTCTCCCGGAGTTGGAGGTGAGCGGTAGACTTGAGGGAAAAGACCTATCGGCTCGCTTCAAGGATTTCGCTATTCCCACCACCTCACTGGATGTGTCGCTAGTCACAGTCAAAGACCGCGTTGCGATTGATGGCAAGGTGGATGTGGAGGGGTTTCAGTCCATGACTGTTACCGGCTCGATACCATTTGCCTTTGAGCGGTTGGCGGACGGTGGGATGCGATGGTTTAATGCATCCGCTCCCATCAACGGCAGCCTGCGCTTCCCGGATACGAGCATGCAGATTATCGGCCCATTTCTCCCTGGGGCGCAGAAACTCTCCGGAAGGATTCGAGGAAGCGTTGACGTCTCGGGCACGGTTTCCACTCCGCTCTTAAACGGCGGGCTCACGGTTGCAAATGGGGTGATCGAGCTGTCTCAGAGTCTTCCGGTTCTTGAGGCATTCACTGCGGACATCCAGTTTGATGCCACGAAGATGACCATCCGTCATGTGCGCGGAGAGTTGGGGGCAGGGCCATTTGAGCTCACCGGCTCGGTGGACTACTCGGATGTGGCCAATGCGAAAATCCAGCTGACGCTCACCGGGGATAATGTCCTGATTTACCGGGATCCGGGTATCCGGCTCCGGGCGGATCTGGCACTGCAAGCCAATGGGTCGATGCTCGAGGGAGGGCTCTTAAATGGCACAGTGGACTTAGTGGACGGCCGAATCTTCCGACGTCTTGAGGTGACACCACTCCTTGTGCAGAGCCGTGTGGCTGGCGGGGGCATCTCCATTCCCGTCTTCTCCGGCCTCGTGCCTCCCCCCTGGGACCAATGGCGCGTGGACGTCCGGTTGAGAAATGGGAATCCGTTTTTATTGGTGGGCAATGTTGCCACTGGAGATATTTCGCCGGATCTCACGTTCTCGGGAACTTTCGGGGACCCCACGGTGTCTGGCGTCATCCGGCTCCAGAACCTGCAGGCTTATCTCCCGGCATCGGATTTGATCGTGCCGGACGGCCAGATATCATTCACCGCAAGCAACCCATTCATGCCAATCATGGATGTGCGCGGATACGCGGACGTGGGCGGCATCCGGGTGCAAGCCTATGCGTATGGGCCTTTGAGTAATACAAATTTTGTGATGCGTTCGGATCCGCCGTTGTCTCAAGAAAACCTGATCCTCCTCGTGACAACGGGTGTCGCCCCGGTCGGGATGTCCGGCGCGGGTCTCGGCGTGGTAGCCGCAGGACAAGGAAGCATCATACTCTTGAGAAGTTTCGCGCGACAGTTGGAGCCATTTGGCATCAATATCGGCGGCTTTGTGAACCGCCTTGGCGTGAGTGTTATCCCTCCTCTCGATACGACTCAGGACACTTCCGTTGCAGCGGAGTTCCGGGTTACAGATCGCTTTTCTCTGATTGCTGGAACGGACGGTTATGGATTTTTCAATTCGGGACTTCAGTACACAATCCGCTTCCGGTGATGAATGGGCGAGCGATCTGGCTCTGCCTACTCATTGCCGCCCTCACGACGGGTGGTCCTGCTCACACGAGTGAGCCGGCACTGGCGACGGCAACGCCGGTTGTCTTTGAGGGAAACGAGCGCTTTTCGCGGAGACAGCTCCTTGCAGCACTTCGGCGATATCATGTCTCGTTAAACGAAGACTTCGCGCGAACTGATGCCGATGACGCTGCATTTTTCCTATCCGAGTTTTACTTTTCCGAAGGCTTCGCGGAGACATCGGTAGAATATAATTTCACGCAACCTCCATCCTCGGTGGTGTTCCTCATTAATGAGGGGGGGCAGCAATTGATCCGGAAAGTGGAGTTCGCGGGCAATCGCATCTTCACGCCCGAACGGCTGCGGATGATCTTTGATACGTCGATCCGACAAGCAAATCTTCACCCATTTGGCCGATTGAGGTATGTCACAACCGCCGTGGATTTTGCCATGTCGGAAATCCAACGGGCGTTGCGGCAGAAAGGTTTTTTGGATGCCAGCGCCACATTCGCCGAAACTGCCGGGGACGACACCGAAGTCGATCTTAAGATCTTCGTGAATGAGGGCATTCAATATCACATTGAAGCAATCCAACTATTTGATACCACCGACGATACTTCCGAGCTGGAAGCCGCATTGGCGGAGAATCTAGGCAAACCGTATGAAGACACTTTGCAAGCCATGCTGCGAACCCGAGTCCAAGATTGGTATCGAAATCGTGGCCACCTCAATCCACAGGTCCGGATCGACGCTGCAAGGGACGCGATCGAAGGGAACGTATCGCTGACGCTGACTGCCGTGCCCGGCCCTCGATTCCGGCTCGGACAGATTCGGATTGAAGGATTGCAATCTACCTTGGCATCTGCGATCCGAAAACAAATCAACATCCGTCCAGGTGCCTGGTATGACACTTCAAAAATTGACGCGGGCGTGCGGCGTCTTTGGTTTACCGGAGCATTTTCCGAAGTCTCGGTCACTCCGGAAAGTATTGATGACGATACTGCCGATGCGGTGCTGAAAATAGAGGAAGGACGCGCAAAGCAGGTGCGCTTCAAGATCGGCTATAACGAATGGGAGCGCGCATTCGGCGAAGTCCAATACGTGGACAGAAACTTTCTTGGCACGCTGAATCGCTTTTCCATCGACACCTTTGCATCCCAGCGGGGATATGGCGTCAGTTCCACATTAGCTGACCCCTGGTTCCTCGGAACAGAGGCTATTGGCTCGGTCGGCGCCTATTATTCCCGCCGGGAACTCCCTGCCTACGAGACCACGGAGTTTGGCGGCACCATCAGCTACGAGCGCCGCTTCAACCTGCCAAACGAAACGGGGTATCGCTTCGTTTATACATGGAAAAGGGCGACGGACAGCGAGATCTTCGGCGACAACGTGGATACCGGAGCGATCGATTACACGCTGGGGGGAATTGGATTTTCGCAGACGTGGGACACAAGAAACAGCGTGCTTTCACCCATGAAAGGAGCGTTCGCCACCCATGAAGTGGAGGTCGTATCGCCACTATTGCTGGGAGATTTATCGTTCTTTCGTTTTGAGGCCCAATTCACCTACTACCACCCATTGCAAGAGATCACAACCGAGCGGCCATTCGTGCCGTTCCTTGTTTTTAATCAGCTCGCAGGCATGTTGCTGCCTTATGGCGACACCGAATTCGTTCCGGTACAAGAGCGGTTTTTTCTCGGTGGTCCGACCACCATGCGAAGCTATCAGCTTTATGGATTTGGTCCGAAAGATTCGGAAGGTTACCCCACCGGCGGTCTCGCCATGTTACTGGGAACGGCAGAGCTCCAGTGGCCCGTCTGGAACAACATCTACACCGTGTTTTTTACGGATGTCGGCAACCTGGCGAGTGAGGCGCAGGACTTTACATGGAATCAAACCCAAGTGGCCATCGGCTCAGGTCTGCGGGTTTACACGCCCATCGGAGCCATCCGGATCGACTACGGCTACAACGTAAACCGCAACCCGGGAGATCCCATCGGCAACTGGCAGATCGGATTTGGTCTGACGTTTTGAACTACCGCCTCAGCGGGCCGCATCAGCGATCACACTCCGGATTCGCTTGGTATCGTTTTTCAGCGGCTTAAAATCCCAGAGAATAAAGCCACCCTCTTTGCGGGGCCCTATGGATCGCTCCAAGTTCAGTTGTGTCGCAATTTCGCTGGCTGGCCAATTGTGCGAGCCACCCAATCGCTCGACAGCGATACCCGGATAGATCGGCACCTGCCGGGGGTTCACGCGGGGGCTTCGCCACCATCGCAGCAACGACGAAAAACTCTGCGGCCCCCCATCTCTCCAATACAACTGGGGCGCGAGGTAATCGACCCATCCTTGCTGCATCCATACGAGCGGGTCGGAATACAATTCATTGCGTTGATCCACTCCCGCTTTCACATCGGGCGGTTCGCCCTTGGTATAAATTCCAAATGGGCTGATTCCAAAAAGCGCACCCGGACGCTCCGAGTGCACCGTTTCGCTGATTCGCTTGACTAGCTGGTGCACATTTTGTCTGCGCCAATCGCCAATCGATAAACCCCCGCCGCCCGACTGATAGCGGGCGTAAGAATCCGCGTCCGGCAACCGGCCCACGCTGGGGTAAGGATAAAAATAGTCATCCAGATGCACTCCTGCGACTGGATACCGGGTCACTAGATCTTTGACCACGGCGACCACATGGTCCTGCACTTGTTTACTGCCTGGATCCAGCAGAAGCAAATTTCCGACCTGCATCGTATGAGCTCTGAGGTGATTGGACACATGGGATAAATGACGGGAATTCTTGGCGTTGGCCGCGGCACGATACGGGTTGATCCACGCGTGAATCGCGATCCCGTGTTTTCGACCCTCGGTGATGAATATTTCCAGTGGGTCGTAGCCTGGCGATTTCCCCTGCGTGCCGGTGAGGTAGCGGCTCCAAGGCTCCAGTCGCGACTCGTAGAGCGCATCCCCTTCCGGTCGCACTTGAACCATGAGTGCATTCAGACCAATGCTGTGTGCCGTGCGCACGATTTGTGCAATCTCCGCCTTTTGCTCATCCGCACTGAGACCCTGACGAGACGGAAAATTAATATTGAAAACACTAGCCACCCAGGCGGCGCGCATCTCTGCGCCGGTCGCCGTCGACATCGAGCAAATACTTCCAAAAACACACATCGCGAGAAACCAGCGGTAAATCATGTGCGGACTATAGCTAATACACTCCCGGACGCCATCATAGGCATGAGCATAGGGCCACTATTTCGGCACCCGTTCATAACCGCTGCCGGAGCTTTCTTTTCTCTTGTGCAGAAAATGTCGGCAGGAGTTTCGCCTCGATCCAATCGAATGCAGCTGCCAGTCCTTCGTCCCGATAGACGCGCCCGATGCACGCCTCGACTTCAGTGGGGTTTCCAAAGTTCGATAGAAACTGATTGCTGCTCATCGCGCGTTGACGCTCGCCATCGGTGGTTTGGGATTCACGGAGAATCCATTCTCGGCAGAACAATGCCAGCACCGCATCGCCGATCCATGCATCGTTTTTTGTTTCGGCCAAAGGTTTGCGATTCATCGGGCACGACTATTGCACATTGGAATCCAAAACAAAGTGGATTACGCGACATCGATATCGCTTTTTATCAGCAGATCACCGTAATGTGGTGAGGATATGGCATCTCGCAAACGGCGGTCAAAGCAGACAACGAAGCTGCGCGCCACCATCGCGAAGGCATTCCCGGAGACTATTCCCACGCGGTGGGTGAAATCTGTCGTGGCGTTATTTCTCCTGCCGTTCGCTTGGGTGTTAAGCGAGACGTTCTTCAGCGCTTTCGCGAATGTGACCGTGCACGAAGAATTTTGGGCGACAATGGAATTTTGGTTTTTCTCGTTGGGTGTTTTAATCTGGCTCGTTCCATTTTTTATGCTTCCCCGGACAGTAACCTACTACGTTTTCGGCCATGAACTCACCCATGCCGTGTGGGTTTGGCTCATGGGCGGGCGGGTCAGCGAGTTTCGAGTCAGTGCGGAGGGTGGCCACATCCTTGCCACCAAAATCAACACGTGGATCGCGTTGGCGCCGTATTTTTTTCCGATCTACAGTTTGATTGTGATCATTATCTACGGTGTGGCCGGAATCTTCTGGGACATGACGCCTCTGCAGCCAGTCTTGTTCATGTTGATCGGCGCTACTTGGGCGTTTCATATCTCGTTTACGTTGTGGATGATTCCGCGTGGCCAGAGTGATCTGGCGTATGGCGGGATGTTTTTTTCCCTGGTGATCATCTACCTCCTAAACCTGGGGCTGCTTTCGATCTTTCTCATCGTGGCATCGCCATCCATTTCCTGGTCGGGATTCGGACGGGACCTTGCAGTCAATGGCTGGAATTTCATGGAATTCGCCAGCTATGTTGTGCGCTTGACCAAATCATGATCCAGAGCGGGCTCCTGGAATTTCTGCTCGAGCTACAAGCAGCAAACGGTGGGGTCATTCCGGTCGATGTTTTCATGCGCGAGGCGCTGTATCACCCGGAGTACGGCTACTATACAAAAAATATCCGCACTGTGGGCCGCCGTGGTGACTTTGCCACTTCAGCTTCGCTGGGACGTGTGCTCGGGCAATCGATCGCCGGGTGGATTCGATCCCGGAAGGCCGAGGGAATGGGACGGCATGTAATCGAAGTCGGCGGTGGGTCGGGCGCAATGGCGCTAACCGTCTTGAAAGCATTTAGTTGCTTCGATCGTCTGTGGCTTTCCTATCACCTCGTTGAGACCTCTCCCGTCCTGCGTCTGGAGCAACAAAAACTGCTCAAGGGCTTCCGCGTCTCGTGGCACGAATCCTTGCCCGATGCACTCCAAGCATCTGCCGGCAAAGCGATGGTGTTCTCAAATGAATTGATCGATGCATTCCCATGTCGGGTTTTCGAGCGACGGGATGGCACCTGGTGCGAAGTCGGCGTCCATATCGATGGGAACACCCTCGGCGAAGTGCTGCTGCATCGCGCATTGCCACCTGCCGCATCGGCCTTGGCGTACGATTTTCCAGATGGTCAACGAGTCGAAGTCCATGCCTCAGCAAGCGACTGGATGGCATTATGGTCCGCCTCAGCGAGGGAAGTGGATTTACTCACTATTGACTACGGCAGCCCCATCGAAACTCTTTACCACCGCCGCCCGCGCGGAACCCTACGCGCCTATTTTCATCAACAACAGTGCAGCGGAGGCTCGGTGTTCCAGCGCTTTGGAAAGCAGGACATCACCGCCGATGTCAACTTCTCGGATCTCGAGTACTGGGGCGAAAAACTCGGATGGAAAACCGTCCGCCTCCAGAGTCAGGGCCAGTTTATCCGTGAGCATGTCTCGGCACGCGATATCGAGCATTCTCCAGCAGACGCCGCGCTTGCGGATCTGTCCGGCGTCGGGGATGCATTTCAAGTGCTTCATCAACGGATTGAACCGTAAGCGAGAGTATAGAATTTACGTCCAAACGCCGTCGGCGGGCGTTTAGTAATTTGTGAACACATGTGCCTATCAACGGGTCCGGCTATGGTCTGGGATCGTCTCCATCGGGTGCAACCTGGGGCTGATCGCAGCGCTCTATCTCAGTGCTTTTTGGTGGGGCGCAATCATTCCCTCGGCCGGGATAGCGGCAGGTGTGTTGGCTGCAATCCCATTTCTTATTGCAGGAGCGAATCTTCCGTTTGATATTCTTACCGGCCACGCCATCGAGACCTTTGCCAACCGAACACGCCAACCGCTGAGCGAATGGTTGTCGGACTGGTCCACTGGGGCCGTCCGCACCGCAGGAGCGCAGGCTGCAGGGTTGCTTCTCTTTTTTTTAGCCGCGCAATCAAGCAGCTTTTGGAAATGGCCGACCGTTCTCGGGATCGGTGTTGTTATCATAGCGGTAACTTTATGGCGGCTTCAGCGGAGCAATGCGGACTTTCGAGAGACGAATGCTGAACCGTTTGCTGATTTTGAAGAACACTTGGCTTCAGAACTTCAGGCGCTTGGCGTCACACCGCCGCCAGTCCGCTGGATTCATGACGTAGAGACTGATACAGTCAATGGATGCATTCCACCCTTCGGAAGCGATCTGCATCTGTCGTCCAATGTAAAGCGCCATCTCACCCCACGAGAAGCGGCACTCCTATGTCTGAGGGAAATTTGGATTACGAAATCCGGAAGGGGGCGAGCAGGCGCAGTGATCGCAGGTGCATGGCTGCTTGCCGGCGTAGGCCTCGCATTGACCGTGCCCGCAACGAATGCCATTCAAGCGGCACTCGGTGGGGCAGCCGTGGTGAGCCTGTGGTCATTTTTGGCGCTCTTCGTGTGGCCGACCCTGAACCGGCGGTGGATGAGCGAAGCAGATCGCATCCTCCTGCAACATGCGACCACGGAGGAAATACAAGCGCTTTTCAAGAAGGTCCAGCAACTGAATGGCACGGACACCACGCTAGCGTCTGCCAAGACCGCAATTTTCCACCCGATCCCACCGACGCAAGACCGAATCAACGCCCTCTTATGAACCAGATCCCCCGCCTCCTATTTATCTTCAGCGCTTGGTTTGGAAACTCGATTTGTCGCTCGCTCCATTGTCATGTCGGCAGACCAAGGAGTTGGCGCTTCCCACCAAATTGGTCGTAATTTTCGCTGCCGCATACTGGCTAGAGGCACGCTCACTCATGTGCTTTGTGGGAGTTATGGACAGTTTGAGGTGGCACCCCGAAATTCGGACCAGTGGTTGAGCTATAAAAGCGATGGCGTTCGGGTGTGGAAAACCACAACCTGGAAAACCATCAAAAATGAAAGCCCAACGAAAAAAATACGACGTAACATTCGAATCCTGCGTGGCGCTTAAAGCGCTGAAAGAGCAAAAAAGGAGGCCTGAATCGGGAAGTGGATCCAGCGATACAACATCTGGCGTCCACACCAGGCTCTGGGCAATAAAACCCCGGCGCTTGTTTATGGGACGAACCGGAAGCCCTCAACCCCCGGCAACAGAAATGGGAAAAGCCGCATGAACACCACCACAAGGAAACACCCCCTTCCGCCGACCGATTTTTTTGCTCATCCGCTACAGGACTCTGCGCTCCGCTCCACGAGCAATATCGTCGGAGAGCACAGAAACTAAGGGCAACATGTGGGATTTCAATTTTTAAGAAGGAGCGATTGTGATGATGATAGATTTCGAAGTCGGCGTATTGCTCCGATCTGCGACGCTGTTGATTGGGACAAGCACGTTGGTTTCCGGATAGTAGGTCGCCGCGCAACGGCGAGGGATGGGATAAGGCGCTACAAAAAAACGACGTGCGATGCGCTCAATACCTTCGAAGTGACTGGTCAAATCCACCATCTGGCCTTGCTGCAAACCGGCTTCCGCGATGTCCTCGGGATTTAAGAAAACCACCCGGCGTCCGTTGAAAATACCCCGATAGCGGTCATCGAGACCATAGATCGTGGTATTAAACTGATCGTGGCTGCGCATAGTCATCATCATGAATTGACCAGGCGCGAGCATGTCGGGCGGGAGCGAATGGGTGGTGAACCTGGCTTTACCAAAATCATTGTCGAAACGCCGCTCGTCCCGCACGGGATTCGGCAGATAGAAAACACCGCTCCGGATGCGCTCGTTGAACTTTTCAAAACCGGGAATGACCCGTTCGATGCAATCGCGGATGCGGTCGTAATTTCCGGCCAACGATTCCCAGTCGACGGTCGTGCGTCCCACAAGCGTCGCCCGAGCCAGACGCGACACGATTGCCGGTTCGCTCAAGAGGTGCGCCGAGGCCGGTTCGAGATGTCCGCGCGAGGAATTGATGATGCCCATACTGTCTTCGACTGTGACAAATTGGGCACCATCGGCTTGCCGGTCGATCTCCGTGCGGCCAAGGCAAGGCAGGATCAACGCGGTGCGGCCCGTGATCAAATGAGCCCGGTTCAGCTTGGTGGAAACCTGTGCGGTGAGGCGGCAATTCATCAGCGCGCGCGCAGTGAAATTCGTGTCAGGGGTGGCGGAAAGAAAATTGCCACCGAGCCCGAAGAAGACTTTGATCCGTCCTTCGCGCATGGCCTTGAGTGTCTCGACCGTGTCGGTACCGTGTTCGCGCGGCGGTTCGAACCGAAATTCTTTGCCCAAGCGGTCGAGGAAGCCGTCATTCATTCGTTCCCAAATGCCCATCGTCCGATCCCCCTGCACGTTCGAGTGTCCGCGCACAGGACATGGTCCCGCGCCGGGCCGCCCGATGTGGCCGCCGAGGAGGAGGAAGTTCATGACCGCCTGAATAGTCGCCACCGAGTTCTTGTGCTGCGTTAGACCCATCGCCCAGCAGGCAATAATTCGTTTGGATCGAATGGCAATGTCCGCGACCTCGCGGATTTGTTCGCGCGACAATCCGCAACTGGCGGTGATATCGTCCCAATCAGTCGCCCGCAGCGACGCGATGAGGTCATCGAATCCGGAGGTGTGTTCGCGGATGAATTCCTGATCGAATACACTGCCGGGCCGTGCGTCTTCATCGGCAAGCATCTCTTTCATGATGCCTTGGAAAAGCGCAAGGTCGCCATTGATCCTCACAGGTAGCCAAAGGTCTGAAAGCTCTGTGCCTTTGCCCAGCAGCGTCGGCAACGCACGCGTCGGACTTTTAAAATCCTGCGGGTTTTTGAATCGAAAATTCCCGGCTTCCGGCAGCGGGTTGATGCTGACGATCGAGCATCCATTTGCCTTCGCGGCGGACAGCGAGGAGAGCATGCGCGGGTGATTCGTGCCGGGATTTTGCCCGATGATGAAAATAGCATCGGCCTTTTCGAAGTCCTCCAAGGTCACACAGCCCTTGCCGATACCGATCGTTTCATTCAGCGCGGCTCCGCTTGATTCGTGGCACATGTTCGAGCAGTCCGGCAGGTTGTTGGTGCCAAATTGCCGGACGAAAAGCTGGTAAAGAAACGCCGCCTCATTGCTCGCGCGCCCCGAGGTGTAAAAGGCGGCTTCGTTCGGCGATGCGAGTGCGTTGAGTTCCTCACCGATCTCCTTGAACGCAGCGTCCCACGAGATCGGCTCGTAATACGCCGCTCCTTCGCGCCGGATCATCGGCTCGGTGAGGCGTCCCTGCTGACCGAGCCAGTAATCAGATTTTTCCGCAAGTTCTGCAATGCTGTGCTCCCGGAAAAAATCGGAAGTGATCCGCTTGGTCGTTACTTCATCGGCAACGGCCTTGACTCCATTTTCACAAAACTCAAACGCGTGCCGGGCCGTGTCGGGACTCGGCCACGCACAGCTCTGGCAATCGAATCCATCGGGTTGATTCACCTTCAAAAGCGAACGCACGCCGCGAGCGATCCCCATTTCCTTCCACATGAAACGGGCCGTCTGCAGCACGCCCGGGAGCCCGGCAGCCACATCGCACTTTTTGCCCACGCGCAGGAGGTCGATTTCGTCAGGAGTCTCCGCGCCTGCCACCGGCGCGACATCGGCTGGATAGATGGTTATCGGGGTTGTCGGAACGCCAGCGCCAATGTGCTCCGGCTTTTGCGCAACAGTGTCGAGTTCTTCGTGGGAATGCTTTGGATCGCTCATGATTGTATCCGCTCGGGATGGCTGTAAATATTAAATCGGTCGTCGCGCACAAAACCAAGAAGCGTCGCGCCTGCCTCCCTCGCGAGTTCAACCGCCAGGCTGGATGGGGCGCCGACCGCCGCCAGAATCGGGATGCCCGCGGCAATCGTTTTCTGAACAAGTTCAAAACTCGCGCGGCCGCTGACGAGCAACAGGCTTTCAGCGCATCGAGCGATTTCACCGGCAAGCAACTGAGCGCCGACAAGCTTGTCCACTGCGTTGTGTCGACCCACGTCTTCGCGGCGGCAGATCAGGGTGCCTCGCGAGTCAAAAAGTCCTGCGGCGTGTAGGCCGCCCGTTTTGTCGAAAACCTCCTGCGTCTCGCGCAAGGTTTCTGGCAGCCGGTGAATTGCGGCCGCAGAAAAGACAGGTCCGTTGGACCGCACCGACGGCCGGATACTCATACGAAGCGCTTCGATGGATGCTTTCCCGCAAACTCCGCAGCTCGACGTGGTATAAAAATGCCGTTCCAATCCGCGCAAGTCCACCGAGACCTCAGGCCGCAGATCAACGCGCACCACGTTCAGCTCAGGAGAGTGAATACGTTCGATGTTCGCTGCTGCGCCGATGATCCCCTCCGAATACAAAAACCCTGTGGCCAGCTCGGGATCATGTCCCGGCGTGCGCATGGTGATCGAGACGCTCTTATGAACACGCCAGCCCTTCCGCATGTAACCGAGCTGAATTTCCAGCGGCTCCTCCACAGCGAGATCGTCTTCACGGGCAACGCAGACACCGTCTTGAAAACGCTGGATCGGACTGCGGATGATGCGGGGAGTGGTAATCACGGACTTCGACACACTACATCCCCACCGGAGTTTTGCCTTCAAAAAGCGCGGCGAAATCCGATGGCGAATTCACATTATGAAAAAGCCTTTTCTCCGGGGATCCAATTTTCAATGCGGTTGCGAGGCCGCTGTTGACAAGAGCGTGACTGAGTTTTTGGAGAGAAAAGTCACCAGCGTGCAGGGCACTATTCACCATGTGCGCACACGCTTTCGGGTAAAGTGCTGCGAGCGGCTCGAAGCTATTTTCCACCTGAGGAATGACGCCGCTGCCGTTGCCGAGGAGCAAAATCCGTGCAAGAAAGTCAGAGGTGATCAATGGAAGGTCCACGGCGAGAACAAGCACAATCTCTTCCGAAGCACCGGCAATAATCGCACCGAGGCCGGAAAGTGGCCCGGCATCCGGGAGCAGATCTTTCACCACGCGGTAGTGTCCCGCCCAAGGTCCATCCTCCGGCCCGGAAATCAGGATTTCCGCAGGAGCGAGACTTTCCAGCAGCCTTAGCTGCCGCCGCCACAGCGGCACGCCGTCGAATTCCAAGAGTTTCTTGTCACAGCCCATACGCAATGATTTTCCACCCGCAATCATGCCTGCAGAAAACCTGGGCAAACTCACGGCAGCTTGATCCATCCGTCATTCAAGATCCTGGCACGCAAACCGCCCCGCCCGCGCAACCGCGCCTCTGCCTCAGGATGAAACGCCTCATTCATCCAGTAGCAAGGCGAGCATTCCTCGCTGCCCTCAAAGCGCACGTCCTGAATCTGGAATTCCACGCCGATGAGTGAATTGAGGTCCACACCGCGCGTGATGACGTTGCGTCGGAACACGGATGGTGCGACGTCGTACACGCAACATTCAGCCTTTAAAGACTCATAAACTTCCGAGGCAAAAAAAGTGATCTGCCCCTTGTAATCTTTTTTGTAATCACAAAACCGGTCTCCCTCGATCCCTCGCCCCGCCAGGCAGTGAATCGAGTTTACCTCAAGGAGTTCATGCAACCCGGCAGACTGGCCGTGATGACCAAAATAGTTGTGGCCGACGGAAACGTAGAGGTGAATTGGATCGGGGTCCAGCATCGGGGATCTAAGGGGTTCGTCACACGGCATCTCCACTGCCGCAAAACGCCACCGGCCTCCACGTTATGATTGGGGAGATCTCCCCGGAAAGGTGAGTTCGGCGATACCACTTTTGTCGAGATCGCCGAGACCGCTGACGACCATGCGGTCGTATTGCGCTTTTGAGGCCGTAGCGAGCGGCAGGTTGAGACCTTCTTCCTGGGCGAGTTTGAGCGCGATGCCACTATCTTTGGCGGCGTGCGCGGCGGAAAAGAAACAGGCGTGGTCGCGGTTGACCATATCCTCTCCATCGGTAGCGAGCACACGGCTGTTGGCACCGGTCTGCGAGAACACTTCCATAACCGTTTGCAAATCCAAACCAAGTGCAGATGCAAGCCCGAGACCCTCGGCGAGTCCGGCGGTGTTGATGTTCATGACCATGTTCACGAGTGCCTTGAGTTGCGCGGCCTGGCCGGTAGTGCCGATGTAGCGCAGGAGTTTCCCATCGTCGGAGAGTGGAATGAGAACATCCTGCACCTGGTCGAAGACGGCTTTCTTTCCACCGCACATGAGATAGAGCGTCCCGGCGAGCGCCTGGTTGATGCTGGAGGCCATGCAGGCCTCGAGGGTTTGGGCGCCTGCTTTTTCGGCGCGTTTTTCCACTTCGAGGTGGGTGGCGGGAGCGACGGTGGCGCAGTTGATAAAAATCTTACCGCTCGCTCCGACTAACAAGGAATCGCCGGTCTCGGCAAATACTGCGAGTTGCGCCGCGTCGTCCGTGACCACGGTGATGATAATGTCCGCTGAAGCAGTGACGCCGGCAAGGGTGTCAGAGGATTTCGAGCCGATTTCCTCGGCAAGTTTTTGTGCGCCCTCGCGGTAAGAATCATAGACCGCAGTAACGGCGAAATTTTGCTCTTTGAGACGGCGAGCCATGTTTGCCCCCATGCGGCCGACTCCGACAAATGCGATAGTATTTTTCATAAATGTGATCTTTTGGATTACTCGGAAGCGAGGGCTTTTTTCCACGCTTTAGCAATCAGGGGGCGTAGGACTTTGGCGTCCTCCCAGCTATTGGGCAGTTGAGCGAAATTGTAGCCACCGCGGACAGGCCCCATTTCAGGCACAACGAAAATCTCGCGGCCGGCTTGGTTCCCCTTGAGCCAGAGTTCCAGAGTTTTTTCGAGGAAGGGAAGCCATTCTTTCAATTCTGTCGAGAGCTTGCCATGGCCGTCCGTGACGGGTATCTGGCAATGGTGTCCGTTGAACGGGCGGAAATGAAATTGCTGTGCGTTTTGAATGAGTTTCGGATCGACTAACAACCGATCCCAATACGGTGGCGCAAGGTGCTTCACGACGGACAGGTGGGAAAAATCCCAGGTCATTGGCAGCAACTTTCCCGTCGCTTTTTTGTAACCAGCCGCAATGGCGTAAGTTTTTTCCGGCGTCTCGGTGCAGGTATCGCGGTGGACTTCAACGGCGCATTTGGCTCCTAACTTATCACTCTCCTCGATGACCTTGATCGCGAGCCGGATGGATTCGTCGACTGGCGTGTCGTGGTCGGCAAGCTGGACATTGATGTGGACCGCGCCACCAGCGAGGTTTTGCTGGATGAGTTTGCGGATCTCGGAGCTTTTGGCCGTGGCGATGTAGCCGACAATGATCAAGCCGATACTCTCCGCAACTTTGCGATGCTCGTCGGTCGGGAAGGTGGCGATGCCGTCGAAGCCGGCTGCTTTGACATCCTCTAGCTGCTGGGCAATCGACCAAGGTTTTTTTGCGGTGGGATAATCAAGGAGCGACCAGAGGGCAGCGATGTGGCGGATAACGGGAGGAGTTGTATTTTTCATATTGTTTGTCTTTTAGGGTTAGAAATTCAGGCGGCAAAAAAGGGATTGTGGACTTTTTCCCCGGCCACCGTGGTGAGCGGGCCATGGCCGGAGGCGACGACGGTTTCATCGGGCAGGCTCAGGATTTCCTCGCGGGTGGTGCGCAGCGCATCGTCGTATGAAACTTTCCCGCCGCCCATACTGCCAGCAAAAATCGCGTCGCCCACGATGGCGAGGGGCTGAGGCAGGCCGCTCACGACATACGTGATCCCGCCGTCAGCGTGTCCCCATGTGAGGCGGGTGTCGATGGTGAGCCCCCCAACGTGGAAAGATTTCCCGGCAGCAAACGATTCCGTGCCTGCGAGCGTGGGTTCCTTGTCGCCGAGCCACGCGGGTGCGCCAGACTTTTCGCGTAACCGGTCGAGATCGAAAATATGATCGCCGTGCGTGTGAGTGATGAGAATGAGCTCTATGGTGAGCCCGTTGGCAGCAGCAAAATCGAGCATCCCGCCAGCATCCGCGCCGGAGTCAAAAGCGGCTGCCTTTTTTGAAGCCGCATCCCAGACGAGGTAGGAATTCACAGTCATGTCTTCGAATGGCGTGGTGAACGTTTTCAACCCCTTGATCTCGACCGCCTCTGGCTGCCATGCGTTACGGGCAGTATCAATGAGTGCTTGCGGGCCAAGGTGCAGCGCTGTAGCGAGGCGGCCAAGCGACTCGAGCAGAATTTCACCCCCTTGAATCTGGGCGAATTCTGCAGAGGAGATCCCGGCGTGCTGGGCGAGTTCTTCGTCGCTAACTTTCAGTCCACGCTGGGCTTTGCCGAGGATATCGAGGTGGCTGTCT
>Ga0209390_10002397_pt1 | contig 32963 bp, 15 predicted proteins | sample BON01_FD_187212 | JGI IMG/M metagenome (GOLD analysis project Ga0209390, IMG submission 187212) | Freshwater microbial communities from Lake Bonney liftoff mats and glacier meltwater in Antarctica - BON-01 (SPAdes) (version 2) | ecosystem: Environmental > Aquatic > Freshwater > Ice > Glacier...
TTTGCAAAATATTCATAATAATGGTAATAAATAAAATGAGTACATAATCTTTTTATTATAAGAATATATAGAAAAGTTTAAAAGTTATAGAATTATATAATTATGTACTCAAATCTATTCTTTAGGTTTTGCAAAATATTCATAATAATGGTAATAAATAAAATGAGTACATAATCTTTTTATTATAAGAATATATAGAAAAGTTTAAAAGTTATAGAATTATATAATTATGTACTCAAATCTATTCTTTAGGTTTTGCAAAATATTCATAATAATGGTAATAAATAAAATGAGTACATAATCTTTTTATTATAAGAATATATAGAAAAAGTTTAAAAGTTATAGAATTATATAATTATGTACTCAAATCTATTCTTTAGGTTTTGCAAAATATTCATAATAATGGTAATAAATAAAATGAGTACATAATCTTTTTATTTCAAGAATATTTGCAAAAGTTTAAAAGTTATAGAATTATATAATTATGTACTCAAATCTATTCTTAAGATTTGCAAAATATTCATAATAATGGTAATAAATAAAATGAGTACATAATCTTTTTATTATAAGAATATATAGAAAAGTTTAAAAGTTATAGAATTATATAATTATGTACTCAAATCTATTCTTTAGGTTTTGCAAAATATTCATAATAATGGTAATAAATAAAATGAGTACATAATCTTTTTATTATAAGAATATATAGAAAAGTTTAAAAGTTATAGAATTATATAATTATACGCTACTCTACACAAAAAATATTCTTAAGGTTTTGCAAAATATTTATAATTATACTAATAAATAAAATGAGTACATAATCTTTTTATTATAAGAATATATAGAAAAGTTTAAAAGTTATAAAAGAATATAATTGTTCTAAAATAAAAATATAAATATAAAAAATGATAAAGGACATTATAAAAAATATTATCCACGAGATATAAAACAAGAAGAAAACAAAACAAACCAGCCTAATAGCTTTACAGCAGACAAAATGGAATATAGTTGCTACTATTACCATTCAAACCAGACAACCGAGATTATTGCTTTCGTAAAAAAAGATGATATGATAGATGTACGGTTTTTAAATTATGAAACTTTTCCAGAAGATTATGATTATGAGGATGAAGAAGATGATGATAATTTTCACAAAGCATTTGGTATGATTATCACTTATAAACAATTAAAAGAATTAAAAAGTTTGTACACTTATTATCTATTGTCATTAATGCTAACAGAAAATACAAAAGAACTGAAATATGTACGAGGAGAACGTATGAGTGGTTGGGCGATTTCAGCTAATCAAAATTGGAAAGGACTATATTTCACAGAAAACTTTAAACAAAAATGTTTCGTATTTGATAATAAACCAAAAGAACTTATTATCGATAATGTCAATTTGAATAATACTTTTATCAACTATTACACAAACAAACATGAGACAAAAAAAGAGCTTTATAATAGCACATTTTATCTCCTTAAATTTATTGATAAAGAAGAAAAAAAAATAGAAAAAGAATTGATACAACTTGAACACATTGTAGAAAAGCAAAAAATAATCGAAATATTAGCATCTCGCATAAAAGTATTCATTAATGACGACACATACAGAATTATTTTGAAAAAGTTATTGTAATATCACAAAACTTATTATATATTATATATTATATATTATATATTATGTAGTATATATTATGTAGTATAATTGTTCCTGTATATGTGTGTGTTATGTAGTATATGTGTATATATATGTTATTTATTTTTATATTTTCGCAAAAAAAAGATGCGATTTAGATATATATTAGGTCTGTGCAATTTGTCATATAATTTATATTTTTACTAATTTCGGTAAAAGTACCAATAAGTTTTATATCTTTTCGAAGATCGTCAAATTCATACCATTTATTGTTGCATTTAAATAAGCAGATATAATGCCCTCCATTTTCTTGTCCATTATGTATTATGATAGAATGTAATGATTTGCTATTACCATTTCCTAGAGTAATTTTATTTTGTATTTGTGCAAAAGATTGCGACTTTACATGTCTATCTTTTGAATAATCATAAATTATTCTGTTAATATGTACGAATAATAACTGGGAATTAATTATTGTCAATTCATCAATTTTGTATTTATATTTTATATTTGAATTATTTTTTCTTACATTCCATAAATTATCATTATTAAATTCTGTTATATTAATATTTGAAGGTATATGAGTACTTAAGTTAAGTATTTTATCATCAATATTACATGCTATTCTATGTATAAATGAAGACTTTTCGCGTCTGTTTGTTATTGGCGAAGTATGTATCATAGTGTTTTTATCAGGTGGTGTATTACTTCCCCATACTTGTAGTTGTATATCAGTTGTATCTTTAAAATTAAAAATAATATTAAAAAACTCTAATGTTTGCACAGGCTCTGATTGCACACGTTGCCAATCATTCTGGTCAATTGTGTTATTTGGATTATGTATATTATATGCGTTTTTATAATCATTCATCATTTTGCGTATTAATTTACACTTATGAGGAACATCTGTATTATTTTCATTTGATATTATATTATATATATTATATAATTCTTTGCGAATATCACTCGCAAGCTTATGTAATTCTTTATTAGAATCATCAATTTCAGTATTGAAAAATAAGTCATAAACATATTTATTATCAGTTGTAAATAATGATGCTAATAGCGAATCTAAATAACAACTATTATATCCATCATATGACAACAATATATTTTCGCATTTAACAGACTTTGAAAGAATTTTATTAGACAAAATCTTTGTTTCTTTTTTAACCTTTTCTACTTTTTTTGGTTTATCTATTTTTTTAGGTTTGTCTATTTTAACCTTATTGCATCTATTTGTCTTTGGATTTAAAACAGTACCTTCGGGACATATTTTAGCTACTTTTTCAGGTTTATCTATTTTAACCTTTTCTACTTTTTTTGGTTTATCTATTTTTTTAGGTTTGTCTATTTTAACCTTATTGCATCTATTTGTCTTTGGATTTAAAACAGTACCTTCGGGACATATTTTAGCTACTTTTTCAGGTTTATCTATTTTAACCTTTTCTACTTTTTTCACTTCTTTAACTATAACTTTTTTACGACATCTTCCTGTTATTATATTTCTTTCTTGGTTTTCATTGCAACTTTTTCGCAGTTTTCCATCTATAAGTTCATAACCTTTTTTTATCATTTATATATACCTATATATACATTATAAAAATGTATAATTTTTCAGTATATATTAATATTACATATGTTCTTCAAAATATGTGTTTTTAGTATCGCGATAAGTATATTTTTCAATATATTTATTATCTAATATATACTGAAATACTATAGCACAAGATAATTTATTAATCATAGTATATTCACTTATATTAGTTTCAATATTATTACCAGTTATGTTAAAATATATCATTTTAGATTTTTCAATTCCACAATCAATAATAATCTTTCTCATAATACAGTGATTATCTACTATATAACTTTCTAAATTTACATATAAAACTTTTTTGTGCTTTTCGTAACAATTGTTAATATCTTCTATAAAATAATTTTCAAAGATATCATTGATATTTATTTTGTTCATAATTGATGACATAATACATAATATTTCAATACTGTATCAATTTTATATATAATTCTTAATTTTTTTAGGATATAAATAAATATATTAAATATATTAAATAGAAATGACTATTGTATTAAGTGATACTATCGCTATTGATGGAAAAGTCATTGAAACTATCAAGTCTGTAGGTTTAACTCCAAAAATACCAGCTATTCCCATAAGACCATTATTGGATCCTATATCAAAAACGCGTGCGGAAATAATTACAGGGTTTAATGGATGGATAAAAGTTAAACATTTACCAATAGGTAGTTCTAAATGGTATAGTGAAGGGAATATATTGGCAACAAGCACAATAGTTAAAAATAATACTACTTTATTAAATACGGAGGAATGGACTATACCGTGGAATAATATGAATCAAGTATTAGTTGTCAAAGGGGATTTTGAACAATGGTTAATGGTTGATATAAGTAAATTAGATCAAGAGCGTGGATGGAGGGGTATGTTTAATATTTCACCTATGACTGCAATTGCGACTAATTGGGGCACAACAAGTTTTTCATATAATGGTGATTATGGAGGACAGAATTATTCACCTATCATATGGTCTAAAGTAGTATCAAACAGTAATTCTTCTGCTGATACTGGGTATAATAATAGCGTAGATTGTCTTTATGCAGAGATTAATAGTTCTGGAAATAATCATTATGGAGGTAACATATCTACAGTAGAATATTCGGTTTGGGTTAGAAATTCAACAAACATTTTAACAACAATCCAACCTCAAACAATAAGTCTTGATTACAAATATTTTACATTTTTAAATAGAACAGCAAATCAAACATCATATAATATAAACTTTTCTGAAAATACAGAATGCGATATTTTAATTGTCGGTGGCGGCGGTTGTGGTGGAAATAATGTTGGTGGTGGTGGTGGTGCTGGTGCTTTTATTATTAACCAAGGTTTAATATTAAATGGAAATCATACCGTTTATGTAGGTAGTGGAGGAGTATCAACAAATAAAAATGGTAGTCAATCATATATATCAAATACGAGTGGAATAATATTAAGAGCCGATGGTGGAGGTCAAGGAGGTATATTAAATAATAATGGTGTTTCTACTTCTGGTTGTACAGGGGGGGGTGGTGGTGGCACAAGTACTTTAACACCACAATCTGATATCCCTAATACAAATAATAACATTGTAAATACTAATAAACAAAATTTAATTTTATCATCAAAAGGTGGAAATGGTTTTGCTAGGATTGATCCAAATAATCCAAATCAAATAAACGCAGGCGGAGGGGGGGGGGTAGGAGGATTTATGACATCATCAACAGCAACCGCGTCAAGTGCCGGAATTGGAAATGATGGTATATATCAAGCAACCGTAGGGGGTATAACATATAATTTTGGAGATTATGGTATAGGTGTTTTAGATGGTGGAAATTATTATATAGGTGGGGGTGGAGGTGGCGGAGGGTTTCAACATAGTCCATTTATAAACTTAAATGGTGGAAGAGGAGGAGGGGGTGTAGGTAGAGATTCTACTTCTATCTCACCATCGGGAGGAAATGGTATAAACAACACTGGTTCTGGTGGTGGTGGTGGAAGTGCTAATGGTGGTATAGGTGGAAATGGTGGTTCGGGTATTGTAATTATTAGATATAAAACAAATGTAAGATTTATACCAATAAATGAAGATTATAAGTATTTTTCACTAACATATAATGATATACCAGATGTTGTATATAACTTTACTCCATATAATGATTTGCAAAGTTGGATAAGTTATGCTAATTCATTTGGAGCTACAACAAATGTAACCGAGTTTGATACAACTGGTGTATGGGTACCAAATATCCCAGCTGGGCACATAACTTATTCTTTGCCGAATAATTATAATTATATTGATGTTATATTTGGTAATCCAGTTAGTACTGGAAATGTTAATCTTTATATTGATAATGTATTAAAAATGTCAACAACTGGGATACAAACAAAAATATATACTGATACATATACAAATGGACAAATATTAAAGATAGATGAGACTAATAATGCTGCAATAGGTAAAAACTTAATAATCAAATTATCAAGACGACAATCGCAGTATACTGTCAATTTTCCCGAAAATACAGAATGTGATATTTTGGTGGTTGCTGGTGGTGGAGGAGGCGGAAGAAGAGCTGGTGGTGGGGGGGGGGCAGGTGCTTTATTATATCATAAAGGACAAATATTAAATGGAATATATGATATCAAAGTAGGAAATGGAGGTTCTGGAATAGATTATCACGAAGATTTTGCTGTTAATATACCAGGACGAGCTAATAATGACTTAAGTGGTTATAATGGACATAATAGCGAGTTTATTAAACGAGATGGTTCTAAAAAGTATTTGGCAATTGGTGGTGCAGGTGGCCATGGTGCAAACTTTGCAGTTAATAATACAGGAGGTAGTTCAGGAGGAACTAACTACTCACAAAATTCTAATAGAACAAGTTTATTGACTACAAACAATTTTTTTAATAATTCAGTCGTTGCTATTGTAAATGGAAATACTTATAATAATACAGGATTAGTATTTCCGGAAGGTTGTCGTGGCAATTTAGGAGGCGACCAAGTAGAAAACGTGAAAGGTGGTGGGGGGGGTGGGGCTGGCGGGGTAGGACAAAATCATGGTGTAGAAACAACGCCAAACGATGGATATGGTGGAGATGGATTGGGAATTGATATAACTGGGAATATAATTCTTTATGCTGGTGGTGGTAATGGGTCTGTTTATAATGATACAACATTATCTCGTGTATTTGACCCAAACAAACCAACAATAGAAAGTAGAGGAGGTGGAGGTTTTGGGAGCGATAATGGTGTTCCTGAAAATGGTAAAGACGGAACGGGTGGTGGTGGCGGGGGGCAAGGTATTGACACATACACAATAAGTGGAAACGGTTCAGGTAATGGCGGTTCTGGTATTGTAATAATAAAGTATAAAATAATAAAAGAACCTTATAATGCTCAATGGACATATAGTTCAACAAATCCTAGTGTATATTATTTAGGTAATGTTGGAATTGGAACGACTAATCCTACATCGGCATTAAGCGTCGTTGGTTCTGTATATGCGAGTATTGGAATTTCTGCATTATCGAAATCATTTAAAATTGAACATCCATTGAATATGAATAAATGGTTATATCATGGATGTGTTGAAGCCCCGCGTTTTGACAATATATATAGAGGTAAAAAAATGGTTACTAATGGATGCTGTTATGTAGATATTGACAGTGAATGTAATAAAACAGGAGGAATGACAGCTGGAACATTTATAGCCCTTAATACAAACTCTCAATTATATCTCAGAAATAATCAAACATTTGATGGCGTTAAAGGAAAAATTGTAGATGGAAAAATAATAATTAATTGTCAGAATATAATAGACGAAATAGAAGTAGATTGGTTAGTTATCGGCGAACGAAAAGATGAAAATGTCATAAATGTTCCATTGACAAGCATTAAAGGAAATTTGATATGTGAGCATAATATTGATTAGAATATAAAACAATATGTTTGAAATATATATATATAAATATTACATATTAAATAGAATGTCTGGTGTAGTTCTGGGGAGTAATAATATTACTATTAAAGGTAAAATATTAGAAACAACTAAATCTGTGGGTGACATAGGTCTTGAAAGCGACTTTCCTAAATTTGCTAATGATACATTCTTCGAACCTATTATACATTTCTTCCCAGATGTATTGCCTTATGTAGCACCAATAAATATAGCAGGAACAGGATTTGCTTATGTTGCTCTTGTTAATACAGGTGCAACTCAAACATCTTATACAATTAACTTTCCTGTAAATACCGAATGTGATATTTTAGTCGTTGGGGGTGGTGGTGGTGGTGGAGGAAGACACGGTTCCGGAGGGGGTGCTGGAGGATTAATATATGAAACAGGATTAACATTAAATGGTAATTATAGTATAAAAGTTGGTAATGGAGGAAATGGAGGAGGTGGTGGTTCAAATGGAATAAATGGAAATAATAGTAGTTTAGGAACATATGTAGCAATAGGTGGAGGTTTCGGTAATGGCATCGACAGTGGTAATGGTGGTAATGGTGGTGATGGTGGTTCTGGTGGTGGAGCTGGGTTTGGAAATATAGGATTAGGAACATCAGGACAAGGTAATAATGGAGGAGATGGCTTTACTAATGGGATCCCTTGGAACCACGGAGGAGGTGGCGGTGCTGGATCAGCAGGTGCTAATGCAACAAGTAATTCAAATGGAAATGGTGGTATAGGAAGACAAATAGGTATAATAGGAGTTAATATATTTTATGCGGGAGGTGGAGGAGGTGGAGGACACAAACCAAATGCTCAAAATATAGGATTGGGTGGAAATGGTGGGGGTGGAAATGGAGGAGGACCTAACTTACCTGATAGAGGAGACGATGGTGTAAATGGATTAGGTGGTGGTGGTGGAGGTAGTAGTGTTTCAACAGGAAGTGGAGGAGGTGGTGGAAATGGTGGTTCAGGTATTGTAATAATAAGATTTAGAACAACACCGATAATACAAATACCTTCGTCAATAATATCGACAATAGATTCAAATTATAAATATGCGTTTTTTGCAAATACAGGCGGAAACCAAACAGTGTATAATATAGACTTTAAACAACCTACCGAATGTGATGTTTTAATTATTGGAGGCGGAGGTGGAGGTGGTATGGATATGGGCGGAGGTGGAGGAGCTGGTGGTTTTATCAAATTAAATAATCAATATTTTAATGGTTTATATACTATTAATATTGGAAAAGGTGGTGATGGTGCACCTGCTGCAGGGACAAATGGACAACCAGCTGCTCATCAATTTACAATTAACGCAAAAAATGGTGGAAATTCTCAATTTGGAAATAACATTGCTATTGGCGGAGGCTTTGGTGGATCTAGTGCATTTACCCATCAACTTGCAGGACAAGGAAGTGCTGGTGGTTCTGGAGGTGGTTCATCTGGATATCAAGCAAATAATAATATCAATAAAGCTGGTGTAGGAACTATTGGACAAGGTAATCGTGGTGGGTTTGGTCTTCAAGAATATCATAGCGGAGGAGGTGGTGGAGCAGGATCAATTGGCGGCGGGTCTCCGTCAAATGCTGCTGGTGCTGCGTTTGGAGGATTCGGGATATATTCTGATATTACAGGTGAAGGATATTATTGGGCTGGAGGAGGAGGGGGGGCTGGATATACAACTACGGGTGGTAATGGTGGATTAGGTGGTGGTGGAGGTGGTGCTGTTAATACTACTTTTGGCGGAATTGGATATAATAATGGCGAAGAAGGTGGGGGGGGTAGTATTAACGCACAGACAAATAGACCGGGAGGAAACGGAGGACAACATACTGGTGGTGGTGGCGGCGGAGGAAGTCATTATACCAGTAATAATAAAGGCGGCGATGGTGGTTCTGGTGTTGTTATAGTAAGATATAGATATAACAGAAAATTATTATCAGTACGAATTGATACTGATTACAATTATTTCGCTTTATACAATGCTGGCGATAATCAAACACAATACAATATAACATTTCCAAAACAAACTGAATGCGATATTTTAGTGGTAGCTGGTGGAGGAGGTGGTGGTGGTGATATTGGTGGTGGCGGTGGTGCTGGTGGTGTATGTATTGTTAGAAAAGCAATAATACCTTCTAATACTTATTATATAATAGTTGGAAAAGGTGGTGATGGTAGTCTAAATAATGGGGTTGTCGGGCAAGATAGTTCAGCATTAGGTATTAATTGTAAAGGTGGTGGTTTTGGTAGTGAAGGATTTAATGGTGGAGCGGTTAATGGTAGTACTGGTGGAAGTGGCGGAGGAGGAGGTGCTTATTCAAACTCTAATCCATCTGGAGGTAATCCTCAAGTAGGTACATTTACTGGAACATATGAAAAGGAAAGTATAACATTTCACGGAAAGGCTGGTGGTGGGGATAATACAAACGATTGGGAAGCAGGTGGTGGAGGAGGTGCTGGAACAGAAGGTTTAAATAGTAGTGATGGAACTGGAAAAGGTGGAGATGGTATTCAAATAGATATAACTGGAAATAATTATTTTTGGGGAGGAGGTGGTGGTGCTGGTATATGGGGAAATTACGGACCATCTAATGGTGGAAAAGGAGGAGGGGGGGCTGGTGGAACTGGTAATTCTGGAATAGGGTTTCCATCAGGTGGAACATTAGGTATAACAAACGGACAAACAACTAATTCAGCGACTGGAGGAAATGGTGGGGCAAATACTGGAGGAGGTGGCGGGGGTGGTTCGTTTAATAATATAACAGGTGGAAATGGTGGTTCTGGTATTGTAATTATTAGATATAAAATTATAAAAACAAATTTTGACGCACAATGGACATATAATTCAACAAATCCTAGTGTATATCATATTGGTAATGTAGGAATTGGAACGACTAATCCTACATCTGCATTAAGTGTCGTTGGTTCAGTGTCGATAACAGGCGAATATTTGGCGAGAACAAAGACTTTTAAGATAGAACATCCATTGAATATGAATAAATGGTTATATCATGGATGTGTCGAAGCTCCGCGTTTTGATAATATGTATAGAGGTAAAAAACGCATAACGAATGGAAAATGCGAAGTAGATATTGATAAAGAATGTAATGATACTGGTGGTATGACGGACGGAACATTTGAAGCCCTTAACGCTGACTCGCAATTATATTTGCAAAATACTAATACTTTTGATGCTGTCAAGGGATCAATAAAAGATGGAAAAATAATAATTATTTGCGAGAATACAATTGATGATATAGATGTAGATTGGTTAGTTATTGGTGAAAGACAAGATGAAAATATAATAGGAAATAGATTAACAAATAATATGGGAAATTTGATATGTGAGCATAATGTAGATTAGAACCTAAAAAATATGTTTTAAATATATATATAAATATTACATATAAAATAGAATGTCTAGTGTAGTACTCGGAAATAATAATATTACTATTGATGGTAAAATAATGGAGATTGGAAACACGATAGGATTAACTCCAAAAATAGGTGCTAATCCTATTTTTAAAACAATAGAAAGAATGTACCCACCTATACGAAATATATCATCAACAAATCATCAAATAACAGGACAACATTATGGAAATGGACTTTATGTTACAAGTTTTAGTAGTTTCCTTGTTTCACTTGAACCTTGGACTTGTTTTAATATAAGTAATACTATAGGAGGGCATTGGAATCTTGGTTATACACAACCAAATGGAACATATAATTTAACTTCTAATATTGTACAAGGTTATAATGGAGATTGGTTGAAAATAAAGTTTCCTGTTGCTATTAATCTTACACGATACTCATTTAAAGAAAGTCCAGGATTGTTATCACGAACACCAGGAAACTTTAAAATATATGGTTCAAATGATGAAATAAATTGGGTTGAATTAACACACGAGACAAATACAATATACGTTAGTGGTTTTCACGAAACAACAATATCAACATCAGGAACTTATAATAGTTTCGGTTTAGTTGTTAATAAACTTACAGGAGGAAATGCACAAGCTGATGCTTTAAATTTTGACGAATGGTTTATATATGGAACAGAAATATTAAACAAATCAATTACAAAAGAAGAAAAAATGTACCCACCCATTAGAAATATAACATCAAAAAATCATACTATATCAGGACAGGCTTATGGTAATGGTTTATATGTTATTGATGAATCATCTGTATATACGCAAGCAGGAGGATTGTATCACCCATTTAATTGTTTTAATACATCTGATTCAATTGGTGGTGTATGGAAACTCAATAACTACTCTTCTGGAGTGTATATAGCAGGTTCAAATACTGGAAAACCAGAAAGTTTTGATGGGGTTTATAAAGGAGACTGGATTAAAATTAAATTACCGGTTTCAATAAAATTAACAAGTTATCAATTTAAACGAAGAATTGGATATTTGGATTCACCCAAAGATTATAAAATATATGGTTCTAATAATAATACATGTTGGGTAGAATTAATATCAGAAACAAATGCGACTTATACAAATGAGTTTCACAATGGAATAGTATCATCTAATAATACTTATAATTTTTTTGTATTAATAGTAAATAAATTAAATAATTCAGCGGGATTATTAATGAACTTTGACGAATGGTTTATATATGGAATAGACACCTTAAATGATTATAGTTATATACCATTTACATATGATCCAAATGTAGAAAATAGTCCTGTGTTACTTGCAGATAGTACAAATCTTTTGGCTCATTATAAGTTTAATGGAAATTTGTTAGATAGTAGTGGTAATAATAGAACATTATCACAAACAGGTGCTATTACTTATAATACATCTTCGCAAAATGCGTTTCCATATTCGCAATATATTGATACAACTGCAACAGTACAAACAAACTTTACGACAACACCAGATATAAATCAAAACGTTCCTATATCTTTTGCTTTTTGGTTTTTTGTTAGTGGAACAGGTAGTTATACAATGATGGGATATGGAGATTATGCTTCATCAAACCCTTCAATTCAATTTGATTTCAACGGAGGTAATCAAATAGCTATAGCTACCGCATTATCAAATCAATGGACTTTCTTTGCTACCGCGACCGGTTTATCTATTAATACGTGGTATCATTGTGTATATACTTTAAATAATTCTTCTACTGTTCAAACAATTTTATATATAAATGGAGTATCTCGTCATACTGGAACAGGAAATGCAAATCAAACATTAAGAACTTCAAAACATTTAGTAATAGGTGAAAGTGGAGATAAAGGTAGAGGTTTTTTTGGTAGAATTGGAGATATAAGAATATATAATAAAGTATTGACACCAAGCGAGGTTTTAGAATTATACAATCTAAAGGAACAATCTTCATATTCTATAACATTTCCTGAAAATACAGAATGTGATATTTTAGTTGTTGGTGGTGGTGGTGGTGGTGGTGGTGGACACGGAGGAGGTGGTGGTGCAGGTCAATTAGTATTAATACATAATGCAATTTTAAACGGAAACTATAATATAATTATTGGTAAAGGTGGTATTCGTGGAACTAATCCTATTTCAGTAGGAGGCATAGAGCCGACAAAAGGAATAAATAGTTCATTTGATACTGTTATAGCGGAAGGGGGGGGTGCTACCGGTAAAGGTATTTTAAAAAATGGAGGTTCGGGTTCAGGAGGTGATGCGTGGCACGGACCAGATAATTTTGGAGATAGAGGTAATGGTATAAAAAATACAATTATCGATACCTATTCTACCGGAACTTTATATAGCAAAGGTAATGATGGAGGTACTGGTGGTCTGGGAAATAATGGTACAAGTGGACAATGGGACCAAGGGCAAGGAGGAGGTGGTGGTGGGGCAGGAACATCAGGTGGAAATGGTGCTGATTGGAATGTAAATGCAAGTCCTGGAAATGGAGGTGATGGATTATCTGGAATTAGTGAAATTGGTTATGACTTTAAAACAATGTTTGGAACAAATTTTGGAACAAATTTTGGAACAAATTTTGGAAAAGTTGAAACAGATAATTTAATATATTTTGCAGGTGGTGGAGGTGGTGGCGGATGGGAGATTGTATCACCAGAAACTAATAGTACAGGAGGAAAAGGTGGAGGAGGGGCTGGAGGAATTGGTACTGGATTTTCAAATGGTTTAAATGCGAAAGATAACACTGGTTCAGGAGGTGGTGGTGGGAGTGCTAATTACGGTGAAGGTGGAAATGGTGGTTCAGGCATAGTAATAATAAGATACAAAATAATAAAAGAATCTTATAACGCACAATGGACATATAGTTCAACAAATCCTAATGTATATCATATGGGAAATGTTGGTATTGGAACTACTAATCCTACGTCGGCATTAAGTGTCATTGGCTCAATTGATATAGATGGTCCTATATCGGCATTACATAAGACTTTTAAAATTGAACATCCGTTGGATATAAATAAGTGGTTATATCACGGTTGCGTGGAAGGTCCGCGATTTGATAATATATATAGAGGGAAAAAGATAACAATTGACGGAAAATGCGAAATAGATATTGATAAAGAATGTAATACAGTCGGTGGAATGTCAGAAGGAACATTTGACGCACTAAATACAAGTTGTCAATTATATGTAATGAATAATCAAACATATGATAGAGTTAATGGAAAAATAGATTCGGGGAAAATAACTATTAATTGCGAGAATATAACGGATAATATTGAAATTGATTGGTTAGTCATCGGTGAAAGAAAAGATGAGCAAATTACAAATGTTCCTTATACCAACGATGTAGGTAAATTGATATGCGAACATAATATATAATAATTCATATAAATTTCAAATATAACAATTTTTACTTTTTTAATTTTCTATTAATTGAAATAGAAAGGATATGCAAGATTATAAACTTGTAGATACGCGAGAAGTTATGGGTGTAAAAAAAGGTATTTATAAAATGCCAGGGTCGCAGAAACAATATTGTAAATGCAATGGTACTATGATGGATATAGCAAGTTTCAGAAAACTTAAGAAAGCCAAACTTGTAGGAAAAAAAGCTAAAAACCCGGTCAAAGTACGAAGAGGTGGTGAATATGATGAAGCGGATGATGATTCAGATTATAATAACGAAGAAGGAATGGAAAATGACTTCCAACCACATATAACAGGAGGGCGAAAGAATACAAAAAAAGGAGGACAAGCCGAATCTGATTCTGACTATGATAGTGAAATGAATAATATGGATAATGATAGTTTTCCCACTGTTGGTGGTAAAAAGAATTCTAAAAAAGGCGGAGAGGTACATGATCTACCTCCTATAATATTAGGTGGTAAAAAGAATTCTAAAAAAGGCGGAGAAGCCGATGATATCCAATTTTTGGGTGGTAAAAAGAATTCTAAAAAAGGTGGAGAAGCCGATGATATCCAATTTTTGGGTGGTAAAAAGAATTCTAAAAAAGGTGGAGAAGCCGATGATATCCAATTTTTGGGTGGTAAAAAAATGTCTAAAAAAGGTGGAGAAGCCGATGATATCCAATTTTTGGGTGGTAAAAAAATGTCTAAAAAAGGCGGAGTTGCTGACTTTCATACACCCAGAATAGGCTTTGACGATATTCCAATATTTACTGAATCGCTTAATAATACTTTCGGAAAATTATTTGGTGGAAAAAATAGTAAAAAAGGTGGCGAAAATTGCAATACCGGTATAAAAGGTGGAAATACTGATGAACATGGTATGATGGGTGGAAAAAAATTACGTCGGGGTGGTGGAAATGATATTATTATGGAAGGTGGTAGAAAAAGTAATCGCAGTGGAGGGAGTGAATATGAAGATGTATTATAATTGATGTATTATAATTGATGTATTATAATTTAGCCAATATTATCTAATAAAAAATATTTTATTATTATTATGTATATGTAATTCGTATTATAATAAAACATTTTATTTTTTTTATCATTAAAACATTTTATCGCGTTTTATTGTTATTATTTATACTGATGAAAAAATACTGAAAATATAGAAATCTTTGAAATTGAATTAAATAAAAAATTGGAGTTGATGATATTACTACATTATAAAAAAATAAAATTAATAAATTACAACAGCAATTGAATCTATATATATATAAAATTATACACAAAATTAATAAATATAGAACTGAAAGATTTTATCATCATACGAAAAGTAAGATAATGCGAATTTAAAAAAATAAATGAATTAGAATTGACAAAGTATAATACTAATTCCTGTAAATAACAATTCTTGAAATAAATAATTTTCCATATATTTATTTTATGTTAGAAATATTATTGAAAACAATTAAATAAATGAAATTTCAGAAAAGTCGTGAAAAATATTATTTATTCCGTTTTATATCTTTTAATATTTTTCATCATACTGGTTTTTTTGTTCAAATACCTTTTTGTTGAAGTTATTTTATATTTTTGTTAATTTATTTTTTTATTTGCACGAACAGAAGTATATAAATGCATCATAATATTGCACACGTTCCGTATATAACAATTTCAAGAATTTAGATTTATTAATAAATTATATATAGAATTATCATTATTCACGTAATATATAAATAGATCTTTTAGAATTATTTTGACCTCTGAAATTAGTTATAGGATTTGAACCTATATTATCAGTTATTCTCGGTGTTCTATCCATAACATCTTGTATTTTTTCATATGTTATAAAGTCGCTTTCTTGATAATTGCTGAATATTGCAAAAGGTTTTGGGTTTTTCTTTAAAGTTGCGGGATTAGATTTGAACCATTTTGTGTCATTATAATCAATATCATCTAATTTCTTTTTGTGATTAATAAACTCGTTATTTACACGTGCTATATTATCTTGTGCAGACGTGTTCTTAGCTCTTATTGCTTCATTAGCATTTTCTATTGCTGTATTATATTCTTTGATTTTCCAATGGTCATTTGTGTTCGCGATATAGTTTGATATAGTTTGCATAGACTGTTTTGTATTATTTTTAAATAATACCTCTTCAAAATTATTAGGCAAAGTTCCTGAACTAATATCTGTATTTTCTTTATGCAAACTCGAACCTCCGTATAAGTAATTATATATATTAGTTCCGAATAGTGTATCTGTTATATTAAAATTTATAACATCATTAGTATTTAATAGAATATCGCATGTATATGTGAATATATAAAATCCTCCATTTCTAATTATATCTGTTTTAAAAACATTAACCGTTACGTCTGTAATTTTAATATTATTTCCCATAGAAAACTTAGACCGCATATATATAATAGATGTATGTTTAATACCTAAACTAATATCAAAATTATATTCTCCTCTTTGTAAAAACATGTATGACATTATGGATATAGTTTTCAATTTATAAGCGGGTATCTTTGTCATATTGGATGACGAATCCCACGTAGTATTTTCTCTAATATTTTCATCATTTCCAAAATATGTTAAACTTTGAGACATGTAATCTATAGCATTTTTATCAATTTCACTACTTCTTTTAATTAATTCTTCATTAGATACAGTTGTTTTATATCTAATTATAACAATACCTGAACCACCGTCTCCTCCATCTTGGTCTTCTGCACTTCCACCATCCCATTTTGAACCACCTCCTCCACCACCTGTTCCAGCCATTCCTTCGCCTCCTGATATATCTGTACGTCCGTCTATACCACCATTACCACCACCACCAAATAAACCATTGCCCCCATTTGCATATCCAACATCCCCACCGTCTCGCCATGTATTACCACCACCCCCTCCTCCAAAATAACCATAATGCCCTACATCTTTCCCAAATACATAAATATATTCTTTTGCTAATCCTCCATTACCACCTCCGGTTCCATCCCAATTTTGCCCTACACCTCCAGCACCACCACCTCCACCTGAAGCATGATTTGGATTCCCCCCTGAAGTATTAGGACGTCCATCACCGCCATTATTTCCATTTATTTCCCATCCTGGATATATATTTTTTGAATTTGTTCCTCCCTTAAATTGACCACCCATATTGCTATGAGAAGCACCACCACCAGACCCTCCATTATTACCATGTCTTCCTGTCCATCCTGTATTCCAATCTTGTCTTGTTCCCCCCCCACCCCCACCATCAGCAATATAATTTACATTATTAATATTAATTTTGCTTTGAAATCCATTTTCTCCATTCACATTCCTTGATGTTGAACCAAGACCACCTTTACCAACATGAATAGAAATAGAACCATTTAATTTAATATGTGATTTAAATAAAACAGTACCAGCACCACCTCCACCGCCGAACTTACCACCAGCACCACCTCCACCAACAACTAAAACATCACACTCTGTATTTTCAGGAAAGTTAATAGTATATTCTGTATGTGTTCTTGACATTTTAATTATTAAATTCTTTCCTATAATTCCTGTATTTCGTTCATCTACTCTTAAAATTTGCCCTTTTGTATATGTTCCAGAATATTTGGATGAACCTCTACGACCAACTCCAGACTTTATAACACCATCTATGAGAACATAAACATTCCCTCCAGGATGTCCATTATAATAATTTACCTCTACAAAATTATAACCGTCGGGTAAAGGAATATCTACAAAACCGATTGGATTATTTGCTACCCACTCACCACCCCCATTAAATGAAGAAGTATTAGTTGAACCACCCAATGATATTGCATAATTTCTCCATGATGTTAAATTATTAAAAGGAGTAAAGTCATATGTTAATGAATATCCAGAACTTCCAGTATTTGCGAATGATAAATATTTATAATAACTGTTCGTTGTTATAGGTTGCAATAATTCTTTACCGTATATAAACCATTCGTCAAAGTTTAAACCAGACGCATGACCATTACCTCCAACCAGTTTATTAACAACTAATCCAAAACTGGTATAATGATTAGATGTTGATAGGTTAGTTTCATATGAATCATTAACATATGATATGTTTGTACCAGTTGTCAATTCTACCCATGTTATTTCATCATTAGAGCCATATATTTTAAAGTTTCCTGGCGATCTTGATAAAAGTCCTGGTCTTGCTTTAAATGAGTATCGTGTGAGATTAATAGCAACAGGTAACTTTATTTTTAACCAATCGCCATTATAACCAGGTACAATATTATCCGTTAAAGTATCACGGAATGTTCCATTAGGTTGTATATATCTTCTTACATGTGGAAAGTCCCAATGACCACCTATGGTATCTTGCGAATTAAAACAATTCCAAGGGTGAAATCTGGGGTAAGTATTATTAAAACTAATAACATAATTTCCATTACCATAAGCTTGTCCTTGTATAGAATGATTAGTAGAATTAACGTTTCTAATAGGAGGATACATTCGTTCTTCACTTTCTACAATTGGTTCGGCTACACCTATTCTACCTACTGGCTGAGATGTATTTTTATCAATAACTACAAGATTATACCCTTTTCTATAATTAAAGTTTGGAACATTATTACTTGTCAATCCAACAATAGCGTCTTGCAATATAGTTCCTTCGTTTATGCCATTAATATTAACTTTTGTGTGAAATATATCCTTATCTTTATTAGAATTGATGATAAGAAGATCATTATCTTTAATAATATCACTTAAATAATCTGTATTAAATTCTTTATTAATTTTTTCATCATATATTTTTTGTAAATTATCTAATTCTTTTTTAATGAGGTCGTGTTTATTTTCAAAAGTGGATGATTTAAAATTAGGATTGTTCCAAAATTCTATACTTTCAGGGCTATTATCAAACTCTAAATTAAATGTATATGATGAAACTTCGTTTTTGCTAGAGTTGTCTAATAATTCTTTCATATGTATTGTTGTTGAAATATTATTGCGGTATTCTAAAACTTTTCCATCACAAAGATAATTATATTTAAATCTATAAACTTGAACAAGTTTATCGGGTATATTACATGATTTGAAAACAGTAAATCTAACAAAGCGACCATCAAATGAATTAACGTAAATACCATAAGCACAATAACTCAAAAATGTAGATTGTGTTTCGCCTTCAAATTGTGTGTGTTCGCTATTTAAAACAACATCTTTTAAATTATCAAGAACCCATTCGTTATCTTGTAGAATAAAATTAAACTTATAAAACGTAGTTTTAAGATTAGGGATATTATCATATCTAATAGAGCAAATTGAATCTATGATATTATTATGGTCATTGATATTATTATCAGATACATTAAAAAACTTTGATATATAATTATCGGTAGAACCTTCTGTATTTAATCGCAATGTAGTATTATTATTAGTATTATTATTTAAAGTTCCAATATTATTATATGTTACGAGAGAATTATTTCTATATCTAAACTTATTATCGGGGGGGATTATTACCTATATGTTTAAAACAAGCAGCCATATGATCTTGATTTTGTATAGTAGTTTTATTGTTGTATTCCTTGTTGTATATTTTTTTATTGATTTTACTTTCTTGATTGTTTGAATATTTAATAGTATCAATTTCCTTCCAGTTATCTTTAAACTCGTACTTACAGTTAGTATTATTTAAAGGGTCTTTAGTATATATATCATCACACAATTGTGTTTCATTCTCGCCTACAAAATAAACCTGACAACTTCTTAATTTAATATTACCATTATATCTTTCATTATTTTCTATATTTTTTTGAGAACTTGTTGTACTGGGATAACTTGAATTATTAATTTTTGCAGTTCCACCTATAAAAAATTTTTCAATTAAGTTGTGTTTATTGATAGTGCCTTTAAAATAGTATAAAACAACAATGAATAAAATACATATTAAAGATATTAATGCTATTACATTAAGATTATTATTAACAGAACCCAATGGACATTTATTACTCATATTATTTTTTGATATTTATCTATTATTAATATTTATTTATATTATTATTCAAATCTCGTAAAATTATAATACTTTATTTTGAGTATGTATTTATATAACTTTTAAACTTTTCAATATATTCTTAAAAAAAATAAATTATGTACTCATTTTAATGGTTATCATTATTTATAACTATTTGCTAAAACATAAAGAACACATTTGTGTAGCGTATATTATATATTATTATTACTTTTAACACTTTCAATACATTCTTGAAATTAATTAATTATAGGCTTTTTCTACTCATTTTAATTGATAGCATTATTAACAACTATTTTGCAAATCTTAAGAAATCCATTTGAGTATATAATTTAATTTTTCCATAACTTTTAAACTTTTGCAAATATTCTAATAATAAAAAGATTATACACTACACAATATTTCGCAAAATCTTTAACAATCCATTTTTGAGTACACAATTTTATATTTCCATAACTTTTAAACTTTTCTATAAATTCTTAAAATTAATTAATTATAGGCTTTTCTACTCATTTTATTTAACATCATTCTAAACAATATTTTGCAAATCTTTAAGAATATATTTTGAGTAGAAAAGCCTATATTTTATTTTTCTATAACTTTTAAACTTTTCTATAAATTCTTAAAATTAATTAATTATACACTACTCTACTCATTTTATTTAACATCGTTCTTTATAACTATTTTAACAAAACCTTAAGAATACATTTTGAGTACATAATTTTATATTTCTATAACTTTTAAACTTTTCTATATATTCTTTGAAAAAATAAATTATGTACTCATTTTATTTAACATCATTCCTAATAACTTTTAACAAAACCTTAAGAATACATTTTGAGTACATAATTTTATATTTCTATAACTTTTAACATTTTCTATATATTCTTTGAAAAAATAAATTATGTACTCATTTTATTTAACATCATTCCTAATAACTTTTAACAAAACCTTAAGAATACATTTTGAGTACATAATTTTATATTTCTATAACTTTTAAACTTTTCTATATATTCTTTGAAAAAATAAATTATGTACTCATTTTATTTAACATCGTTCTTTATAACTATTTTGCAAAACCTTAAAAATAGGTTTGAGTAGTGTAGAGTATAATTTTATATTTCCACAACTTTTAAACTTTTCTACAAATTCTTAAAATTAATAAATAATACGATACGCTACTCATTTTATTTGTTACCATTATTAAGAATATTTTGCAAAACCTTAAGAATACATTTTGAGTAGAAAAGCCTATATTTTATATTTCTAAAACTTTTAACATTTTCTATATATTCTTTGAAAAAATAAATTATGTACTCATTTTATTTAACATCGTTCTTTATAACTATTTTGCAAAACCTTAAGAATACATTTTGAGTACATAATTTTATATTTCTAAAACTTTTAACATTTTCTATATATTCTTTGAAAAAATAAATTATGTACTCATTTTATTTAACATCGTTCTTTATAACTATTTTGCAAAACTTTAAGAATATATTTTGAGTACATAATTTTATATTTCTATAACTTTTAAACTTTTTCTACATTCTCTTAAAATAAAAAGATTATACTCTTCTACGCTACTCATTTTAATTGATAGCATTATAAACAATATTTTGCAAAACCTTAAGAATATAGCGTAGCGTATAATTATATTTTTCTATAACTTTCAAACTTTTATAAATATTCTTAAAATAAAAAGATTATACGCTACTCATTTTCCTTAAGTAGCATTCTTTAAAATATTTAAATTAAAGTAAATAAATATAATGATATTAAAAAATATCAAAGATAAAGTAAGTATGTGTTGTATGTGTGTATTTTATATTTTTATAATTGTTATATTTATTTAAAAAATGACAATATATGTAGAATATATAGAATATATAAAAGATGTTGATAAATAGTATCGTATATTTTAATCTATTGACATTAAATACTTATTACCCGATAAATAAGGTTAATAGTAATTCAAAGGTTATGTTGGGAAATAAGATAATTGAATATAATAATTGTGTATTTTACAATAATAAGTGCGGTCATCCAATAAAAGATTTATATCAGACATTAAATAAATATAATAATATATTTGAGGATGAATTTAATATACCATTAGCTGATGCAATTGAAAAGATAAGCAAATTAGAGTATTATTCGGTATTATCAGAAAATGAAATAATGATAGATATTAAAAATATTGGAGAAGTATTTATAATAGGAACATCGATAACAGAAAATAGATGTCGTTTATTTATATTTAATAATATTCCTGTATATAAAAAAACAACATTATATATTAAACTAAAGTTGATTATAAATAAGATAAATGTATTAAATAAATAAAAATAAAAATATTTATTACTAATCTATATCATACTAATTATATAGATTAGTATCACATTCAGTATCACATTCAGTATCACTTTCAGTATCAGTATTGCTTTCAGTATCACATTCAGTATCACATTCAGTATCACTATCACTTTCAGTATCAGTATTGCTGTAAGTATCACTATCACTATCAGTATCTGTATAACTTTCGGTATCACTTTCAGTATCAGTATTATAATAATAGTTTATTTCTGTCGATGCGTTAGAAATACTATCGTCATCTAATGTGTCAATAGGAATATAACCACCATTTTCAGTGTTTGCTATAATATCGAAAGAACTTAAATGTTGTAATAAAAGTTTAGCCAAACGAATATATAGAACATTATTATGTTTCAATTCATTAAAAGTAATAATCTCGCAATGATATACGGTGACCATAGAAATAGTTTTATAAATACCAAACTTATTAACTAAATCGATACATTGATCTAATAAGAAATAAAACTCAAAATAATTATCAATACAATTATGATATTCTACAATACTAACAATATATTTACAATTAATATTTTTATTTTTATTTAAAAATACTAAATCCCATTCAATATCATGCCTTTTATTATCAATGCCTATGTAGTAAGACATCTATATTATAGAATTATTCTATTATTAAGATAATGTTTGAAATCAACATATCAATTTTAATATATTATCTTATAAAATATGGAGTTTTCTATTAAAATATTTTTATTATGATATAGTTTTTAAAATCTAATAAAAAAGAGATATTATTTTTATATTATGTTTATTTAATGTAAATATATATATTCGATATATTAAATAGAATGACAATTGCGATAAGTGATAAAATTACAATTAATGGAAAAAATATTGAAACAGTAACGACAATAAGTAAAAAACCTATATCATCGCGAAACCCTAAATTTTTCAGTATAATTGAACCTTTATTATATGATAAATCACTTTCATTGCATTATAAGTTTGATGAAAACTTTTTTGATAGTAGTGGAAATAACAAGCATTTATTAACACATACCGGAAGTCCAGAAATATCATCAACACAATTTAAGTTTGGAAAATCATCATATTTTACAAATGATGCATTGAGAACGAGTGAATATACATTTAATAATAAAGCATTCTCAATATCGGTATGGCTTTATCAACAGAAAAACGGTGTTATTATTTCGCAAGGAATAACTAATACAGAAAATATGATATTACACTGTATATTTACGAATGATTATAGATATCATTTCGGGTTTTTTGGAAATGATCTATATTCACAATTTTCGTACGCAATAGATTTAAATAGATGGGTTCATTTAGTTTTTCAAATAGACGGGAATAAAAACAGAGAAATATGGAGAAACGGAATAAGAATAGCAAATGATACATCATCTTCTTTTCTTAATACTGGAAATAACCAAATAATAGTCGGTAGATTGCCTACAGGAAATGCTGGCGAAGAATTGGGAGGTTATATGGATGACCTAAGGATATATAGTAGAGAATTAAGTCCTAGTGAAATAATGTTAATATATACAAGTTATAATAATATACAAACCTTAACAATTGATGAGGATTATAAGTATATTTCATTTAACAACAATGGAGAAAATCAATCACAATATACTATACAGTTTTTAGAAAATACAGAATGTGATATTTTAGTTATTGGAGGTGGTGGTGCTGGTGGTAAAAGACACGGAGCAGGTGGGGGTGCGGGTACTTTATTATATCATAAAGGACAAATATTAAATGGAACATATAATATACAGGTTGGTAGGGGCGGAAGTCCAAATACTACAAATACTTTTTCTGCAAACGCAACAATAGCAGAAAATGGTTTTTTTAGCGAGTTTAGAAATATAGATAATACAAAAATATATTATGCGAATGGTGGTGGTTATGGGTCTGGTGGTAGTAGAGCGGCAACAACTAATGGTGGGCAGTCTACGACTATAAATAATAGTATAACATTACCGACTAATAATATATTTGATAATTCTACTGTTTCTGTTGTAAATAAACTATATCAAAATACATTATCGCCTACAGAGGGTTGTCGCGGTTTTACAGGTGGGTTTCAGGGTAATAATTTTAAAGGAGGTGGTGGTGGTGGTGCTGGTAGTATAGGGCTAAATCATGCAGATGAATCAAGTATAGATGATGGATATGGTGGCGATGGATTAGGTATTGATATAACCGGTATTAATGTTTTTTATGCGGGAGGAGGAAACGGAGGAGACTTCGATGGAACTATATCACAATCAAGAGACCCGAATAAATCAACTATTGAAAGTAGAGGCGGGGGTGGTTTTGGTAGCGATAATGGAAATGCTGAAAATGGAAAAAAAGGAACAGGTGGAGGAGGTGGTGGTCAAGGAAATGACGGTGCATTTTATGCTGGTTTCGGTGGTTCTGGTATAGTAATAATTAGATATAAATATAAAAAAGAGTTAGAACATGAAAAAATTAATGATAATTATCGGTATGTCGCTTTTACAAATAATGTAAAAAATATTGTATATGACTTTAGACCATTTGGTAATTTAACACAATGGAAAAATTATGCAAGTACCATACCCAATTCATCATTTAGTTTTGATACTATGAACTGGCAAGGTATATGGACAGGTAATTGGGGGGCTGGATATATAAAATTTGATTTGCCAAATACTCATAATTATGTAGAAGTTACATGGGGGAAGAATAGTGCAAACAGTGTTCAATTACTGATAAATAATGTTGTTGTTAGTAATATCAACAGCAGTGGTCTTAACTTTTACACACATAATTATACGGGAACCGCAACATTAATGATTATCGAAGGTGGATCAGTTTTGATAGCTGGGATGATTATAAGATTATTTTGTGTTCAAAAAAAATATGCTATTAAATTTACCGAAGAAACAGAATGTGATATATTAGTTGTTGGCGGTGGTGGTGCAGGAGGAAGGTTTGGTGGTGGAGGTGGTGCCGGTAGTGTTTTATATAAATCTCAAATAGCATTAAATGGAAATCTATCTGTTGAAGTTGGTATAGGAGGTTTTGGTTTGCCAGACAGGTCAATAATTGGAGAAAATGGGGGACAATCTAAAATTTCAATAAATGGCGTTAATTATATTGCTGATGGTGGGGGTGGTGGCGGTTCTAGACAAGAATCGCAAGGTTCCGGTCCGCAAAATGGTGCATCTGGTGGTTCTGGCGGGGGAGGATCGCATAGTAATAGTGGTGTAATTGCAACAGGAGGATTAACTACTAAATCATCATATATATATTCTGGGTGGGAAACTAATGGATTTAATGGAGGTAATGGGCGTCCTAATACTTCAGGAGGAGATCCTAATCACGCTTCAGGTGGTGGAGGTGGAGCGGGAGGAACAGGTCAAAATTGGGATAGTACAGGAGGTGGTGATGGAGGATTAGCAAAAGAATATATATCTGTATTTGGTACAAAAGTGGGACACAATGGTTATTTTGGAGGTGGTGGTGGTGGTAATACTTATGCAGGAGCTGGTGATGTAGGATTTGCGAATGGTGGAAATAGCTTATTTGGTGGTGGTGGTAATGGCGGATATAGTGGAAGTCCTGATTTAGAAGCTGGCGAAGGAATTGCGGGAACAGGTGGTGGAGGTGGTGGAAGTAAATGGGCAGGTGGTAGCAATGAAGAACAAGATGGTGGAGACGGAGGTTCGGGCGTAGTTATTATAAGATATAAAATAATTAAAGAAGATTATAATGCACAATGGACATATAATTCAACAAATACGGATGTATATCATATTGGAAATGTTGGTATTGGCAATACTAATCCTATAACAGAACTACAAGTTAATGGAACAGTAAATGCAAGTATTGGAATTTCTGCACTTTCAAAGACTTTTAAGATAGAACATCCTTTAAATATAAATAAATGGTTATATCATGGATGCGTAGAAGGTTCTCGTTATGAAAATATGTATAGAGGTAAAAAACTTATTATTAATGGAAGTTGTGAAGTAGATATTGACGAAGAATGTAATGATACTGGAGGAATGAGTAAAGGGACATTTTCGGCTCTTAATACAAACACGCAATTATATTTAAAAAACAATCAAACATTTGATTGTGTTAAAGGAAAAATAAATGATGGAAAAATAATAATAAATTGTCAAAATAATAATGAACAAATAGAGGTTGATTGGTTAGTTATAGGCGAAAGAAAAGATAAAACTGTAATAAATATTCCTATAACTACAATGTCTGGAAACTTAATATGCGAACATAATATTAATTAGATTATATATAACAATATTAAATACAATGTATGAAGTAGAACTGGGAAGTAATAATATTACTGTTGATGGAAAAATATTAGAAACTGTTAAGTCTTCTGGTATAATATCAAAATACGATGTCGCACCAGTAATTAATACTAATATAGAAATATTGACAGGTGTTAAAGGTTGGCGATTAGTTAGATTTTTACCACCAACGTCCACAGTATGGTATTCTGGAAATGACAATTTAGTAGGAACTTATCAATTAAATCAAACAACGAGATTAATTACACAAGAATGGAGTATTTTATTTGGTGAGTTTGACGAATTTTGTTTTAGTACTCTTGGATTTTTACATTGGTTATACTGTACAAAAGATGCGGTTTCTGGGGCATTTTATACTAATACAGAGAGACCAATAATAAGGTCATCAATATCATTAACTACATCATATGCAGCAAACTGGTATAATCGTGCTTCAGGAGCACCTGAAGACCCATGGATATCAATAGGAAACTATTCAACCGGTGTGTTATATGGAGAAGCAATGTCTAGATATAATACTTCTTTAATAGCAGGAAATGGTGGTATGTGTGTGTGGGTAAGAGATTCCAGAGCAAACTTAGATAAGTTAAATGATAATTCTCTAATTCTATATTATAAGTTTGATGGTGATATTATAAATGATGCACCTATTAAAAATTACGGTAGTTTAGGAAAGTCTCATGACGGTTATATAACATTAACAAATGGTCTTATTGTAAAAGAACCAGGAGAAGTATCACCTTATAAATTTAGATGGATATCTACAAGCGATTATAATGATTTCAATTGGATTAATTTACCATCTAATTTATTTGATAGTTTAAACGACGGATTTTCTATTTCTTGGTTTTCAAAAGATTACAATGTTAGCGACGTTGAACATACATTTGTTATTGATAGTTTTGATGGGTCTGATGTATTTTTATTAACACATCTTCCATGGAATAATAATAGGATATATTTTGATATCAATGATAGTTTTTTAAACAATTCAAGATTAGAAACAGCCTTCGTTCATGATAATCAATTATCAAACTGGATACTAATAAAAGAAGTATCAGGAACTCAAATGATAGTTAGTATATGGAGAAACTCTATATTATTAGCAACACAAACTGTTAATAATGTAAATATTCCATCTGGTGATAAAAGGGTTAGATTTGGTGTTAATCAACCAGGAACGTATCGTTTTAAAAATAAATCATTTGAAGATTTGCGTATATACAATAGAGTGTTATCTCCAACCGAAATAACAGTATTGTATAATATGTATAATAAAACTACACAACCAATAACAATAAACGATGACTATAATTATATACCTTTTGTTAATACAGGTGCAAATCAAACATCGTATAATATAAACTTTCCCGAAAATACAGAATGTGATATTTTAATCGTTGGTGGAGGTGGAGGTGGTGGGGGTGGGCACGGTGGAGGTGGTGGTGCAGGTCAATTAGTATTAATACATAATGCAATTTTAAACGGAAACTATAATATAATTATTGGTAAAGGTGGTATTCGTGGAACTAATCCTATTTCAGTAGGAGGCATAGAGCCGACAAAAGGAATAAATAGTTCATTTGATACTGTTATAGCGGAAGGGGGGGGTGCTACCGGTAAAGGTATTTTAAAAAATGGAGGTTCGGGTTCAGGAGGTGATGCGTGGCACGGACCAGATAATTTTGGAGATAGAGGTAATGGTATAAAAAATACAATTATCGATACCTATTCTACCGGAACTTTATATAGCAAAGGTAATGATGGAGGTACTGGTGGTCTGGGAAATAATGGTACAAGTGGACAATGGGACCCAGGGCAAGGAGGTGGAGGTGGTGGAGCAGGAACATCAGGTGGAAATGGTGATAATTGGAATATAAATGCAAGTCCTGGAAATGGAGGTGATGGATTATCTGGAATTAGTGAAATTGGTTATGACTTTAAAACAATGTTTGGAACAAATTTTGGAAAAGTTGAAACAGATAATTTAATATATTTTGCAGGTGGCGGAGGAGGAGGTGGATGGGATATTGTATCACCAGAAACTAATAGTACAGGAGGAAAAGGAGGAGGGGGTGCTGGAGGGTTAGGTAGTTCTAGTATATCACATGGTTTAAATGCTAAAGATAACACTGGTTCAGGAGGTGGTGGTGGGAGTGCTAATTACGGTGAAGGTGGAAATGGTGGTTCAGGCATAGTAATAATAAGATATAAAATAATAAAAATACCGTTTGAAGCACAATGGACATATAATGATACTAATTCAACAGTTTATCATATGGGAAATGTAGGTATTGGTACAACTAATCCAATGTCTGCTTTACATGTTGTCGGTAATGTATCATTGACAGGAGATTATGTAGCATTGACTAAAAGTTTTAAAATTGTACATCCTTTAAATAATGATAAATGGTTGTATCACGGGTGTGTTGAAAGTCCAAGATTTGATAATATATATAGAGGTAGAAAAAAGGTTATTAATGGGATTTGTGAAGTAGATATTGATAAAGAATGTAATGATACTGGAGGAATGACACAAGGGACATTTATGTCTCTTAATATGAAATATCAGGTATATATACAAAATACTAAAACATTTGATGGAGTTAATGGAAATATTATTAATGGAAAACTAATAATTAAATGCGAGAATACTAAAGACGAAATTGATGTTAATTGGCTTGTAATTGGTGAAAGACAAGATAAAAATATTATTAATAATAAATTAACAAATAATATTGGCAACTTGATATGCGAACATAATATTGATTAGAGTGTTTTTTGAATATAAACGTAATATATTTTAATTATATAATTATATTAAATAGAATGTCAGGTGTAGAACTCGATGAAAATAATATTACTATTGATGGAAAAATAATAGAAACATGTAAATCAGTTGGACAAGTTCTAAAAGAAAGTGCAATTCCTACAATAAACACGATTACACAATATCCAACAACATATTCATCCCCATCATCAACTGATTTAACGTGGAATGATAATGGATATACTATAATTGTTAAACAAAGTGATGCACAACAATCTGGTTTTCCGAATGTTAATGCAATTTTTGACGATATTATAAATAGTTCTGGGAGTTGTTATCATTCACAACTAATATATAATGCTTCGTCACCTTTCCAATATCAAGGTTCTACGACATTTAGAGGGAATAGTGGAATAGCATTATATATAGACTTAGGTCGTTCAATAATACCTACATATATGGCATTAGCCCCACGAGAAATTGATAGTTATGGAAATAATATGCTTTCAGGAGCACCGGGTAGATTTAAGATATATGCGAGTAATATATTACAAGATTGGGTGAGTACGACAAGTACAACATGGGAATTAATACATTATCAAACATCTTCATTAAGTTATTCTTATAGAACATATACTGACTTTAATTTTAATAGCAATTCTTCACCAACAACACCGTATAGATATTATGTAATTGTAACAACAAACTTAACAGGTAGTTATAGGTATTTAATGATAGGAGAATGGCAAATATATGGGAAGGAAATATTAGAACCTAATAATTCATTAATAGCTCATTATAAATTTGATATACCATATGGTTTATATGATTCTTCAGGACAATTAAATCATTTAACATCTATAAACCCGCGATTTGATAAAACTAAAAAAGTATCTGGTACTTCATCTGTATTTGAAAATGGTATTAATGAAAGTTATTTGAGATTCCCAAAGTCATTAACAGACCAACTATATAATATTAATAATACTACAGGGATATCATTTTCACTATGGTATAATATAGATAATATAGGTTCTAATGATTATGCATCATTATTTGAGTTTAGCGATACTGTGACATTATTAACAACTACAAAAAGGTTTTCTATAGCGAGGGATGTAAGTACTACCGGATTATGGATTGGTATGCAGTTAGGCAATAACACTTATTCAGATGCGAGAACAATAGGTATTGGAACATTGGATAATACATGGCATCATGTAGTATGGTGTATAGATTTTTTTGGTAATTGGACAATATATTTAGACGGAATACTTCAAACAGGATATACTACAAGAAACTTACCACAAAAAATACCCAATAGTTTATATAACTTTAGCTACATATTTAAAAATATTATTTCTGGTCAAACAAAAGGAAATTTAGATAACTTTAGAATATATGATAGGGTTTTATCTTCAAATGAGGTTTCTTCATTATTCTCAATAAAAGATATTGTACCATTTCACGAACAAATAAACGACGATTATAAATATATATCTTTTGTCAATACTGGTAAAAGTCAATCTCAATATACTATAAATTTTACAGAACCAACAGAATGTGATATTTTAATCGTTGGTGGTGGTGGTGGAGCAAGTGCAGGACATGGTGGGGGGGGCGGTGCTGGACAATTAATTTTAATTAACAATTCTATATTAAATGGAACATATAATATAACAGTTGGAAAAGGTGCTATTGGTGGAAGAGCCTCCCAAACAGGAGGAGTAACTTCATCGGCTATTAAAGGGTTTAATAGCAGTTTTAACACAGTAATTGCTGAAGCAGGGGGGACAAATACAAATACATCAATAGATAAAAATGGAGGGAGTGGTGCTGGTGGTGATGGTTATATAGAAGGAATAGTTGATGGAGGAACATCAGGGTTTGGTATAAAAGATAGTAATACTGACACATTTTCATCTGGAACAGTTTATAGTAGAGGAAATGATGGAGCGAGTAATTATAATGGAAATGCAGGTTTAGGAGGTGGTGGTGGTGGTGCTGGTGTCGCTGGTAATTTGAGTACAGGAGGCGATGGTCTTTCCGGTATAAGCGAAATTGTATATGACTTTAGAATAAACTTTGGAACGTCAGTAGGTCAATATAACGCTGGAGAAAATAAAGTATATTTTGCTGGTGGTGGAGGTGGAGGAAATATTGCAAGTACTGGAGGAAAGGGTGGGGGTGGTGGAGGTACAATATCTGGAGGAGCTTCAGGAGGAACAGGAATACAAAATACTGGTAGTGGAGGAGGAGGTGGGGGTGGGGGTGGTAAAGCTGGGGGAGGTGGTGGTTCAGGTATTGTAATAATAAAATATAAAATTATAAAAGATAATTATAATGCTCAATGGACATATAATGATACTAATCCTAACGTTTATCATTTAGGTAATGTTGGAATTGGTACTACAAATCCTATATCTAGTTTACAAGTCATTGGTTCAATTACTATAGATGGTTCTATTTCGGCATTGTATAAAACTTTTAAAATTGAGCATCCATTAAATATAAACAAATGGTTATATCATGGATGTGTAGAAGGTCCGCGATTTGATAATATATATAGAGGTAAAAAGACAACAATTAATGGAAAATGTGAAATAGATATAGATAAAGAATGTAATACAACGGGGGGGATGACAGCAGGGACATTTAATGCTCTTAATACGAGTAGTCAATTATATATTACAAATAATGATACATATGATAGAGTTAGCGGGGATATTTTTAATGGAAAGATAAAAATAAATTGCGAGAATACAAAAGATAATATAGAGATAGATTGGTTAGTAATCGGGGAAAGGAAAGATGAACATATAATAAATGTTCATAATACCAATATGGAAGGTAAATTGATATGCGAACATGGATAGTTTATGATTAATTAAATGATAGTTTATAATTATTTAAAAATTGATATGAAAATGTAATAAAAAATTAATATAATGACATATCTTCTAAAAAAAGCCCGTAGTTTATTTGATGACTACTATAAAAATATGGAGAATTGGGAACAATATGTATTTGTTGTAATAATAGATAAAAATAATAAATTGAAAATAAGGGGAGGAGATGAAGTATTATATACTTTGAAAGAAATAAAATGTATATTAGAAAATATGATTGGTGAATTGGTAGAATACAAAGAAACAGAAGAAGAAAGTTATATGATATTTGAAATGGATGGATATTATATAGATCATGATAGATGTTGGATATATGAATATGAGATAGATGATTATAATGACATAATAGAAAAAAAGTTATGTGAGTATATAAAAATATCAAAAGAAATAGAAGATTATAACAATAATGTAGAAGAAAATAATGATGTATTATTGGATGGTATTACTGATGTGATTTCAAGGATGGTAATAATAAAGTCATAGGATATATTTATAAATCAAAATTTTAAGGGTATTAAACATGGTATGATTTTTTTTATCAAAAATAGAATTATATCTATTAATAGAAGAATTCAAAATAATTTTAT